>ENA-ORCP01000238-ORCP01000238.1-human-gut-metagenome-genome-assembly--contig:-NODE-238-length-48304-cov-4.946793_pt1 | contig 48304 bp, 36 predicted proteins | sample MGYA00242990_ERZ507991 | MGnify/ENA primary metagenome ERZ507991 (study PRJEB26167, sample SAMN06115496) | human gut metagenome | host: Homo sapiens | place: China:Henan | collected 2015-05-07 | study... | reverse complement strand
AGCCATTAAGCAAATAATCAATTTTCAGATAATCTTCATAAGTGCAGTCCACATTGACCTGCGTATCAAAGTTTTCATTAAAACTGTTAGTAATACTGTCATTAGAAAATAATTCAACTATACCGCCAACCACTTTCTTTAATTCGTTTCGCGGCAAAATACTGGTTACATCATACACAATACTGTAGGAGTCATCATCAGCATCCATGGAAGCACATGTGTTAGTGGCACTTTCATACTGTGTGTCTGTCGCATCCTCATGCTCGGTAGTTTCGCCAAGTTTCATCGATAGCCCATGATACAGGAACAACATATTAAGTTCTTCCAGATAGCCGTCGACCAACTTGTCTGTGTCAACATTCTTTGCATAGTCTTTTATATCAAATCCCATTTCCTTTAACTCTTGTATTTCAGGAAGCTTTGAAAAATCATTCAAAGCCTCTTTGAAAAGTGATTTGGCTTGTTTCTTAATCTGCCCCAAATTGTTGTATTTGGTTATCCTACCATATTCATCGGTTTCAAAATGAATGGTCGTGCCGACAATCTTTTGCGCAAGTTTGCCAATTATCTGATTTTGGAACCGGTCAATCGCCGAAGCAGAATCGGGAAGTGCGTCCGTTGGAAATTCCAAAAAGGTATAATCCATCTTATACCCGTTGGCTGTTGAATCAACTACGTTTAGGCGCACCTTCATTGAAAATGATGCTGTCCGGATAGTGTCAGCATCGTTTATTTTCCATGAGCTTTCGTTGACCCAATAAGTCACTGTATCGCACTTATTGAACCATGCGATTACATTTATTATAGAATCTTGCGGAGGGTTGGCTTCCGATGTCGATGTGGTCTCGCCATACGTGGCCATGCTAAATGTAATAGCCAGCATTAACAATGGCCAAATAATCATTCTCTTCATATTTATTCAATTCAAAGTAACTAAATTGGATTGTGGGAATAAAACAATCCGCGATGAAAGAAAAGCATGTCCACTTTGTAGTCCTTGCCGTTATAGGACAGAACGTGCTGATTGGCAATGTAGGTAAATCCCTGACCGAGTTCCAGAAGAAATTGTTTTACCTTTTCAACTAATCTCCGCTCAAGCTCCAGTTCAAGAAACGGTTCGGTCACGCCAAGAAACCCCATGCAATAGGAATCCTTGAAAACCTCATTGGCATATACGGCCTGAGCCTCCGGAAGTGCAACGGTGAAATTATTTGATAAGTTGTATTCCGGCTGATGCTTGTGCATCTCCATTTTGATGGCATTTACCAACAAATCGCACGTCCATCCTTTTTTGATAGTTCTCTCGGCATAGTATTGGATATCATCATCATCTTTCAGTTTGGTCATCAACTGATTTATATGTCGCCATGGCAAAACTCCAACGCTGCGTTGGAGTTTTGGGGCAGCGCCATGGAAGCGCACATAAAAATGCCGGAATCTTTTATCTATTTCCGTTGATATATTCTCTATTTACACGATACAGAAGCACTCCATATAAAACTGCGAAGACTATTGCGAACAGCCCGGCGAAACCTTTCATAAGCAATAAGTTTCGATAAGATAAGTTATCCATCCAAATCAATATAGCTACCATAAGTGCTATGACAATTGAGATGGCAAGTATGGCACAATATTTTAATTTCCTGTTTGCGGGTTTATTATATAATTTTTTCAATTCATCTCGCGGACCTATTTCAAGAATTCCCATACGGTATAAGTTTTTGATGTAGTAATATTTAGATATTGCAAAGTTACTGTTTTTTTCTGACAAGCGGTATGGGTCATTGAAAATTAGCCTGTCACGCCGCTTTATCGGCAGGCGTATTCGCCGATAGCCTCTGGCGGACGGCATTGGTCACAACCACGGTAAAGAGCGGAAACATGACGGTGCCCATCGTGGGCAGTATGGCGTTCACCACCTTTCCAGCCCATGTGACCGGATAAATGTCACAACCGGCCGTAGTGGCAACCGACATTGCCCACCATAGCGCCGTCCAGTAACTCGTTACTGCCGCATTCACGTTATGCTCAAGCTCATAGAAAATTAAACTGCCGAAATAAATGACAGCTATAAGAATCACTATATAGGATGCAAATATATTCGTAAGCCTATTGCGCGAAATGTAGCCCACGACAATTGACAGTGCCAGCGCACCCCGCGCCAGCGGAATGAAGCGCAGAAAATAGAGTGCCTGGACATGTAGCGGAATCCTCAACCCGGCTACGATATTGAGGTACGGGATTGAAAGCAAAAGAAAAAACAATCGTTTCCTAACGTAACGTCCCTTATCCGCAGCCAGATAGAATTCAATAAAGAAATCGGCAATAAAGAAATAACACACCCAAAGCTGAAACGTCATGTAACCTCTGTCAGAGAAGAACTCGATTCCTTTGAGGCCGAGCACCGACAGGTACACAATGAGTCCGGCCGACAGAATCAGCATCCCGGCATTGAGCACATTATAAATGCGTTGTTTATGATTTTCTACTACACCAACCATTTCAAAGCATCTTTCAACTCTAACATCCCCTCACCCAAAACTGTTCCCGAAAAAAAGCGCTGTGCCAAAATTATGACACAGCGCCTTTAAAAATCTGAGGGCGATTTACTATCAGCGAATTATAACTTTAGTAACACGAGAGCCTTGACGGCGGATGTAGACTCCCGTGGAAGGATTGTCAACGCGGACCCCCTGCATGTTGAAATACTCAACGGGCAGGTCATCATCGGCCGTAATGTCGCTTATGGCCGATAAGCCTTCCTGCTTGACATTGAAATCGATATATGAGCCGGGCGCCGCAAGACGCACTTTCTTCTCGCGATCATCGCCCGTGTTGGCAAGGACGGTCATTTTCACATCGTAATCGTTTGCGCTTACCTTAACAGCCTCGAACTCTATCCAATTGCAAGGCATACCGTTTTCTGTAACTGCCCAGTTTTCGGGGCTTACCGAGCAGGTGACGGAGAAGTTCTTTGAGCCGCCTTCGGCGCTACACTCAATGCTGTTGTCGCTGCCGTTCAGCGTCATGGAGGAGTAGCCTGCGCCGATACCCATGAGAATGCCGCCGATGTGAGCCTCGTTCTCAGTCTTTATACGCGACAGCTCATAGTAGAAATCAAGATAACCGGTCTCGCTATCCTCGTATGCGTCAAAGAATGTCATGATTGATGAGCCAAAGAAATCGCCGCTGCGGGTGGACACATAAGGGAAACGGATGTCATCGAGTATCACACCGTTCTCATGTGTAAGGCCTGTGATCAGCACAACCACGGGACTGTCAATCGTGGCGGGATTCTTGGAGAAGTCAAACATTATGTTAGTCATAATGCCCGAACCTTCATCCTCGTGGTTCCATGTGCCGGGAGCCTCTGCAATGGCCTCACCTACATAATAGCCCTCAACTCCGGCTACCTCAATGCGTTCCCATTTATGGATAGTAGCCTTAAGATGCGTGCCGGGGGCAACTTTATTAATGAGAGCTGTCACATATACGTATGAAATGCCGTAGGGAGCCGCTGGCTGCGGATAGATGGTACCTATTCCCTGAAGGAAATCCCAGTCGCGCACAATGCCCTGGGTAGTCATGTTGTCAAACAGCGTTTCAGCATCTTCGGAGAAAGCAATCTGCATGTTATGTTTCACGCCAACGAAATCAGGGTCATAGATATTGTAAGTGCCAACACCTCCGAATCCGGTGGCCCCGGTCACATCCGTCTGTTTGCCGATGAGGCCTCCATACTGGATTTTTGGCTCTTTGGCTTTCACATTGGCATTGACCCATGACGAGATATTGTTCACAAGGCTGAACTCGCCGCTTGAGTTGTCGCCGTAGCTGCTTGTGAGTGTTGGGTAATCCGCAAGCATTCCGTCGGAGTAGGCAGGAGTTCTCAGATCTTTGTCTTCCGAAACTGCCACGCTGCCATCGGCGCCGGTATATTTCCATTTGAATGTCTTACTGTTGGTGGAATTGTTAGTCCATGTGTCCTCCACTCCGGGGGCTGCGAGTACAACAGGCTCGGCGGGGAATTCTATTGTTGAAGTGAAGGCAGGCCAAAGATAGTGAGCCGGCATAGAGTAAGCGGCGTCGGGATAAGGAATACCTACGGTAACTTCATCAATGGCAATGTCGGCACCATGCTCGCCATAATAACGGAAAGCAATTTTCACCGGTTTGCCATAATATGCATCAAGGTTCACAAAAACCGGTTTGAACTTGTTCAGCCAGTCATAATTTGCGCCCGATGCATAAACTTCTTCATAATCCAGGGAAAGAGCATCGTCATAGCTGCTCCAAAGGGCATCGGACCATGTCGCGCCGCCATCTGTACTGACACGCACTTCAAGCGTGTTGCCTTGTGCCGTAGGCCGATGCGTGTCTGCGTCGGGACGTATTGTCATCCATGGATTATATGAAATATAGAAATAGAGTACATCGTCCTGCTGCACATTGATAGTTGGCGTTACGAGCCATTCATCAGAAGCTTTCATGTCATCCGTCGGCCAGTTGTGGACCATGACATGCGCATAGCAATTGCCAAAAGGCGTAGTGCCGTAGAGACCGCTGCTGGGCTTAGTGCACCATGTGTAATCCCACTCGTTATCCGGAATGTCAGGCCAATTATGGTGATAATCGGTCTTGGAAAACTCAGTCCAGCCATAGGGCAACCATGTATTTGATTGCCAGTGTTGATAATATCCACCGGCGTTACGTCCTTCAAAACCTTCGTTGAAGGTCGAAGGCCGATTTTCGGCAAATGCGAGGCTTGAGAGCGCAAGAGCGATGGTAGCAGTCAGAATTTTTTTCATACTTGTAGCTTATAGTTTTTTAGCATAAATGAATCTGCAGAGATTGGCCTCGCGACCGGTCTCTACAGACTCAAAGAAATAGTTTAAAGATTTATTTTCACAGTTTTGCTTCCGGCACGAACCACATAGTATCCGGAGGGAAGCTCAAACTCCACAACATCATCGGCCGCTGTCGCAGAGCGCACGGTTACACCGCCAAGTGTGTAGACCGCTACGGGAAGGCCCTTGGCCCCGGCTACTGTTAGCTTACCGGCTGAAGCGCTGATGCTTACCTCATCCACGCCGATAGTTTCCAGGCCGGATTGAGCCGTGGTGTCCTCAAGTTTGAAGTTGGCAAAGCCCCAGTTGCTGTTGAACATATAATTCTGAATGGAAATGAAGTATACGCCTGAGGTCTCAACGGTGAATTTAGCCGGTCCAACCGGAGCAAGGATATTGGGATTGTACAGACCGTAGGAAGCAGATTCAATAAGGGTCTTGATGTTTTTGCATTCCATCGTAGGAATGTCACAGAGTTCGACAGAGAATGTAGCACCATAAGTGTTGTCAGTGATGAAACCGAATGACAGAGTGTACTCGTGCCCCTTTTCGAGCTGGAGAGCGGTTGTGAAGATTTTGGGATCCTGGAAATAGCCTCCCACATTGACTTTCAGATAGCTGAAGTCATCGGTCTTTTCAATTGAGAAAGTCGGGGCAGGGACACCGTAGTTGCTCGGTTTGCAAACGAGGAACCAACCACTGTCATCTCCGGTTTCGCAATCTGCGAAGTCTGGAGCATAGGGGGTTTCGCGGGTCACCACGAATGCAGCCCCTACGAATACCGTGTTCGATGTTGCATTGTAAGATGTCACTTCGCCATCATAGACAGTGGTGACAGTGTAAGTGAATCCGGTGAGCACATCAGTGCTGAGAGTCTCCGTGAAGCTGTTCCCTCTTACCCCTGTGGCAATTTTCTCTCCATTACGACTGATATTGTAGGAGAGTTTTTGTGCATCATATTTACCGCCGTTCAATGCTTCGGGAGCATTCCATGTAAGATAAACAACGCCATCACCGGCTGTAGCTTCCAGATCCACAACAGCACCCGGAGTGTCCTCTCCCACATATACCGAAGCTGCAACAGCCGGCCCTTCACCGAATGTTACCTGCGATACGTACACCGAAACTTTGTGCATGCCCGGGGCAGTCTCTATTTTCAGCGTGACACACTCCCCTTTGTCAGCACTTTGAGCATCGACAACCACATTGCCGTCAAGCATCACCGTATAGCTCAATCCGCGGAGGTTAGGACTGAAGTCCACCCCGGAAAAGTTCTTTACAGGCATTGTGAATGAAATATCGATTGAATTGTCTGTGCCGTCATTCGTAGCCGAAAAATCAGTCACCTCACCGGGAGCATCGGGAGAATATGAGGCTGCCGAGTAGAGGCCAATGATTTCCGGAGCATTCTCAACGGTGGAACGGCTGGTGCCTTTGCCGGTTGACGGATCAACATCTATGAATGCCGATTCAGCTGCTGCCCAATAATTTGACGGATCCTTGTAATATCGCGCCCAGATTATACAGTTCTTGGCAACGTCAAAGCATGCCGACTGATAGGAATCGGATGCCGTGTAGCCTGTATTTCCCACCAGAGTGATGGAGCCATCGGTTTTGGATACGGTGTACAGATCACCGGTATTGCTGATGCCGTAGAGCGCCCCTTTACCGTCGCTCGTGAGGGCGATAAGCCGGGTTGAAGAACCGGACCCGATTTTTTCAACAGAACCGGCTGCAAAATCGTATCTTCCGAGATACCACGTGCCGGCCTCACCCGTGAACTGACACCATCCATAAATCGTGCCATTCTCTACCGTAAGATCTGTGGTAAGATTAAGGTTGCTCACAATTTTATAACCACTGACACCCCACGTACCGTCGGTATTCTCAACGATGATCGCATAGCTTGTGCCGTAAGAGCCTCCTATAGCATAGAACTTTCCATCAACAAAAGTTCCGGCCTGACTCGGTTGCGGATCAAGGTATCCGGCGGAGCCAACCTGCGTACCCGCTGCAGGACTATCGGCAGCAAACGAATAGAATTTGTTTGCCGGCATGTAATAATAGCTTGAAGTAGTTGTGACATAACCGTAGATATTGCCGCCCTCAAGTTCGAAAGCATGCCCCGTCTGCGGTGTGGATAGCGTTGCGAGAACGCATGCGCCAACAAGCAAAGAGTACAGTTTTTTCATAAGAAAGTGTTTTTAATTTGGTGTATTTCTTTTTCTTTTTTTAGCAAAATTAAGCTTTAATCAACAAAGGAATGCGCAATATGATGTTAAATATAGTTAATTCATTGCAGTTGTGTCAACATTTTTACAAATATGCAATCTTTTTGCTTTACACCGAATCACAAACCCGACCCAGTGAACGGCCTCAAAACGCCATTTCAATACCCCCAAATGACTACACCCCTATATAAAAGGAAAAGCGGTTGCACCGTAAAAGCATCACGGCACACCGCTTAAATATTATGGGAATTGGCTGAATTTATTCAGCTTCTTTCATGTTGTGGAACACATTCTGAACGTCCTCATCATCTTCAAGCTTGTCAATAAGCTTGTTGATTGCCTCGCGCTGTTCTTCAGTAACCTCTTTGAGATCATTGGGAATGCGCTCGAACTCCGAAGATATGATTTCAAAGCCGTTCTCTTCAAGATATTTCTGAATGCCTGAGTAATCTTCAAAACCGCCGTACAGCACTACGATTTCGTTTTCATCCTCATCCACGTCGTTCTCCAGTTCATCAACGCCGTAGTCAATGAGTTCAAGTTCAAGCTCCTCAAGATCCATTCCGTCCTTAGGTTTGATTTTGAACACTGACTTGTGATCAAAGAGGAATGTGAGCGAGCCCTGGGTTCCGAGTGACCCCCCGTGCTTGGTAAAGTACGAACGGACATTGGCTACTGTACGGGTGTTGTTGTCGGTGGCAGCTTCAACGAAGATGGCTATTCCGTGAGGGCCGTAGCCTTCGTATGTAATTTCTTTGTAGTCGCTTGCGTCCTTATCAGTTGCTTTCTTGATAGCACGTTCCACAGTATCCTTAGGCATATTGGCTGCCTTGGCGTTCTGCATGAGGGCGCGCAGACGTGGATTGGTGGCAGGATCAGGACCGCCTGCTTTGGCGGCTATAGTGATTTCCTTGCCTATGCGCGTGAATGTGCGCGACATATTGCCCCAGCGTTTGAGCTTGCGGGCTTTGCGGTATTCAAATGCTCTTCCCATAGTGAGTATGTGAGATATGTTTCGTTTTTAATTCAATTAATTATCGTAGTTCGGCGCCAACTTTTTTGCGCAGATTCGTAATGATTTTATTCATCACGGCTTCAATCTGCTTGTCGTTAAGTGTACGTTCATCATCTTGAAGCGTCATGCTGATGGCATAGGATTTCTTTCCCTGCGGCAGCTTGTCGCCCTCATAGACGTCAAAAAGAGTCACATCGCGCAGAAGCTTGCGCTCGCTTTCGCGCACGGCCTGCTCAACGGCGGCCATTGTAACAGATGAGTCAATGAGAAGTGCAAGGTCACGCTTCACAGCCATTGTGCGTGGCAGCGGAGTAAATCTGACCTTACTGCGGGCCGACATCTTCACCAGCTCGCTCCACACCAGCTCGGCAAAGAGCACCGGTTGTCTGATGTCAAGTTTCTTAAGTTGCGCGTTGCTGACCAGACCCAGAGTGGCCAGGTGTTTCCCGGCACGGGTATCAATGCTTATTGAAGCGCTGAACACCGGCTCATTGCCTGCGGTGTATTTCAGCTCGCGGCCATTGATTCCAAGTCGGGTAAAGATATTCTCCACAATGGCACGGAGGTCATAGACTGTCAGCTCCTCCTCTGTGCGCAGCCAGCTGCCCCGGCGGGTCGACCCGGTGAGCCAGAGAGCCAAGCGGCTATCTTCGGAATAAGGCGCGAGAGGTTTCTCGGCTGTTGACTGGGCCTGCGGGTCACGACGGTAGACGTTACCGAACTCATATATCATCAGCGAGTCCATCTTGCGGTTGATGTTGTGCGCCGCCGATTCAAGGCCTCCGTAGAGCAGCGTCTGGCGCATAACGCTCAAATCGCTTGAAAGCGGGTTGAGCAGACGCACACAGTTCTCAATCGGATATTGCTCATTGTCGGCATAGTAGCTTTCAGCTGTGAGGGAGTTGTTGAGAATCTCATTGAAACCGCAGGCCGTCAGTTGCTCGGAAATCAGTGTGCGGAGCGAATTGTCAATATCCGCCGCCGACTTGAATGAAAGCGATGACTGAACGGTAAGCCCCGGTTCAACATTGTTATAGCCATAGATACGGAGAACGTCCTCAACCACATCACACGGGCGCTGAACATCAACGCGATATGTAGGCACTTTAAGGCTCACTTCCTCATCATTCGCCTCAACGATCTCCATTTCAAGGGAATTCACAATGGAATTGATTGTTTCGGCGGGAATGTCCTTGCCTATCAGACGGCGCGCATAGTCATAGTTGAGCGTCACGTCAAAGGGAGCCACAGGCGACGGATAGATGTCGACAGGCTCTCCGCAAATTTCGCCGCCTGCGAGTTCCTTCACCATAAGAGCGGCGAGTTTGGCGGCATAAAGAGTGATATTAGGGTCAGTGCCACGTTCGTAGCGGAACGAAGCATCAGTCTGCAATCCCTGGCGGCGCGCTGTCTTTCTGACGCTCGTAGGATTGAAGTAAGCGCTTTCAATGAACACATCTGTTGTATCTTCCGTAACGCCTGAATCCTTGCCGCCGAACACACCGGCTATACACATAGGCTTCTCTGCCGAGCATATCATGAGGTCATTGGCCGTAAGGGTGTGCTCAACGTCATCGAGGGTAACGAATTTAGTGCCTTCAGCACATTTCTTTACCACCACTTTACCACCGTCAATCTTATTGAGGTCAAAGCAGTGAAGCGGCTGTCCAATGGAGTGAAGCACAAAGTTAGTGATGTCCACAATCGAATTAATCGGGCGCACGCCTATGGCATTCAGTCGCTGCTGAAGCCATTCGGGACTCTCGCCTACCTTCACACCGCGGATGGTGATGCCGGAATAGCGGGGGCAAGCCTCATAATCATCAACTTCCACCGTGATAGCCCCATCAGTACGGTCAACCTTGAACGCTTCAACTGAAGGTCGCTTCAACTCAAGCGGAGTGGAATGCTGCGAAGCCCAGGCGCAAAGGTCACGAGCCACGCCATAGTGTGAAGCCGCATCAATACGGTTGGGCGTAAGATCCACTTCCAGTACATAATCGGAGGTGAGACCGAAATATTCCGCTGCAGGAGTGCCGGGTTTTACCTCCCGGTCAATAACGATGATTCCGTCGTGGCTTGTGCCCACTCCTATCTCATCCTCTGCGCAAATCATGCCGAAGGACTCCACGCCGCGAATCTTTGATTTTTTGATTTTGAATTCTTTGTCGCCGTCATAAAGGGTCGTTCCTACTGTAGCGACAACCACAGTCTGGCCAGCAGCTACATTCGGCGCGCCGCACACTATCTGAGTTGCCTCGCCATCGCCAAGATCAACCGTGGTCACATGCAGATGGTCGCTGTCAGGATGTTCTTCACATGTGAGCACCTTCCCTATAACCAATCCGCGAAGACCACCCTTTATGCTTTCAACCTCCTCAACGGAGCCTGTTTCAAGGCCAATGGATGTGAGTGCCGCAGCCAAATCCTCGGGGCTTAGCCGCAAATCGGCATAATCCTTTAGCCAGTTATATGATATGTTCATAGTCAGAATGTTGATGTTTCAGACTGCAAAATTAATGAATTTAATCCATAATAGCCCTCTCTACACTCAAAAAATTGACCCAACCGCTTGCAGCTTACTTCGATTTTCGGCTCAATCAAAAATCTCCGAGGATTCCGACAAATTCCTCTCCCATGAGGACAATTGCCTTTAGACAGCAGATATCTTTGACATCCAAACAATTACAGGCGTATTTCCCGTCTCCGCAAAATTTAAGGGCTGAGCGGCGGATTAACACCGGCACTCAGCCCTCATTTTTTAAAAAAGCCTGAAAATTGGAGCCGTATTACGGCACTATCACTTTGCGGCTCTTGCCATCAACGGTTACAATATAGATTCCGGGCATAACTTTGGAGGCGACGCTTTGAGCAGCATTGGCCACGCTGAAAAGTTTGACACCGCGCATATCTATGATTTCAACCGACATTCCTTTGCAGCCCTCAACGATAATTGATTCGGCTTCAACATTGACACTCCATTCATCGGCAACCACATTGCCTATTGATGAGAGGCCATCGTAAACCAAAGTTTCAGATTTGGGGAATACCATTGATTTACCGTTCATTGTGCCGACAGCAGCCACGTTGTAGCGATAATTCTTACCGGCCTCGGGGACAATTTCAGCAAACGAGGTTGCATCGAGATTCTCCTTGACAAGAACATCATCGCGATAAACATTCCATCCGGTTATTTCAACCGAAGGCGCAATGGGAGAATAGGTTATGTCATCAATGCATATACCGAACTGGTCGGTGCTCGCATAATGGATGGCAAAATATTTGGCATCGTCGGGCAGTGTCACCGAAATAAGACGCCAGCCGGCCACATCGGCAACCACCGATCTGAGTACATTATTGAAGGAATCAAGTTCATCATCAGTTGAAGAACTGAGCACTTCAAGAGTCTCCGCGTAGACAGATGAGAGCGAAGTCATCCAGAACATGACAGTTGAACCTCCTTCAACCTCAGGCGAAATCAGCCAGTCATCGGCAGTAGCTCCCTGCGGGCAGAATGCCATGAGGAAGGAGTCGCCCGAGGGCTGAACCATACCTTCCATACCGCTGATAACCGCGTTAATAGACTGGAAAGCCTTGGGCAAGCCGGCATCGGGGATATCAAATCCTTCCGAGTAGTAGGTATTGGCCATGTCACAATCAACATTCTTCCAGTCGCCCAATCTGTAGTCATAGCATCCGTGGTTGTATGATTCTATCTTATCAACAAAACCATAAAGGTAAGGATGATCCCATGCCAGTTCCACACTGTTAGCCTCAGAACCCGACTCCATAATAAAGTTCTCTGCTACGGGCATATTACCCATTCCCACGCGGAAATTGGCCTTGACCGAATTATTGGCATCATTCTCATCCGATTCGGGGAGTGTAATCCGAAGCGTATAATCCTGGCCGGCCTGTTCGATGCGGTCAAAATTAAATACGCCGGTGTAGTCAGCCTTTTCATTTTCGGCCAAAGTCACGGGCGAGAAACTGAGCTCAGGATTCATAACAAGGCCGGTCTCATCGTACAACTCGGCCTTCAGCACAGGCGTAGTTGCCGATTGCGTACCACAGTTTTGAACTGAGACACCAAACGAAGCCTCCTCACCGAGCCGGATATAAGCGGGCACACTCGGACGCAGGAGAGCGAGATCATTGGCCGCGCTTTCGTAAATTTTGTAACCTCCAAGCACAAATATCTGTCCTGCCATCTGGCAGTCGACATCCAGACTGAGAACCACCCAGGGCTTGTTGTAATAACGTTCAGGCAATTCGTAAACGAGTTCACACCATCCGCTGCCGGAGTTACTGTCAATGACTCCCAGCGTGACACCGTTGCCACGACCTTCGGTAGAGTGCAGACGGAGGGTGGTTTCAGGTGTTGCAGCACTGATGAAAGTATTAAGCTTTATGCGTGGTTTCTTGCATCCTGCAGTTGAGAATTTAGGCAATTCAGCATAGCCCTTTCCAACTGTGCCATCGGCTACAAGGCACATAAGAGCGGCTTCCGGACCGCCTGTAGCTCCTACGGAGCCGGGAGAATCAAGAGCCCAGCTTGCAGTGTAATCTTCATTGAGATAGTCAATGAGCAGTCCCTCATATCTCATTGTCTTGCCGGGGAAGGTCTCATTAAGCGGCATGTCGTGCGGACGTCCAAGCATAGCGGCAGCATAGGATTCCAGGCCGCCCTCACTTTCACCGCGCTTGTTCTTAGCCGAAACCATGAGCTGATAAAGCTGTTGATTTTCTGAATCAGCACGGAAAGTGTACTCGCAGTCAGTAAGTCCCTGTTCAAAAAGCACCCACTGACCCATTTCAGAAGTCGTATAATATTTATAAACATTATACGTGAGGCCATCCTGAGGAACAACACCTCCGTTTACACCTTCGGTTACGGGGTCCCATTTCATGTGGATTTCCATATTGTCATCGCTGACTGAGAAGGTTGCCACAGGATTAATAGGTAAGTCGGCACCACACATAACCGCACTTTTCACCGCTATTCCTTCGCCCTTGTCATTGCGAGTGGTGACTGTAATGATGTTTTCCCCGTCGGCGGCATTTACTGTAGCTCTTACTGTCTGCCCCGAGTTTCCGGATACCGTTACTGACTCTATGGGGGATGCTATGACTGCATCTATTGATTCGGTTGCCGGGATAGATGTACCATTAATATATACTGTGGGCATTGTGAATGTCACTTCGGCTTTAAGATCGCCCGTTTTATCAGGTGTCACAGAAAGACCCGTACAAGCGGCGGGGATTTCCACTGTCTGGTCCGTAAGCGAAACCTTGAAGTCACGGAGAGCTATTCGCCAACCATTGGCAAGAGGGGAATTCACATGAATACCGAAATAATATTCGCCCGGTTCAGTGATTGCGAATTTTGAATTGAGCCCTATGTAATCATTGTCACATACTGAAGGCTCGCTCATTATCACGGTTCCTGACCGGAGGCTCTCGAGGTCGTTTGATTTTGCCATAACGATTTCAAACGACTCTCGGCTATATGTCGAAGTTGAAGTGGCCTCGATAGCCGCCGTGTAAAGACGGCTTATATCCGACAGAGTCACGGCCGGAGTGACAATCCATTCATCTGCATCGGAAGTAGCATTTACCGACCCCAGGCTGTTATAGTATATGGGCCAGTCAAAAAGGCTCCCGTCCAGACCGGTGTGGACATCATAGCCGAGTTTGCAACCATCGTTGTTGCCGTCAATGATTGTGCAGGCGGCAAATTCCTCCTCGGTGGGGTGCATGCTGAAGATTTCTCCAGCAGGCTGAACCGGAGCGCTGCCCTGCTGCAGCTTGAGCGAAAGGTTTCGCAGACGCAGATGATAGGTTCCCGAAGGAGATGTGGCGTGGATGCCCAGCCAATACTTACCGCCATCGGAAACGGCTGCGCTGCCCTCAATCGTGGGGGCATACGACCAGTTGAAAGCCGGTGACATGAATCCTTTCTGTTCAGTCAGAACTGTAGTCATTGATTCTGGCGTTGAATCCTTGCCTACAAACACCTTAAAGTTGTGACCCTCTCCTGAACTGTAACTGGATATGGCGAGAGTGCTGAAATTAAGGGTTCCCCCACCATCGGGTACATCGAAAGGAATGAACAGCCAGTCATCCATAACTCCACCGTAAGGCGGGTCTATATTGAAATAATATTCACCGGAATAACGGTTGCCGTCGATTTCCCATTCGTATCTGTCGTTATTCACATCGCAGGTGACATAGTTACTAATCTTATCACCGGACACGGGCAGATTGTCGATGAGTATCACCGGATCCGCGTCAGAGAGCGGGCGGGCAGCCACGAGGCATTGCTTCACCTGATGCAGAGATGAATTGCGTGCGTCACGGGTACCGTCGAGCAGTGTCCGGGGCGCGCCGGATGAACGGATGAATTCAGGCGTTTCCAACATCAGTCCTGCGGCCAATGCACATGTGACTGTTGTGCCTAATGCGATTATTGAAAATAGTTTTTTATTCATAATGAGTTATGATTGGTTTTCTTTATTATAGGCCCGTTTCGTTCTCCGAACAGGGAACGAAACGGGCTATTGAAAAAGTTATCTTACCGCTACTTTGACCTTCATAGTGCCCACGCTGACAACGTAGATGCCGGGCTGGAGATCGATGCGCTGACGGTCAGAAGCCACAACTGAGGCCATGCACTTGCCGTCGATTGCATACACGGCCACGCTCTTACCCTGAGCCCCGATTATTTCCACTCCGCCATGGACGGGATTGACAATCGCGGCAGCATCCTCACCAATCATGCCTATTGCACTTGTCTCAATGAGCAGTTCATTGGACTTGGCCATTTCAATTCCGTTATAGACAGGAGCAACCTGATAGCGATAGGCCTGACCCGATTGAATGTCGGTATCACCGAAAGAGAGTCCCTCGATGAGCGAAGTGTTAAGCTTAACGCCATTGCGATAGATATTATATCCGTCGGGAGTGCTTACCGGAGTGCCGAAGTACATGATGTCATCAATCATGATGCCTTCGCCGTCATTTCCAACATAGCGGATTGCAAAATGGCGAGTACCCTCGGGGAGAGCGAAATGATAGAGGGTCCATTCGGTGCCGATTTCAATGGGTTTTGCACCGGTGATGTTCACGAATGAAGCCCTATCGGTGTCGCTGTCGGAAACATGGATTTCAATGGCATCCGAACCGGCGTTAAGCGAACGGGCGTAGAACGAGATGAGCTGTGCGCATCCCGGAAGTTCGGGCGATATGAGCCAGTCGTCGTTCTGCACGCCGGCAGCAGGCCATGCTGCGAAGTACTTCGTTCCCGAGATTGGACGTGCCTGCAAAGTCAGGCCGAACTCTTCGGTATCAAACACTATGAATGCTTGTTTCTCGCGGCAGTTCTCCCACTCGAATATGTTACCCACATTATCGGCCATCAGATAATTTATAGCCTGGTCACCATCGTGCATTGTCCAAGCGCCTACATTGTCGATAGCAAAGCTGCGGTAGCTCTCCACATCATCAATGAACGTTTCGGGGAACTCAGCCTCATCGGGAACATTCCACTGAAGCTCAACGGCATTATCGGCGATAGCTCCGCGAAGTTCTGAAACGCGGTAACTGTTGGAGCGTTTCACATCAATTTTGGCAGCGAGACTGTTATTGGCTGTGTTGGTATCTGATTCACCGGTGTTTACAATGTTGAATCCAAGATCCATTATCTTGCCGGCATCCTCGTCAGCGGGATTATAGGTGAACGAGATGTTGTTTGTAGCGCCGGGCTGCATGGCTGCCACATCTTCGGTGGCAAGAGTGTTGCCTCCCGCTGTCATTTCAACCTTGAAGCTTCCCGTTGCAGCTGAACCCACATTAGCAAGGTCAACGTCAATTGTCACAGGCACTCCGGTGCGGCATTCAGCAGGAGACTTCACTCCGGTCAGAGCCACTTCCTTCTCATTGGCAATACCTGTAACAGAAACTTTATCGATATGCAGTGTGTTTTCCGGCATCACATAACCGATGAAAGCCACGGACACTGAGTTATGGTCAGTGTAATCATCAAGAGGAATCGTGATTTTCTTCCATCCTTCTTCTTCGGCACGAGCGTTATAAACCGCTCCGGGAATCATGTGCGGCATGCCGTCGCCCCAATCCATTGCCACCGCAAGCTGCACACCATCGCTGTATTTAGGCGATTGATATATGTAGAATGTCAGTTCGGGGGATTCAACAACCGACAGGTCCATGCGCGGAGAAAGAATGGTTCCGGACCCGAATGGCATATCACGGTCGGCCTCGCAACTTGCCACACCCGAACCATCGAAAGCATCAGTCATGGGATCATAACCCTTATAACGGATGTACCAGGTAGCCCCGTGAGGATAAGCGCGGAACCATAATCCCCCTTCCATCGTCTGGTTGGGCCACGACTCTTCATAGGGCAGACGGGCGCTTTCGGTAAGCAGCAAAGCATTGGAAAGGGTTGCATAACCCTCATCATCACCGTTAACAGGAGCTACGTAATAAGTCACATACTGGGTACCCTCGCCAAGACCGGCGCGGGGATCGGAATCAATATAATAGCAGTCCTTGAGGTCACGCGCAATAAGGCGATACTCAATATTGCCCTCCTCATCGGGAACAGGCTTATAAACAAGGTACCGGATGTTTTCAACATCAATAGGGTTACCTTCCTCATCAACTGCTGCCGTCGATGCAGGCCATTCAAGATAAATCTGATTGCTGTTGACCAGAGTGGCCTTGACCGCAGAAACCGCAACCGGCGTTCCCTTTCTCAAATCAACCGTAACTTCTGTGTCAAACCCGTTGCCTACAGAATTGGAAACGAGCACACGATATGTGTGGAGAGCTACGGTCACATTCTCATCCTTCCACACAACCCGTTCTCCCGGATTCTTATTATCTATGGCGGCTATCGGTTCTTCGCTGCCGTCTTTGAAAATGTAGGCCGAGAGCGGACCCTCAAGGCGGGTCTGACCGGCAGTTTCTGTCGGCATGTCAAAAGAAAGAGTCACCTCGGTATCGGAGGTCTTGCTGCCGGTCAGATTGCTGACGCGGCCTGGGATTTCTGCCGAACAATATCGTTCAACATGGATATCATCGATTGAAAGATGCTCCATGGTTTCGGAAATATGGTGGAATCCGATGAATTTGTCGCCCTTGCGGGGAGCGAAATAAACGGTTTCCGTGATTCCCGGGCGATCATAGAAATCTGACACCGTCTCTTTGTAGAGCACTTCGTAATCCATAGCATCCACCACCGGCTCCGAGCCAACAACCACGCGGAATTTGCTTCCGTAGCCGTAGTAGGCATAATACTTGAATGTCAGACAGTAGACAGAACCTTCTTCAAGATTTAACGAGGGGGTAATGAGCCAGTCATCGGCCGTTATATCACGTTTGCCATAATAGAACGCGCAGCCATACTGTTCGTCATAGAGCCATTCCGGACTATCCCAACCGCTACCGTTGCCATCGCCGTTGGCGTCAATGAGAGTGTAGGGATTGAGCGATGCAGCTGTGTCAAACGTCTCATTGTAGGGCAGCTCGTTCGGCGCACCGAACTTCAGTGTATTGGACACGGATGCCTTACCGTAGTCAGTTCCCACATAGGGCGTGATTTTGTAGTAGTAGGCATTCCAAGGGAACGATGCTTTCTCCGAGAATGTGTTGCCCTTGGCCGAACGTGCCACAACAACATTACCCGGCATGCGCTCTATGCGGTATCGCACATTTTCACTGCTGCCTGAACCTCCGTTGGCATCGGCGGGCGTACTCCAGGTGAGTGTGGCCGTATCGGAATCCTTATCATAGGCAAGAGTGAGATCAGGCACAACAGAAGGGGTGTAGGGCCCGGCATACACATTCGTTGAACTTGAATTGCCCGTGTGACCGTCGGCACTTGTAAGCGAAACAGTGACATTGTGCATTCCAAGCGAAAGATTCTCAATGCGCTGCGAAACCTTTTCGCCAGGCATTGCTACTTTGTCGGCAATCCGGTTTCCGTCCAACACAAATGCAACGGCAACCTCTCCCAGGAGCTGCTGCTGTGAGTAGGTCACTTCAGGCACTGTGAACGAAAGCGTCCCAACCGTGTAGTCCGATTCATCGGGAGTAAAAGTCAGGTCGGTGATATTATCGGGCGCAAGCGGATGGGCGTTGGCTATCGCAAGGCTACTGAAAATCTGGCCCGAAGGATAACCGAACAGCAACTTTGACTCGGCGGTTGACAAGTCTATTTCCAAAAGGCCCTTAACACCGTTTCGGTTATAATTGCGGTCCTCCTCGGAAGCGAAGCCAAAGAACGACCAGTACATTTTGCCATCACGGAAATTGATTGTAGCGCCGCTTTTGATTTCTGAATCCCTTGTTGGCCAGAAGCCGGTGGCGCCAATCACAAAGCACGTGCCATCCTTTCCTATGGAATAAAGATTATTGTCAATGCCTATGCCGAACAGTTTTCCTGAAGCATCGCAGGCAGCTGCGCGTATGGCCGGAAGATCGGCAACCACAACAAGGCGTCCCGAAGAAGTTTCAACCTTACATAATTTCACTGATTCCGTATTCGAATAGGCATGTGTAACGGCCCAGATTGTATTGTCAATGGGGTCATAGGCCAATGCGCATGGAACGTTCTTGGCACTTAGCGACTCCTCCGACGTAGGGTCGGAATAACTGTAAGTGAACGTCTTTGTGTCAGTGACTGTCCATGTTGCCGCGTCAATCACGCGATAAGTGATAGTGTACCTTATCCATGACCCATAGGTGTCATAACAATAGTATTTGCCATCGACATAGCAGCTTCCACTGTTGGCCCATGTGTTGTCTGGACCGACCGGCGACAACGGATTGAATCCGCCTTGGCCCGTAGGCTCGAAGCCGTAGAACCCATAGGCCGCCGTTGGGTCAGAGGAATTGAGCCATTCCTCATTTGTTGTCATGAAACCGATTAGTTGAGTCGGAGTTTCCGCTGACACGGAAATCAGATTCAACCAAGTAGCCATCATGAAAACAAGGACTCTGATTGATTTCATAAATTCAAGTTTAATATTAATGATAATGTTAATGTGATTTAGCAAAATTACGCACAAACTATCAAAATGCCGGATTATGCAGGAAATCCCTGCGCAAAAATCCACTGATAATTTATTTATAGGTGCAAAGTTATGCAAAAATATACATAACTCAAAGAAAATGCCACACAATCCGTCAGATAACACTGAATATTCACCCTCCCCGATAACAGAAATCGGGTCATGCCGACCGCGATTGCGGCGCATGACCCGACTATAAATTCAAATCCTTATAAGGATTTTTTATTCGGCTTTACCGTTTGAACCGAGCACGTTTTCAATTTTGTGCTTGTAAAGACGTTCCATTTCATCGCGAGCCGGACCGAGGTATTTGCGGGGGTCGAATTCTCCGGGTTTGTCATGGAACACTTTGCGGATAGCGGCTGTCATTGCAAGACGGCTGTCGGAGTCAATGTTGATTTTGCAAACGGCGCTCTTTGCAGCCTTGCGGAGTTCTTCTTCAGGGATACCGATGGCATCAGGAAGTTTACCGCCGTATTCGTTGATGATGTCAACGTATTCCTGGGGAACAGAGCTTGATCCGTGGAGCACGATGGGGAAACCGGGGAGTTTTTCCATAACAGCGTCGAGCACATCGAATGCCAGGGGCGGCGGAACGAGTTTGCCTGTCTTCGGGTCGCGGGTGCACTGCTCGGGAGTGAACTTGTATGCACCGTGTGAAGTACCGATTGAAATAGCGAGTGAGTCGCAGCCTGTACGGTGAGCGAAATCAATAACCTCTTCGGGGTCAGTGTAGGTGTGGTGGTCAGAAGAAACTTCATCCTCAACGCCTGCGAGAACGCCGAGCTCGCCTTCAACTGTTACATCGAACTGATGAGCGTAATCAACAACTTTCTTTGTGAGAGCCACGTTTTCTTCATAGGGAAGATGTGAACCGTCAATCATCACTGAAGAGAAACCGTTGTCAATGCAGGACTTGCAAAGTTCAAAGCTGTCACCATGGTCGAGGTGCAGACAGATCTGGGGATGCTCCCAGCCGAGTTCCTTGGCATAAGCCACAGCTCCCTGAGCCATGTAGCGGAGAAGTGTAGCGTTGGCATAGTTGCGGGCTCCCTTTGAAACCTGAAGGATAACCGGCGATTTTTCTTCAGCTGCAGCCTTGATGATTGCCTGAAGCTGCTCCATATTGTTGAAGTTAAACGCGGGCACTGCGTAGCCGCCTTTGATTGCCTTGGCAAACATCTCACGGGTGTTGACCAAGCCTAATTCTTTGTAACTTACCATAGGTTATAAAAAATTTGATATAGAGTGAGTAAAATTGAGTTTTGATTCTATTCCGAATGCAAAGATAATAAATATTATCGCTAAATTATTGCCAATCGCTGAGTTTTTTACTTAAAAAAGTTAATCGCGCAAATGCACATAGCAATTCACGCATCCTACGAGCAGAGCGCCTCCCGCAATATTGCCCAAAGTGGCGGGAATCAGATTGGCCCATACGAACTGCCATGCCGTGACATCGGCGCCCTCCATCATGCCGAGCGGGATGAAGAACATGTTGGCCACGCAGTGTTCGTAGCCGAGCATCACAAAAGCCATTACCGGAAGGAAGCACCCCAAAGCCTTCTCTACAAGATTATGCCCCGCAAGCGCGAGCCACACAGCAAGACAGACACACCAGTTGGCGCCGATTCCCTTAACGAAGCACATCCCCCACGGGAGCGAGCACTTGGACTGAGCCATCCCTATAATGGCGCTGTGGTAAGGCTCGGGGGCCGTCAATCCGGCCGCCCATACAAAGATGGCCGCAAAAGCCACCGCACCGACAAAATTGGCCAGATAGACCACCGTCCAGTTCCTCGCCACGGCTTTCCAGCCAAAATGGCCTTTCATGAATGCAGGCACGAGCAGTGCATTGTTGCCTGTAAACAGTTCCGCGCCAAGCACCACGGTGAGTATGAGGCCAATGGGGAAAACCAGTCCGCTCAGGATTTTTTGCATCGAAGGATTTCCCTGAGTGAATTCAGGGAAGCCGAAACCGGCTATGAGCGAGAGCACTCCGCCAAAAGCTATGAATGCTCCGGCCTGAAGCGCCTGAACTATGAGGCGCGACATTCCGAGGGCGGCTTTGGCATTACCTATTGCAAGAGTTGATTCGGTTATCTCTTTGGGCGACTTGATTTTCATTTTGACAACATGCGTTTTTTCCGCTGCAAAGTTACAACAAAAAACAATCCGCCCCAAAAATGATGGAGCGGATGTAAAGTTTGTTAGAGAAATCAGAACAAATAGCCTATCCCGGTGGAGAACGGGCGGAATTTTGGTTGTCCGGCTCCTCGAAGCACTGTGTTAGGCGAATAACGCACGTAGAGCGACAATCCCCATCCCACTGAGACGGTACCAATCAAATCCACCGTGAACCGGCGCTGCCCAATATGGTTGGTTTTCTGCTCAGCCTTCCGGCCGTCGGCTTCGGTCCATTTGGTGAGGAGGCTCCCATGGGAATTGTAATTGAACACTGCGCCAACGCCTATGCTCATCCGTGTGCCGTCAAGCCGTTTCCACGGCATCCACTGTCGCCACATCACCGGAATGCCCATACTGAACACCTTGAGGCGCGACCCGTGGCCTTTGGTTCCCTCGGGATAGGCATCCACTGCTATTGTCCCTGCATCAGTTGTGATGAATCGCGTCTGCGAAGTGGATATGCGGTAATTGCGCCAATCAAAACCGAACCCTATTGAAAGCTCACTCATTTTCCATGGCGAATAAGTCACCGCCAACATATTGAGCCACGATATTTCCAGCGATTTGCCCATCTCTATATCCATTCCGTGAGGGGCGCCCACCGCGTTGACCCATCCTATGGCCGGTCCACCAATCTTCAAATCCCATTTACTGCGTGACGAAAACACATCATCGCGGAAGGGTGAATGCCACCGCTTCTGACGCACCACCACATCGCCCTCAAGGCTGCGGTTAAGCACTTCGGTGAGCGAATCGCCCGCCGAATCCTTGGCCACCTTCACGCTCACTCCCGAAGGGCTCTCGGTGATAAGAAGCGTGGTAGCATCTGTTATATTGACAAGCGTGTCGGGCTTTTCGGCCTTTGAGGTGAAAGCTGAGAGAAGCAACACGGCACCCGAAACCATAAGTATCTTTTTCATAATCATAATCATTAATAGGGAACAGTTATACCAATAGAGAGGGTGGAAACCTGCGGACCGTATTTACGTTCAAACATTTTCACTGGCGACCATCGCACATAAACACCGCCGAAATCGGTGGAACCGAGAGTGAACACAAACTCGGGAGTCAGTCCGCGCTGATGCAGCCCCTTCACTTTGTCAGTGTACTCAACGTTACCGATCGAATATTTTGTGCTCGCCTTGGTATAGAAATTGAAATTGGCTATAGCCGAAATCTGAAACACAAGAGAGCGATAGATTTTCTGACGGTAATAAAAAGGAATCTGAAGACTCCATGATTCCAGATTGGAACGCACGTCCGTAGCTCCTTCCGGCGCATGCAGGAACACAAGGGCATCCCCTGCCTTGGCAGGAACCATGCCGCGGCGCACATTGAATATCTTCGTGCCCATTCCGAGTCCCAGTCCGAATGCCGATCCTGACCGTGGAAGAGTGTAACGGTAACCTATTATGTTGCCGAAAGCCCACTCCGAAGAGGTGCGCATTTCCTGAGGCCCTTCATAAGGAATGAGAAATCCGCAATATATATCGGTGAAAAAAGTCACTTCGCGGCGCGGCTTCCTCCTGGAATTCAATTTATCCTCCTTGACAAACGGCAATTTAATACCTATAGGCTTTATATCCGACGTATCGGCCGAAACCGTATACTGGAAATTGAAGTCTGGGTCATCTTTGCGACCTTCGACGGTGATGGTTGTAGTTGAATTATTTTCGGTAACCACTACCTTGTTGGGGTGCATCACGCGCGCCACCGTGTCGGGAACCATTTCAGGCTCATCCGCCCGTGCCGTCAGTGCCGAGGCCGAGAGCAGAATCATTGTGATAAGGCTGATTGATTTCATATCCTTTATTTTAGCATTTTTTTTACTTGTTCGGACTTGGCCTTTCCTTCCAGAAACAGAAGCATAATGCGGTTGTCGCCGTTCAGGTGGCCGTTGAGATAGATAATATAGCGGTTCAGGCCGCCGGCCGTGGCGCCGAGCGAATAGAATCCGTAGTAGAGGTGGCCGTTCTTGTAGCGCACCTCTTTCGAGGCCGCTTTAGCCCCGTCGGCAGCTACGAGCCGCTCAATGGTGCCACCCAGTTCCGGATGGTCCTTGAAGGTGATTGAATGGTAGAGCGACAGATTCATGTTGCGCAGCTGGTCCTTGACCACCATGGTTTCCGTTGCCCCTTTCATGTCACGATAATGGTCTGTAAAAATCTTGTTGATGTTCAATCCGCTCTGCGCATGCATGCACAGCGGAAAGAAGGCCGATGCCGCAATTATTATAAGCAAAGCTTTTTTCATAATTTCTCATTGTTTGATTGATTCATTACTTCGGAAAACGCATTGAGTTCAGTTGCAATATCCTCATGCACCTCGGCCGAAGCCTCACCCATCAGTGAGAGTTCGGATTGCATGATTTCCACCACATGGTCAGGATTCTCTATGCGTTCGCCATCCACGTAGGCTATGCATTCCAACGCACCGTAGGCCTCTTTTTTGACAAAGAAAGCCACGCCGAGAATCACGACCAAAGCCACACTTGCCGCCACGCTAACCACAGTGCGCCATGGCATTACAATGGGCTTGCGAGCCGATTGAGCCGGCGTAACGGCGGCGTAACCCAACACGGCACGAGCCTCATCGAGTTCCGCCCCCATCAACTGCGGATTGGCAAGGAGCTGGCGCAGCCGCCTCTCCTCGGCCAGCGTGGTATGGCCGTCGAAGTAGCGCTCGGTCAGCTTCAGAGCTTCAGATTGGAGTGAATTGATATTCTGCATGGTTCAATGAATTAATTTCCGGTTTTAGAATTGATTTGTCGGTAAGCCTCGCGGACAGCGCGACGCGCACGGCTCAGAATCACGCGCACGTTGGCTTCTGTCATATCCATCCGCTCGGCTATTGCGTCCATCTCATAGCCGTCTCGGTCACGGAGAAGCAGAATCTCACGGTCGCGGGCCGAGAGGTGCCGTTCAATAATGCGGTTAACCTGGCCATAAAGATCGCTTACATCACTGCTATCCGCTTCGACTGTGGCATGCCCTACCGCACCCTCCTCAATCGTTTCCTGCGGGTGCCTCCGCCGCAAAGCGTCGATGCAGGTGTTGCGCATAGCCGTCATGACCAGCCCGTCATTGACATCGGCTGCAGAAGCGGCGCTCCACAGTTTCACGAACGTATCCTGCATGGCGTCATCGGCCTCATCGCTGCTGCCGAGCAAGCGCCGCCCGGCCGCTCTGAGACGCGGTGCGAGCCGCATGAAAGCAACTGCGAGCTGACTGGATGTTCCGTGTTTTGACGACATGCTTATGGACTGTGATCGGTTACATTTACACTGACTATACGCAACCCGGTTACGGTTTGCAACAAAATTACGGATTTTTTTTCACGCAAGCACAAAAAAAACGCGACCCGGCTCTGCTGATTAAGCAGGCCGGGCCTCGTTGTGGATTTAAGAGTCGAAACGGCTTATTTAAGCTTTGTCTTTACTGTTTCGGTAATGTCTGTCACGTCAGAGCCAACATACACGGGAACCACGTTTTCAAAAATCATAGTGTAGTTTCCTTCGGCACCAACGGTATTGATAGCGTTGATCACCTTCTGCTGGATAGGAGCGAGAAGCTGCTCCTGCTGACGCTGAAGATCCTGTGAGGCGGTGTTGCGGAACTGCTGGATTTTCTGGTCAAATTCCTGAAGCTCCGACATGCGGCGGTCAAGGATGGTCTGAGGAGCTTTTTCTTCCTGGGCTTTCTGATACTCTTCGTATTTTTTTTGCATCTCGGCCTGAAGGTTCTTGAATTCCTCATCGTACTTCTTGGATGCTTCCTCAAATTTTGTCTGAGCTTCCTTGAAGTCGGGGAGTTCGGTGAGAATGGCCTGAGAGTTTACAATACCGAATTTCTGCGCAAACGCCATTGCAGGAAGTGCAATCATGATTGCAAGCAATAGTTTCTTGATCATCGTTTTTATGGTTGTTATATAAGTTTGTTATTAATATTTGTTTTTTATACGGAGTGAGCGCCACGCGTAGGAACCCACGGGCAATCCGGATGCAAATTTAACTGATTTATTTTGAAAAACCTAACTTGGCGAGCACTTCGTTGCTAACATCAATGCGCGGAGAGGCAAAAATGATGTCGGCTGAGGTGGCACGGTCAAAGATGCACATGTAGGCGCGCTCCTCGGCCACTTTCTTCACCGCTTCGTAAACCTGCTCCTGAATAGGCTGCATGAGCGACTGACGCTTCTTGTAAAGTTCGCCTTCGGGACCGAAGTATTTGTTGCGGAGTTCGGCTGCCTGTTTCTCTTTGGCCACAATCTCCTCCTCCTGTTTCTTCTTCTGGTCATCAGTGAGGAAGGGCATCTGCGACTTATAATTATTATACATTGTTTCTGCCTCTCGGCTTACGTTCTCAACCTCCTTCTGCCAGCGCAGCGAGAGCTGTTCGAGCTGATTGTTGGCCACTTCGTAGGCCGGTATATTAGAAAGTACATACTCCATGTCGACCATGGCGAATTTCTGTGCGTGTCCGGCAAATGCGCATGCCACAAGTGCTACAATGAGCAGGATAGATTTTTTGAGGTTCATGGGTAAATATCTGATTTTTTTTTAAAGGTAATGCTTTTATTTAGCGACAGATTGACTCGGTTATGGAAATCTGTCGCGGTTAGTAATAAAGACATCAGGCGCTATAAAAAGTTTAACACCTGAAGCTTAAATAATGTTAGAATTCCTGTCCGAGAATGAAATGGAAGTGACTGCCTCCGCGCTGCCCGAACACTTTGTCGAAACCATAGGCCCAGTCAATACCCATCATACCCACCATAGGGAGATAGATGCGCACGCCGGCACCGGCACTTCGCTTGAGGTTGAATGGCGAGAAGTCCTTCACATCGGTCCATGCGTTACCGCCCTCAATGAAGGCCAAACCGTAAATTGTTGTGGATGCCTGCAACATGAACGGGAAGTGAAGCTCCATACCAAGGCGAGTGTAGGCGTATCCTTCACGTCCCCAGGGGGTGAGAGCACCGTTATCGTAACCGCGAAGACCGATTGTCTCGGTGGCATACTGATATGATCCGGTCATACCGTCGCCTCCCACATAGAATGTTTCAAAGGGCGATTTGAGATATTTGTTGTAGCTGCCGAGCAATCCGAAGTCGGCGCGGGTCATGAGCACGAGCGTCCACTGTCCGTAAGGATCGGTGAGCGGAGTGTAGGTGCGCGAGAGGAATTTGAGTTTCCAGTATTCAATCCAGCGATACATCTCTTTCTTTGACTCGGTGGTGTTCTCTTTGCTCAGGGCTTCCCAGTTCTTCTTGCCGAAGAGCGATGCTGGGGGTGTGAGCTGGAGGCCGAGAGAGAAGGTTGAACCGCGGCGGGTGTAGAGAGGGTTGTCAATTGAGTTACGCGCCAGTGTGAGGCCAAGCACGAGTGAATTGGAGGTACCGTTGTTCATATAGTAGAGGTAATCCCAGTTCTTGAGATAGTACCAGTTGTAGCTCAACTCAGTCTGGAATGTGAAGTAGTCATCAGGCCATTTCAGACGCTTACCGAATCCCACAGACACACCCACCATCTGAAGCACCTTGTTGGGGTCGTAGGCGTTCATGTAGCTGTTCTGATAATAGTCTGAACCGTAACCGTACATGCCTCCGTAACCGAAGTTATTGTAGAGGAACGGATTCTGCCATGCCGAATTGTAGTAGGAGGAGTTCACACCGGTCTGACGGCTGTAGTAGGCCGAAACGGAAAGCGAGTTTGGTCGCTTACCGCCGAACCACGGATCGAGGAACGACACGCTGTAAGCCTGATAATAGCGTGCGTTGGTCTGAGCCGAGATGGTGAATGTCTGCCCCTCGCCCTGCGGGATAATGCCTTTATAGGAGCTCGGGTGAAGAAGATTCTTTATTGAGAAGTTGGTGAATTTCAGAGCCAGCTTACCGATAACGCCCGTCTGTCCCCAACCCATTGAAAACTCAATCTGGTCATTGGCTTTTGACTCAAGGTTGAACAGAATGTCAACCGTTCCGTTTTCCTGATTCGGCTCAGGGCGGATGTCCATGTTCTCAGGGTTGAAGTGTCCGGTCTGAGCAATTTCACGGGCCGAACGCATGAGGTCGTCCTTTGAGAAGAGTTCGCCCGGCTTCACGCGGAGCTCACGGCGGATTACCTTCTCATACAGGCGGTCGTTACCATTGATAATCACATTGTTGATTCGGGCCTGCGGGCCTTCGATCATCTGCATCTCGAGGTCAATGGAATCGCCTTTCACATTGCGCTCGATAGGCACCATGTCATAGAACAGATAGCCACGGTTCATGTACATATTGGCCACAGCGTCTTCATCTTCCGAAGTACGTTTTTTCAAAAGCTTCTGATTGTACACATCGCCTTTCTTTATACCAAGCACTTCATTGAGCAGTGCGGTAGGATAAACGGTGTTACCAACCCAAGAAATGTCATTTATATAGTATTTCTTGCCCTCTTCAAGGGTAATATAAACGTCAACTGTGTTGTCATCGTAAGGCACAACGCTGTCGGCCAGGATTTTGGCATCGCGATAGCCCTTCTCATTGTATTTCTCTATGATGCGGTTGAGGTCGTCTTCAAAATCGGTCTCAACGAATTTTTTCTGACGGAACAAATTGAGGAGTTTGCCCTTCTCATTGGTTTTCTTCATTGTACGCTGCAGGGCGTTGTCGCTCATCACCTCATTGCCTGTTATGTAGATTTTGTGGACCTTCACTTTGGCATTCTTGTTAACGTTGATGTCGACAATCATCTCATTTTTGGCGGAAATATCCTCACGGAGCGTAATCTTCACCTCGGCATTGCTGAAGCCCTTGTCGGCAAAATATTTCTTCACGATGGCAGTGGCACGGTTCACAATATTCTGTGTAATCTGGTTCCCCTTGTGAAGCTGCAGACGTTCCTGAAGATCATCACGCTCCCCCTTTTTCATTCCGTAATAGTGAATTGCGGCAATGCGTGGCTGGGTACGGAGATTGAGATTGAGCCACGCCTTGTCACCGGCCGTCTTTTCAACCACAATCTGAACCTGACTGAAGAGGCCCTGCCGCCAAAGGCGCTTGGTTGCAGCCGTGATTTCCGAACCCGGAATATCAATGCGCTCGCCAACTTTCAGTCCGGCGTAGCCAATAATTATATCATCATCATAATTATCGGCTCCCGTAACAGTGATACCTGCAATCTCATAGGTGCGGGGTATGCCGGAAAACACCACCTTTGGATTCCGGATAGTGTCGGCCGGGGTCTGCGCAGAGAGCGATGCTGTTGCAAAGAGAGCTGAAATTATGAAAAGTATTTTTAATCGCATAGCAGTAATTTACTTTTTAATCAAGGGGGAATGTGATGTTATGACTTTGACTCTTCGGCGGTTACCTGTTCGGAGGTCATGCCGAACCGGCGTTCGCGATTCTGGAAATTGGCTATGGCCTTATAGAAGTGGTCAGCCGAAAAGTCGGGCCAGTATGTTGGGGTAAAGTAAAGTTCAGTATAGGCAATCTGCCAAAGAAGAAAATTTGACACGCGGCTGTCGCCACCGGTGCGTATAAGCAAGTCGGGGTCAGGAATTCCGGCGGTGGTAAGATGCGAATCAATGGCAGCCTCATCAATTTCTTCGGCCTTGATTTTTCCTTCAGCCACTTCCTGCGCGAGCAAACGCGCGGCGCGGGTAAGCTCCCAGCGCGATGAATAGCTGAGCGCAAGGTTCACCTGCACGCGCGTGCATTTCGAGGTGGCTTCAAGGCTGCGGGCCAATGAAGCTTTTGCCTCATCAGTGAGACGGTCTATATCGCCAATAACGTTCAGCCGCGCACCATTTTTAACCATGTCGGGGGTCTCACGCTCCAACGCTACCACTATAAGATGTAGCAAAGCATCCACCTCCTCTTGCGGACGGTTCCAGTTCTCAGTAGAGAATGCGTAGAGCGTCAGATATTTCACCCCGGCCTCACCTGCGGCTGTGATGATTGTGCGCACGGTGTCAACACCGGCCACATGGCCTGCATTACGCTCAAGTCCACGGGCCTTGGCCCAACGGCCGTTGCCATCCATGATGATTGCCACATGGGTGGGAACGCGTGATAAGTCTACTTGTTGCAGTGATGATGTCATCGGAGTGATTATCTGTTGGTTAATTATTTTTACTTTTTATTGTTTTAAATCAGTCAAGCCTGTTACAGGTGACGCACCTCGGCCCGAACTCATAGGTGAATCCTACCGAAAGCGTAGAATACCAGTCGGTATTCTTGAGAAAAGAGCTTTTAATATGGTAGAGGTCGGTAAGTTCCTTGCTATCAACATTGTCACCGAACACCTTGGTCATTGTAAACTCGGCAACCAAATTGAGGCGTCGGGAGAGCTTATATTTCACGCCAAGCCCCATAGGTATGCTGAAAGCGGCAAAAGTATTGCCATCGGTCATTGACATTGACGCGCCCAGTCCCAGACTTATAAAAGGCGTCCATCGGCGCAGACGTTTATACGTTTCGCCTATGCCATAAGCAAAGAAATTGCATTCGCCACGAACCGAATAATCGGCTACGGTTGACTTGAAGCTGAACTGCTCGCCAAACGGAAGTGCGTTGGCAAAATCAGCCGTGTTTCCTGAGAGAGTTGCCATACCGAGCTGAGCCCTGATAGCCCAGCGCGAGTCAAACAGGTAGCGGCCTCCTACTGAAGCGGCAAAGCCGGGATGCTTGAAGAGATTGCTCTCGTTGGCGTCGCCGAGATAGCCGCTCATACCTATCGAGGCTCCGATGTCATATCGGTAACTTTCCACATCATCAGCAGCCACGCAGCGTAGTGCAGCTATAGCCGTAAATAATGAAGCAAGGATTATGACGCGGAGTTTATTCACAGTGGTTTGGACTATATCGTAACGGATAGTGTTGACTTATTACTGAAGCGGTTTGAATGAAAGACGGTTTATTACGCCGCGCCACACTGAAGTGTTGAGTGAGCCGCCTGCGAGGTGTCCGCCGAAAAGATAGATATAGGGGCACTCCCACGAGGTTATCGGAGCTATGCCCTTAGGCTGCTCGGCAGTGGTGAACCACGACGGGATGCGGGGCATTTCAAGCGGTTTCCAGTTGGAGGCAAGAGCGCGCGACTCAATGGTCGACTCGAACACGAGCGCCTGAGCCCCTGTAATCACTGGCATCGACGCCGGTAACTGCATCAGTTCTCCGGCCACGGCCCAATGTACGCCGCGGTCAACGGACATGTAAACTTTGCGCGAGATGTTGCCGTCCGTATCCTCGCCGCCGAAAGCAAAAAGAGTGGTGTACTTTGTAGCAACCCAGTTTCCGGCTACCTTAAAGCTGAAATAAGGCAGAAGCGTGACACCACTTGCAGCGGGTATGGGAGCCACAGTGGTGCAGGCCCACTGGTTGCCGTCGAACGCCCACATAGAGCCGGTAGGATTGCCGGAGGCTGTGAGACCTCCCATCACCATAAGCATGGCATCCGTTGACCATTCGGTGGTAAACGTAAGCGGAAGGCTGGTACCCTCAACGGGAGCATCCTCGGGAACAGGCTGCTCAGTTGTGGCGGGATAGGTCACGTAGACATATTCGCCTGCCCGCTCCGAATTGACTCCGAGAGCTTTGGTGCCATACACACCATATATATGGGTCATTTTAGTTCCGGTGGAGGTCCAGTTCACGCCGCAGTCGGCCGAACTGTAAAGATTGTGGTCGGCATCAAGAGCATAAAGAATTGATTCGCCTGACACTATGCTGTTAACGTCAAGATTTGCGGGCGCGGTGATGGTAGCGTTCTCCCAGTTCCGCAGAGCGGGATTGAGCGAGGAGGCTACATTGTAGCGACTACCGTCGGTAGAGAAGCAGAGCGCTTTGCGGGTGTTGCCCGACTGATATTCCACCGCGCGAATCACCGTGGGATTCGCAATGGCAGTGGGATAAGCCGTGTATGCGGCATCGCCCCACGCGAGCGAATCAGGTTTCATCTTGTGGACGTTGACATATATATTGTAGTCACGATGATTCTGTTCGTTGGAGCTTTCAAGATGAAGTTTCACAAAGCCGCGAGTGAAATTGATTGGCTCGCTGCTGTTGGTGAGATAGTCCACAACAGTGTCAATACCCGTCTTCGTGGGCATCGTGATTTCGGCTTTGCTGACGCCGGACATTGATATTGACACCAGAAGTGAGTCAACCCGTGTGCCAAGCGGGAGGGAATCGGCATTATAAATCAACGCTCTATTCAAGTCAATTGAGAAATAAACGGAATCCAGGTTTTCAAGAATAGAATCGTTGGCATTAAGATGAAACGCATTGACAACTACGGAGTAAAGACCGCTATTGTCAACAAATTCATCTTCATTGTCATCATCATCATTGCAGGCGGCAAAACCAAAAGTCATGGCCATCATCGCTGCAATCGCATATATGGGATTGAATTTTCTCATAAGTGTGTTGTATTACAAGCTGCAAAGTTAACAAGATTTTCATTAACACATAGACCCAAAAAGTTAAATTTGCTAACTTCGCGGCCAAAATTGGCTTTTCATGCCATTTTGCATGACACTTTGCCGCCTAAATGGATTGTTTGCCACAAGTACTGCAATTTTTAACATTGATTATCATATTGCCTGCGTCGGCCGGCTCAAATCTCATGATTCCATGAGGTAAATCCATATATCCATAGCCCTCACCGCCGAGAACCGCAGGCGATATTTCAATGCGTGCGTCATCCCACTCTCCGGCTTTTATAAATGCATCAAGCAGAGCGGAACCGCCCTCCACCATAAGCGCCCCCACTCCAATAGTTTTAAGGCGCCTGAGCACCACTGCCAGGGAACACTCAGCGCCCACCATCAGGCGCTCAACGCTTTGCGGCAAATCAGAACGCAGAACAGAGCTCACATAAATGGCATCCGTTCGAGAGAACACCCGCGCATCGGCAGGAACAATTCCGCGCCGGTCAATCACCACCGGGCGTGGCGAACTGCCCTCCACTCCCCTCACGTCGAGGCGAGGATTGTCGGCAATCACCGTTCCGCTACCCACCATTATGGCATCAACGGAGGCTCTGAGTCGGTGCATGAGCTGGCGTGTGAGCGGTGTGGAAAACCCTATGGGATGCGGCTTGCCATCGGCGCCCCGACGCCCCATGAACCCGTCGGCGCTTTGTGCCCATTTAAGCAACACGTATGGACGCCGATGCGTCTGAGCAATCATGAAGGGCCGGTTCAGCTCGCGGCATTCCTGCTCAAGCACTCCGGTAACCACCGGGATGCCTGCTTCACGAAGGATGGCTATGCCTCGGCCCGACACCCTCGGATTGGGGTCGGTGCAGCCCACCACTACCCCGCCTATCTGCTGCTCAACGAGCATGCGCGCACAGGGTGGAGTCTTGCCGTAATGCGAGCATGGCTCAAGCGTAACATAGAGAACGCTCTGAGGGATAAGATGGCGGTCGGCTTCAGCGACCGACCTCACAGCCCACACCTCTGCGTGAGGGCCACCGATGCGCCTATGGTATCCCTCGCCGATAATGCGGCCGTCATGCACAATCACCGCGCCCACCATAGGGTTGGGCGAGGTGTGTCCGTAGCCGTAGCGGGCGAGCTGAAGCGCCCGGCGCATGAATCTAACATCTATTTCCAATCGCCGCAACGCTTTATGAGGTTCACGAGATGTTCAACGGCTTCCTCGGTAGGTATGTTTTTTTCGACGCACTCTTTCCCTTTGTAAAGGCTCACTTTTCCGGAAGCTGCGCCCACATAGCCGTAATCGGCATCGGCCATCTCGCCCGGACCGTTGACAATACAGCCCATCACACCAATTTTGAGACCTTTGAGATGCGACGTGGCTTCCTTGACGCGCGCAAGTGTTGTCTGAAGGTCAAAAAGAGTGCGACCGCAGCTGGGACAAGAGATATACTCGGTACGTGTGAAGCGCAGACGCGCCGACTGGAGAATACCGAAGGCCAGGCGAGCGGTCTCGGAGGAAGTCAGCGCATCGGTCTCAATCATTATGCCGTCGGCAAAACCGGCGAGCAGCAGAGCGCCAAGATCCATAGCGGCAGCCACTCTCACGTCATCGGCCGACAGCCCGTTATAGTTAGTCTTGAAAATCACAGGGTTATCAACACCATCAAGGGTCAGTCGGTGCATGGCTGCGAGGAGATGTCCGCGAGTGTTGGGATGATTGGTTGTGAGCATAATCACCTCATCGGCAGCAGGCTTGAACTCTCCGGCAAGCACCTCATCGGCAGTGACTTCACGCAGTTTCAGGTTGGTGGAGTCAGTGAAGATGTCGGGGCGAGTACCCTCGGCATAATCGGCATGCGAATCGCTTGCCGCTACAACCGGCTGATTCTTACCGCCCACATTACCAATGGCTTTTGACTGGCGACGCGGATTGCAGCCAATGTTATATGCAGGATTCCACTCGGCATCGATAGCAGGCGCCTGAGCCACGCGGTCCACGCGGTCCATTATGCGGCGAGCCACAGGCAGCTCCAGTTCAGGCTCCTCGCTTAGCGAAACCCTTATGGTGTCACCAATGCCGTCAAGCAACAGCGAACCGATGCCCACCGCCGATTTCACGCGGCCATCCTCGCCGTCGCCCGCCTCGGTGACTCCGAGGTGGAGCGGGAAATCCATTCCTTCGGCCTCCATAGCCCTTACAAGCAAATTGACCGTTGTAACCATGACCACCACATTAGAGGCTTTTATGGAGATTACGACTCGGTCAAAGCCCACCTTGCGGCAGACGCGCAGGAATTCCATGGCGCTCTCCACCATTCCGGCCGGTGTGTCGCCATAACGGCTCATTATACGGTCAGACAGCGACCCATGGTTCACACCAAGACGGATGGCGGTATTGTTCTCGCGGCACACATCAAGAAACTTAACGAGTGTCTCCTCAAGCCGCTCAAGTTCGCGGGCATATTCGGCATCGGTGTAGTCAATTTTCCTGAAAGTGCGTCCCGGATCCACGAAATTGCCGGGATTGATGCGCACCTTCTCAACCTGCGAGGCAGCAGCGAAAGCAGCCCGCGGGTTGAAATGGATGTCGGCCACCAAAGGCACATTGATTCCGGCATCACGCAGACGCGAACGAATCACGCCTAAGTTCTCGGCCTCACGCACACCCTGCGCCGTAAAGCGCAGCAGTTCGGCTCCGGCCTCAACGATTCGGCGACCTTGGGCCACAGAGCCTTCAGTGTCCATAGTCGACGTCGAGGCCATGGACTGAAGGCGCACGGGGTTATCACCGCCGATTGCGGTGCTTCCCACAGCCACCTCGCGGGTGCGTCGGCGGCTATAATCGAATTTTGACATCAGTTTGTTTTAAATTTATACTTTACCTCGGCAAGCTGCGCATTGATTTTCACTATTTTGTCAGCGAGGCCGGCACGATAGCGGTCAACGCGCTCGGCAACAGCCTCATCCTTAAGTGCAAGAATCTGAGCTGCCAGGATGCCTGCATTCATGCCGCCGTCAATACCCACAGTGGCCACAGGGATGCCCGGAGGCATCTGCACGATAGCCAGAAGGGCATCGCGGCCTTCAAGCGAAGCACTGATGGGCACGCCGATAACGGGCACGGGAGTCATGGCGGCAATCACACCGGGAAGAGCGGCGGCCATACCTGCGCCTGCAATGATAACTTCAATGCCGCGTCCTTTAGCCGAACGGGCAAACTGCTCGACCTCAGCCGGGGTGCGATGCGCCGACAAGGCATTCATTTCAAACGGAACTTCAAGCGAATCAAGGAATTTCGCAGCTTTTTCCATTATAGGCAGGTCGGAGATGCTGCCCATTATAATGCTAACTTTGGGAGTCATAGGATTTAGAGTATGAATTACAACGCAAAGATAGTAAATCCGCGCGTGTTACGCAAGCCGGATTCAGCGTCCGAGCGGTCGGCGCTCAAACGCATCGATGAAGCTTCCGGGGGTGGAATTGACAACCTCCACGCCGCGCGATTCGGCATAACGCCGTATGCCGAAATAGGACTTGAAAGCCACATGAAAACTGTACATTATGTCGTGCAGACGGATGTTTTTGTAAACGGATGCCACGCGGTCGTGCTCCGATTTATTGTCAGAATAAAAATGCGGCTGCACGCTTACAACCGTGTTGTCCTCGGCTACCTCAAGCGTCTTTGACCATGAATGGTCGGCTCCGGTAAGATAGATGGTGCTGAATCCCATTTGAATTCCAAGCATTATCGACGGGATGAGCACATTGCGCGGCCGCGGCATGGCTCGCCCGGACGCGTAGGCTATTCTCTCAAACCAGGCAAAGCCCTCAACGCCAACCGGATTGAAACGCTGAACCTTGACATTCGGAGCCACTGTGACAGGCAAGCCAACGCCAACCGGCACAAACAGAGTCATGGGCCAGTCCACACGGTCAGAGAAATTGACCCATAGCCGGGCAACATTCTCATTATCCGTCTGACTGAAAAACACCGGATCGGCCATAACATAAAAGTCAGGCCTCAAAGCAAAGAATTCATTGGTGTTGGCCGCGAAGTTCACAGCGAGGAGACGGTGGCGGTGAAGTTCGGCTGCATCATTGGCTATTGTCTGAGCCAAAGAAGGGCCATTGCCCATAATTATCAAGGACTCTCCGGGAGCCGCCACGCGCTCAACCGTTGAGCGGCGTGACTGCAAAGCAATCTTAGCCACACCCTTGAGGGATGAGCCAAGTTTAGAAAGGAATTCAGAGGCTTTATCGGCAATTGGCATTTTGAAACGGTGTTTATCAAAAAACGGGCATAAAGGCGCGATATTGATTTTTTAAACAATTTTAACACCGTTAAAGTCTCCCCTTACTATATTCGGCGGTATCTTTGTAAAAATAAACTATCAATTATCATGAAGAAACTACAACTTTTTGCGCTGGCGCTCACAGTGTCGGCAACAGCAATGGCCGACAAGCTGCCTGAGTGGCAGACCATTGACGCCTACCGCAACGGTCAGATTCCGTCGCATGCGCTCGTGGTACCTTACGCATCCAACGATGTCAAGGCGGTGCGCGACATGGATTTTGACAAATCGCCCTACTACTTGTCGCTCAATGGAAAATGGAAATTTTCGTGGGTCAAGGGTGTCGACAACCGCCCGGTGGGTTTCGAAAACCCGTCATACGATGTGAGTTCCTGGGACCTCATCAACGTTCCCGGCAACTGGGAGCGTCAGGGCTACGGCACAACCGTCTATGTCAACACGACTTACGAATTTGACACGCCTTGGGCTAACTTTAAGAAAGGCTGGCCTCTGGTGCCCACCGAGACCAATGAAGTTGGTTCTTACCGCCGCACATTCACCGTTCCGGCCGACTGGAAAGGGCGCCGTGTGGTGCTTTGCTGCGAAGGCGCCATCTCGTTCTATTACGCCTGGGTCAACGGCAAACTGCTCGGCTGCAACATGGACTCGAAAGATGCCGCCGAATGGGACATAACCGACCTGCTGAAGGAGGGGGAAAACACGGTTGCTTTTGAAGTTTACCGCTGGAGCGCCGGCGCTTACTATGAGTGTCAGGACTTCTGGCGACTGAGCGGCATAGAGCGCGATGTGTATCTCTATTCCACCCCCAAGACTTACATCTCTGATTTCACCGTCACATCCCCTCTTGTAAATGACTATCGCGACGGACAGCTCGGCATCAACGTCGACGTGGCCGGGCTAAAAACAGCTAAGACCAAATCGAAAAAAGCCGCGCAGCCAAAGGTAAACTTCCGGCTGTTCGACGCCCAGGGCGAGATTGTTTGCTCCGGCACAGGCAACGCCGAGCCTGATATGAAATTCGACCTCACAATCAGTCCGGTCAAACCCTGGAACGCCGAACATCCTTATCTCTACACCCTGCTCCTCAGTCTTTCGGACGCAGCGGGCAAAGTCACCGAAACCGTTGGATGCAACGTCGGATTCCGCACTTCAGAGGTTAAAGACGGCATCTATCTGCTCAACGGACAACCCATAAAGATAAAGGGAGTTGACCGCCACGCCCACTCTCAGATGGGCCGCACAGTTCCGCGCGAGCTTGCCGAACTGGACATCAAACTGCTTAAGGAGAACAACATCAACGCAGTGCGCAACTCCCACTATCCCCAGGACCGCCGCTGGTATGACCTCTGCGACAAATACGGCATATATCTTATAGATGAAGCCAACGCCGAAAGCCACGGTTACGGCTACGGGGATGCATCGCTCGCCAAATGTCCGGAATGGATCGGCGCGGTTGTCGACCGCCAGCAGCGCATGTATCACAAATCCAAAAACAATGCATCCGTGACATTCTATTCACTTGGAAACGAATGCGGCAACGGCATTGTGTTTGAAGAAGCCTACAAGTGGTTCAAATCCGTAGAGAACAACCGTCCGGTACAATACGAGCGTGCGCTTTACGACTGGAATTCCGACATTTTCGCCGAGATGTATGCGCCTGTATCGTCCATAGAAGCCTACGCCAAGAATCCCGACTACAAACGCCCCTACATTCTCTGCGAATACGCCCATGCAATGGGAAATTCGGTTGGCGGCTTGCAGGACTATTGGGACGTAATCTACAAATATCCGAATCTTCAGGGCGGCTGCATCTGGGACTGGGTTGACCAGGGCTTCCTTGAAACCGCTCCCAACGGCCGCAAATACTGGGCCTACGGAGGCGATTACGGACCCGCGAACGTGCCGTCGGACAATTCGTTCAACTGTAACGGTCTCGTAGCAGCCGACCGCACCCCGCATCCGGCTCTCGCCGAGGTGAAGAAGGTGTATCAGAACATTGCATGCACCCTCGTGAATCCTGCTTCATTAGCCGTGAAAATCACCAACCGCTTCGACTTCACCAACCTCAACGAATATGAACTCACCTGGAAAGTTACCACTCCTTCAGGCAAGCTCCTTAAAGAGGGGAAACGCTCCATTGACCTTGCGCCCGGCAAGTCAATCGATATTGCCCTCGGCGACTACGAACGTACCTCTGAACCGGAAGCTTACCTTGATCTGAGCTGGGCACCGAAAGCCGACGCGCCCATCATTAAGAAGGGCTACGAAGTGGCCTACGACCAGTTTGTGCTTCCCGGCACCGCCCCCGAAGCCGCCGATACTAAGGCAGCCAAGCTCAAACGCAAGAATGACACATTCACCGGAGCAGAGAACACTTCTTTCACAATTGACCGGGCCACCGGCGAAATCACCGCCCTCACCATAGGAGGCAAGCAGATGCTCTCATCGCCCATAGCCCTTTCACTCTACCGCCCCGCCACCGAGAACGACCTCTCATGGGAAGGCAAGAACAGACTTTGGACCGAGGAGGGAATCGATGCCATCAAGCAGCGCCTCACCGACCTTAAGGTGAAAAACAACATTGTTACAGCAGCCACCGAAATTATCGGTGCCAAAGGCTCCGTAGTGGCGAAGGCAGTGTTCACTTACACTGTCAATGCCGAGGGACGCCTCGCTATAGAATGCCGATTCCAGCCCGACACCGCCGTAATCAAGAACCTTCCTCGCCTCGGACTCACGTTCACCGTGCCCTCAGCCGTGGCTTCTACCGTGACCTATCTCGGTCGCAGCGGCGAAACTTACGTTGACCGTATGTCGGCCGGACGCATCGGACGCTACACAGTGAAGCCAGTGGATGATTTCCACATCTACAACAAGCCTTCGGCCGCCGGAAACCACACCCAAGTGCGTTGGCTTGACCTTGACGGAGCAGGGCTGAACATCAACTCCAACAAACTGTTCCAGTTCTCGGCCTACCCCTATACGGACGCCGACGTGCAGAAGGCGCAACATATCTCCGACCTCATTCCGGGAGCCGATGTGACAGTGCATCTCGATGCCGAACAGACCGGCGTGGGCACCGCCACCTGTGGTCCCGACGTGCTGCCGAAATATTACGTTCCGGTCAAGGACACCGACTTCACATTCTACTTCTCAGGAAAATAAAAGCCATGCTTTCCTATAGGAAGGCGGTGCCTCCGGGCATCGCCTTCTTTTGTTATTCGGCGGAAAAGCTATAACTTTGCAGCGTAAAGCACTAAACATGGCAAAACTATCACGCAAAGATTTTGAAATAATGGCTCCGGTAGGGAGCTACGAATCGCTTCACGCCGCTATAAACGCCGGCGCCGATGCAATTTATTTCGGTGTAGAAGGGCTTAACATGCGTTCGCGTTCATCTGTGAACTTCACGCTCGATGACCTGCGCAACATAGCCTCAATCTGCGACAGCCACGGAGTGAAATCATACCTCACTGTCAACACCATAATCTACGACTCCGACATGGAGCGGATGCGCCAGGTTATTGACGCCGTGGCCCATTCAGGCATCTCGGCAATCATTGCCTCGGACATCGCCGCCATAAGCTACGCGCGCTCCGTGGGCGTGGAGGTTCACATTTCCACCCAGGTCAATGTTACCAATTGCGAGGCCGTCAGGTTCTACTCGCAATGGGCCGACGTGATGGTTCTTGCACGCGAACTCAACCTTGATCAGGTTAAGGAGATAAGCGATTTCATAGCTCGCGAAAACATAACCGGGGCCGCCGGTAAGCCGGTGAGGATAGAAATGTTCTGCCACGGTGCACTCTGCATGGCCGTGAGCGGCAAGTGCTATCTGAGCCTCCATGAGATGAACTCAAGCGCCAACCGCGGTGCTTGTACCCAGATTTGCCGTCGCGGCTACATTGTGACCGACCGCGAGACAGGCGATGAACTCGAGATTGACAACAAATACATAATGTCGCCCAAAGATTTGCGCACAATCCACTTCCTTAATAAAATGGTTGATGCCGGAGTGAGGGTGTTCAAAATCGAGGGACGCGCACGCGGTCCCGAGTATGTAGGCATAGCCGTAAAAGCTTATTCCGAAGCGCTTCAGGCCATCTGCGATGACACCTACACTGAGGAGCGCATCGAGGAGTGGACAGCGGAGCTCCGCAAGATTTTCAACCGGGGATTCTGGAACGGCTACTACCTCGGGCAACGACTTGGCGAATGGTCATCGAAATACGGTTCAAGCGCTGAGCGAGTGAAACGTTATGCGGCCAAAGGAGTCAGATACTTTTCCAACCTCGGAGTGGCCGAATTCTACGTTGAATCAGGCGAAGTGAGGGTTGGCGATGAAGTGATTATCACCGGCCCAACCACAGGCGCACTGATTCTGAAAGTCGATGAGATAAGGGTCGACCTCAAGCCGGTTGACCGCGCTGTCAAGGGCGAAAGTTTCTCCATGAAAGTTCCTTCAAAGATTCGGCCTTCCGACCGCCTCTACGTCTGGGAATCCACAGGACTCTGACCTTCACCCGGAGACAAACTTTTTGAGGGGAATAATGGCCATCTTCAAAGGCCATGGACGCATTCGCGCTTTTACCCCACGCTCGCGCTGATGCGCTTCGGGCCGGGCTTCGCGTAACTTCTGCCTTCGGCAGATGACAACAGCGATATAATCGGCATCCTTACGGACGCCTCTCTTACGCCGTGACTGTCCCGGCACGCCTGTCGGCATGCCGGGTTACCCATAATCATCGTTCTGCGAACGATTCTCCTGCAAGATTTCCCCTGCTTGCAGTGGCCTAATGCTCTGATGGCGCCGATGGCGACAGGGTGACGCTGGGCCTGTCTGTGGTTAGGATAACACAGTGATTTCAATCCCCGTAGCTGAGAAACAGACAGAGACAAAAACGAGGGTAAAGAAAGGCCCCACCTCGGAGGGCGAATGCCGAAAAGGTGGAGCCAGGAATATTTTTGTTAAGGGATTAGGGGCGTTCGTAGCCGCTCTTGACGCATTTTTTGGTCATGTTTTTGATGCGTGAGGCGGTGTCGGGGTGCGAGGAGAACATTTTGGTGATATAGCCCGACTGGGCGGCGGGTCCTTCAAGGCTCTGCATCTTTTCAAACGCCGACACAATGCCCCAGGGGTTGACTTTGTTCATCACAAGGAACTGATAACCATATTCATCGGCTTCTTTTTCCTGTTTCTGGGAATAATTGGCCGATGCAAGGCTCGTTGCTATTGCACCAAGCTGGGAGTCAGTGAGCTTGGCAATGGATCCGCCAGTTGATGAAAGAACATCTTTGAATGCATCGTTCTGCAGGGCTTTCTGCATTGCCTTTCGTGAATGATGCTTTGCCACGTGGCCTACCTCATGTCCGATAACGCCGAGAAGTTCATTATCGTCAAGGAGATCCATGATGCCGGTGTAGACACGCACGCTGCCGTCGGGGCAAGCGAATGCATTGATTTCATTTGTTTTATAAACCTTGAAATTCAAGGGAATACCATCAACATCCTTTAAATTAGCTGTGAGCTTGGCGAGTCGCTGCGAATAAGGATCGGTATCGGGAAGAACATTGTTTTCTTTATCCATTTTGGCAACAGTTTCCTTGACATAGGCAGCGACCTGATTATCGGAGAGTGTGAACGACTGAAGCAGTTTCTCCCCGGCGCCTATAGCCTTACCGAGGTCAAACTGTGCATTGGCATTGACGGCTCCAAACAAGAACGCGCAGAGAGCTAAAATTTTCAAAGATGAGATTTTCATGATTTTGTGAATAATTGTTATTTTTGCACAAAAATAGCAATTTATTCCAAAAATGGCAAGAATTAAGGACTTAAAACATAAGGTACTGATTATTTTATTCATAATTGTGATGATGCTGTGTCTGGGTTGCGCAGTGGGCATTCAGGGCAACACGATAATTGACTGGTGGATTCCGACGGCGATTGCCTACGGGGCAGCTGCGATGACGGCCGTAGTGGGGTGGCGGCTGTGGACCTGGCTGAGCAGGAGCCAAAACATTCCGCTGAACTTCGGAATCCACACATTCATAGGCGGCACAATCCTACTCGCCACTTTCTACGCCATAAATTTCTGGGTGAAGACAGACAATGCCATCATGCCGCAAAATGCTGAGATTGTGCGGGCCTACTCGGAGGAGCATCATCGCACACGCCGCGTTGGACGCCGCTATGTGAGTCAGGGCGAAAAATATTTCACTTACCATATTGACATAAAATTTCCCGACGGACGACAGAAAAAGCTTTCTGTTGCAGCCGGGAATCTAAGAAGTTATCACCGCGGTGACTCGATTGAGATTGACGTGCAGCGTGGCGCACTGGGCGTTCCGGTGATACGTAACCGTCACTCGAGGCCGTAGTCCTTAATCTTGCGGTAGAGGGTGCGCTCAGATATGTTGAGTTCGCGGGCAGTGTCCTTGCGGCGACCGCCATTGTTCTCAAGGGCCCGCTTAATTGTTTCGCGCTCAGTCTCCTCAAGGGTCATTACGGGGACATTATCATGGGAATTAGGCACTTCCATCGGGTCAAGCACGGAGGAAGCGGATGGAGAAGGTGTGGGGCTGTATTTCACAAGACTCGTAGGGACCTCAATCACCTCCACAGGGGATGCCTGAGTTGAAATGGGACGGCGGTCGCGACTAAGATCAATCTCCGAACGCAGATGGTCAATCTCTGACTGCATGCGAAAAATCATATTAAACAGCAGTTCGCGCTCTTTCTCGTAGGTGTGGGCCGATGATGACGTCACCGCGGGGGTGTAATCAAGCGTGGCGTCAGGGAGATAGGGCTGAAGTTCCTCAGCGTTGACCTTGCTTCCGGCAAGGAAAAGCGACAGCTGCTCCATGACGTTTTTGAGCTGGCGCACATTGCCGGGCCAACGATAGCGGAGAAGCGCACTGCGGGCCGAATCCTCCAGGGTTATGGGAGGCATTGAGTAGCGTTCCGAAAAATCGGAGGCGAATTTCCGCGCGAGCAAAGTGATGTCGTTGCCACGGTCGCGCAACGGCGGCACGGTGATTTGCACCGTTGAGAGGCGATAGTAAAGGTCCTCGCGGAAGCGGCCGGTGCGCACTGCCTCAAGCATATCAACATTTGTGGCAGCAACGATGCGGATGTTGGTGCGCTGCACTGTGGAGGAACCCACTTTGAGGAACTCTCCCGACTCAAGCACACGCAGAAGACGCGCCTGAGTTGTCAACGGTAGCTCGGCCACCTCATCAAGAAAAATTGTTCCGCCGTCGGCCTCCTCAAAGTAACCTTTGCGGGCCGAGACAGCGCCGGTGAATGAGCCTTTTTCATGGCCGAAAAGCTCTGAATCGATAGTGCCTTCCGGTATCGCGCCGCAGTTCACAGCTATGTAACGGGCATGTTTGCGCGGGCTGTAGGCATGAATAATCTGAGGAAAAAACTCCTTTCCGGTACCGCTTTCGCCGGTAACGAGCACAGAAAGATCAATGGGAGCCACCTGAATGGCCCGGCTCACGGCCGCAATAAGAGCGGGGGCGTTGCCAACGATTCCGAATCGCATCTTTGCCTGCTGCACTTCAGGCGATATGTCTGGGATATTTATAGGCATTATTGACTGACATTTATGGACATTTCCCCGCATAAAGGAGTGGCAAGCAACCGACCAACTTCCTCAGCCGGAATATCTTGCCCGAACAGAAACATCATTTTGGTTATGGCGGCCTCAGTAGTTATGTCGGCGCCTGAAATAACGCCTGCGGCAGCAAGCGAATCGCCTGCCGCATAACGTCCCGGGACCACACTTCCGCCAACGCACTGGGTAACGTTGAATACCACAATACCACGCCTCACTGCATCATGAACCACTTCGTGGAACCACGGAGCAGTCGGGCCGTTTCCGGCTCCGAACGAGCGAAGCACCACCCCTTTGGTTCCGGGAGTGTCAAACACGTGGCGAAGAGCCACTTCACGTATACCGGGGTAGAGGTCGACAACGGCGATGTCGCAATCAAGTCCGTAGTGAACTTTGAACGGCAAGTCGGCCTGATGGCGCATCAGAGCGTCCTCCTGAAAGTTTATATCGAGGCCAATCTTTGCGAGCTGCGGGTAATTGTGGCTCTTAAAGGCATTGAAATTGTCGGCAGAACGCTTTGTGGCCCTGTTGCCACGCCATAGATAGTTTTCAAAAAGAATGGCCACCTCCTGCACCATAGGATCCCCGTAGCGGTCAATGGCTGCAGCAATCTGCACAGCCGTGATAAGATTTTCCTCGCCGTCGGTGCGCACTTCGCCTATTGGCAATTGCGAACCGGTGATAATCACCGGCTTACGCAGATTCTCAAGCATAAAAGAGAGCGCCGAGGCAGTGTAGGCCATGGTGTCGGTGCCGTGTAGCACCACAAAGCCATCGTAGAGATGATAGTTAGCCTCCACCACGCGCGCTATCTCCTGCCAGTGTTCAGGACTCATGTCACTTGAATCAATGGGAGGATTGAACGAAATGTTGTCAATGACAAAGTTGAGCATCTTCAGCTTGGGCACATTGTCAATGAGGTGATTGAAATCGAAGGGCTGCAGAGCCTTCGTCTCGCTGTTTTCAATCATCCCTATGGTGCCCCCGGTGTAGATGAGCAGGATTCGTGGCTGGCGTGGCGGGTTAGGATTCATCTGCTGGAAATGGCTATGAGTAAAGAGATTACTATTTCACTTGCGCGCCGGGAACAACGGGAGCTGTCGGGCCGATGACCACGAGCGATCCGTCGGCATTCTCAGCCGAGAGAATCATGCCCTGCGACTCGATTCCCTTGAGCTTGCGCGGCGGGAGGTTGGCGATGAAGCAAACCTGCTTGCCAACGAGTTCCTCGGGCTTGTAGTACTTGGCTATGCCCGAAACGATTGTGCGTTTCTCCAGGCCGTCATCAATGAGGAACTTAAGCAGCTTGTCGGCCTTGGGAACCTTGACACATTCAAGCACTGTGCCAACACGGAGGTCGGCTTTAATAAATGTGTCAAAATCCACATCGGGAGCCTGCGGAGCAGCTTTGTAGTTCTTAATTTTGTTCTCCTCTTTGATGCGGGCGAGGCGATCAAGCTGAGCCTGGATGGCGGCATCATCAATCTTCTCAAAGAGCAGTTCGGGGGTGCCCAAGATGCGTCCGGCGGGAATAAGATTGTCGGAGCCAAGCTGATTCCATGTAAGCTCTTCCATGCCGAGCATGAGGGCGAGCTTGTCGGATGTGAAAGGCAGGAAGGGTTTGAAAGCCACTGCAATATTGCCACAAGTCTGCAATGCGCAATTGAGTATTGTTGCAGTGCGGGCCATGTCGGTTTTGGCCACCTTCCAAGGCTCGGTTTCCTGCAGGTAGCGGTTGCCTATGCGGGCAATCTCCATTGCCTCTTTCAGAGCCTCGCGGAAATGGAATGTTTCAAGAGATGCTGTGAGGCGGTCGGCGGCGGCGTTGATGTCGCGGAACATGGTCAGATCAACATCCGTCATTTCGCCACGCTCGGGCACGGTGCCGTTGAAGTATTTGTTGGTGAGCACCATAGCACGGTTAACGAAGTTGCCGAGAATGGCCACAAGCTCATTGTTGTTGCGTGCCTGAAAATCGGCCCATGTAAAATCGTTGTCCTTAGTCTCAGGTGCATTGGCTGTAAGCACGTAGCGCAGCACGTCCTGCTTGCCGGGGAAGTCGCGCAGATATTCATGGAGCCATACGGCCCAGTTGCGCGAAGTTGAAATCTTGTCACCCTCGAGATTGAGGAATTCATTTGCCGGCACGTTGTCGGGCAGCTGATATCCGTCGCCGTAGGCCATGAGCATTGCGGGGAACACAATGCAATGGAACACAATGTTGTCCTTGCCAATGAAATTGATTATTCTCGTTTCGGGATCTTTCCAGTATTTTTCCCAAGAGTCGGGCAGGAGTTCCTTTGTGTTGGAGATGTAGCCGATAGGAGCATCGAACCACACATAAAGCACCTTGCCTTCAGCACCCTCCACCGGAACAGGTACGCCCCAGTCGAGGTCGCGGCTCACGGCGCGTGGCTGCAGTCCGAGGTCGAGCCATGATTTGCACTGGCCGTAGACGTTCGTTTTCCACTCCTTGTGGCCATCGAGAATCCACTTGCGCAGCGACTCTTCCCAACGGTTGAGCGGCAGATACCAATGAGTGGTTTCGCGCATGGTCACCGGGGCTGAGGTGAGGCTCGAACGGGGATTAATGAGGTCGGTGGCATTGAGCGATGTTCCGCACGCCTCGCACTGATCGCCATAGGCGCGGTCGCTGCCGCAGTGAGGGCAAGTACCAGTAACGTAGCGGTCGGCCAGGAACTGATGGGCCTGCTCATCGTATGGCTGCAGAGAGGTCTGCTGTTCAAACTGTCCGTTGTCATAAAGACGGCGGAAAAACTCGCTCGCGGTTACGGAATGGATGTCGGACGTGGTTCTCGAATAGATGTCGAACGAAATTCCGAGTTCCTCCATGGAGTCCTTGATGATGGTGTGATAGCGGTCAACTATATCCTGTGGGCTGACACCCTCGGCGCGAGCCTTGATTGTGATGGGCACGCCGTGCTCATCGCTTCCGCCAATAAGAATGGCATCCTCGCCGCGCATGCGCAGGAACCGTGCATAGATGTCGGCGGGAACATAGACGCCAGCGAGGTGTCCGATGTGAACAGGTCCGTTGGCGTAAGGCAACGCTGTGGTTATGAGGGTTCGTTTGAACTTCTTTTCCATATTCTGAGTGTAGTTTGCAGTTTCAATATATCAAGCTACAAAATTAGTTATTTTTCGGCATATAACCATCGTTACGCCCGCAGAAAAGCAAGAGGGAAATCCAAATGGAACTTCCGCCAAGATCAATGGGATTATACAGAGGATAAAAATCGAAAAATAATAGCTATATTTTAAACTATTATCACTATATTTGCAGTCTAATAGTTCAAAACGCAACTATGAAGGAAAGCATCTACATGTTAGCCGACGCTGAGATATGCCGGAGGATAGGTAAAAAAATACGATATCTCAGGCTTCGCCAGGACTTCACACAGTTTGACCTTGCCGAAGAGTCGCAAATATCCGTCTCCACTCTAAAGAAGATAGAGAGTGGAGAAATAAGCTCTTTTGACTCGTTAATGAGGGTGTTACGCATATTAGGCGAACTTGACGTTCTCTCATCTTTAATCAAAGAGCCTGAAATGAGCCCAAATGAATACTACGAATTTATGGAGCTTGCCAAAAAGCGACAGCGCAAGCGCGCAAGTTCAAAGAAAAGCAACAATAAACCCAAAACGACCGAGGAGGAATCTGAATGGTAGACATAGCACGAGTAAATCTTTATGGCCAAACCGTAGGCACACTTCGCTGGGATAACGACCGACAGTTAGCTTTTTTTGAGTATGCCGACAGTTTTATAGGCAGCGGGGTCGAACCGTCGCCCATCCTAATGCCGGTCAGAGCAAAGAGAGTGTATTCATTTTCTGACATAGGTAATGAAACGTTCAAAGGGCTTCCCGGTTTGCTTGCCGATTCTTTGCCCGACACCTATGGGCGAGCCCTATTCGACCGTTGGCTGTCACTTACCGGAAGGCAGAGCGGCAATGCCGTAGAAACACTTTGCTTCCTCGGGAAAAGGTGCATGGGCGCATTGGAATTTGAGCCGGCAATGGATGCACCTTACAGCCATGATGTCAAAATCGAGATTGATTCACTTGTAGATGTTGCGAGCGAAGCGCTGGCTCAAAAAGAGGAATTCGGAGCCAATCTTGAAGATGACAAGAAGGCCGCCATAGCTGAAATTGTCCGACTTGGCACTTCGGCCGGCGGGCAACGGGCCAAAGCCATAATAGCTTACAACTCACTCACAGGCGAAGTCCGTTCCGGCCAGGTTGAAGCTCCCGACGGTTTTGACTATTATCTTATCAAACTTGACGGCGTTACGGCTGAAGCAGGATTCCGCGAAACACAGAATTTCGGACGACTTGAATATTCGTTTTCTAAACTGGTGAAAGAATGCGGAATAGGCATGACAGAATGCAGCATCATTGAAGAGAACGGTCGGGCTCATTTCCTCACAAAGCGATTTGACCGAAAAAACGGGCAGAAAATTCACATGCAAACTTTATGCGGTTTAGCCCACTACGACTATCGAATGCCGAGAGCATATTCCTATGAGCAGGCCTTCAACATAAT
>ENA-ORCP01000229-ORCP01000229.1-human-gut-metagenome-genome-assembly--contig:-NODE-229-length-49244-cov-5.231476_pt1 | contig 49244 bp, 33 predicted proteins | sample MGYA00242990_ERZ507991 | MGnify/ENA primary metagenome ERZ507991 (study PRJEB26167, sample SAMN06115496) | human gut metagenome | host: Homo sapiens | place: China:Henan | collected 2015-05-07 | study... | reverse complement strand
GTATTTTATCATTAACCAATCAAACCATTGATTTTGTTTGTTTTTTTGGATTAACTTAACAGCATTGGCGTGAACGCTGGGGAGAGCTGAAATCTCTGAAAATGAGCCTTGGAAAGGCGATAATCCAAGAACAGTCGCTGAAGTGGCATTGTGAGGCCAACGGCATCTCTCCGAGACGCTTATGAGATTATGATCCCTACCCCAGCGCGAGCGTGGGGTTAACGGCGAAAGGATGTTATGGCCATCAAAGATGGCCGATATTCCACGCGGTTGTGTAACCGCCCGATACCGCGGTATGGTGACACCCCCTGACCATCGCGCCGCCTTGGCTGTGCAACATCAATATAATGCGTAATCGCCCGGAGGCCATCACACATTAAAACCTCACCTTGCTTACCCTTCCACCCTTCCGGCGGATGTAGATGTCCCCCGCCGCAGGCTCTGTCACGCGTAAACCCTGTAAATTATAGTACTCCGTCCCTGCCGCTGAGCCATCGCAGCTGATCTGGTCGATACCGGCAAACTCCTCATCTGTAGGCAATGCTATAATCAATATCACCTCACACTCCTTTCGCATCGTTGTCACCCCTTCTTTAGTAGTCAGAACGTCCGCGTAGAGCTCCGTCATTGTATGGGGGCCTTTATATCCATATTCAACATCATAAATGAGACAATGTGGAAAGTAGAACCTGACATTTTCCAACACCGTGACAGAACCCTCCGCATCATTGACAAACCCAAGGGTTTGACCCATGTTGCCATTTAACGTGTAAGTTGCCACTCCGAATTTCGTAAAAGCGCCGCCAAAAATCGGTAAATAGCCTCCCATAGGGCTTGGCGAATCGGATTTTGAAATATTGGCCGTCTCATCTTCTGAGATTAACCCAAGGAATCCGGGGAAAAGATACGTTTTAGTCTCAGCATCAAACATTACCAGGACTGAGAGATTGCCATAACTTATAGATTCGCCTGTTGGTCTCAACTTCGCCTCGGCATACAGAACTTTCGCCGACAACTGACCGCATACAAACAATAAAAAAGCGATAAGAATGGTAAATTTTTTCATTGTGTCAATATTTTTAGGGTTAATGTTTTCAACGTCTTTTTTTACTATAGACACTCACCATGCCCAAATACTGCATGAACCTTTGGAAATTCTTTCCAAATAATGCCACACCCATATTATTATTGAAGCGGCTGCCCTGAAGCCTCGCAACTACATTTTATCACCGTCGCCATCACTCACCTTACTGCACCTGGCCGGAGGCCATCACTTTGAATAACCGCGGGACGCCAGTCCGTGGAGAGCATAACACGCTGATATCACCCCCGGCTGCGGGTTTCCCTATCAGTCCTTAAAGCAATTACAGCCGTTGCCACGGTTCCGCTGCTCTGCGGCGGTAATTTTGCAACAAACCCGTCACTATGAAAAACACAGCCGAGATTATAGCCGAAAATGCCCTGCGCAACCGACGCCTCGACGCGCCCTACGACCCGCTCTCCGGGCTCGGCGCCTGCGGTAAGCGCACGCTCACCCACACTGAGTGGGAGCCGGACGCAGTGTGGCTCCCAGACGAGATGATGGCCAGCCTGGAGTGGCCATCGCTGAAAAGCGCTGACGCTTACCGCCGTCTGCGCTTCCGCCACGACTTTGAGTACTGGTGCGCCTCGTGCGTCAACATCCGCCACAAGACTACCGGGCGTATTGGCCCCATGGTGCTCAACTATCCCCAACGCAGAGTGCTCGCCATGCTCGAGGACGACCGCAAGGCGCAGCGCCCCATACGCCTCATACTGCTCAAGGCACGCCAGTGGGGCGGCTCCACGCTCGTTCAGATGTACATGGCATGGATTCAGATTATCCATCGCGAGAACTGGCACAGCCTCATCACCGCCCATGTGAAAAACACAGCGGCCACTCTGCGCAAGCTCTACGCCGACACCCTCGCCAACTACCCCGAGGAGCTGTGGGAGGGCGACAAGAGGGCGGCTTTCAAACCTATGACCGACGCGCCCAACACCCGCATAATCCAGGGACGCGGCGCATGCGTCACCATCTCTTCGAGTTTCAGCCCCGACAGCATCCGCGGGCTCGATATTGCCATGGCCCACCTTTCGGAGGTGGCTTTCTGGCAGGACTCGGACTGCATTGACCCTGCCGACCTCATAAGAAGCATCAGCGGAACAGTGCCGCTCGAACCCTTCACGCTCATTGTGCTTGAATCCACGGCCAACGGCGTGGGCAATTTTTTCCACTCCGAATGGGTGCGTGCGCGCGCCGGCGACTCGGCATTCCGCCCGGTGTTCGTGCCTTGGTATGAAATTGACATCTACCGCCGTCCGGTGGCCGACAAGGAGGCCTTCATTGAGTCAATGACCGAACTCGACATGGAGCTGTGGAACCGCGGCCTCACCCTGGAGATGATTGCCTGGTACAAGGCCAAGCTCCGCGAGATGGGCGAGGTGGCGCGGATGCAGGCCGAATATCCTTCCGACGACCTTGAGGCGTTTGTCAATTCCTCACGCGACGTGTTCAGTCGTGAGGCCGTTGAGTCGTTGCGCTCCGGATGCACCGATGCTCCTTTCACGGGCGAGTTGCAGGGACGCGCACTCACCGGAAGCGATGCCTTGCTCGACCTCACGTTCCTCCCCGACCCCGCCGGGTCACTGACAGTGTGGCGCAAGCCCGACACCGAGACGCGCCTCATTGACCGCTATGTAGTGTCGGTGGATGTGGGCGGACGCTCCCGCTGCAGCGACTACTCGGTCATTGCCGTGTTCGACCGCTTCCCGCCATCCGGTGGTGGCCCGGAGGTGGTGGCGCAGTGGCGCGGCCACTGTGACCATGACATTCTCGGCTGGAAAGCCGCCGCTATTGCCACCTGGTACAGCCATGCCCTCCTGGTGATTGAAAGCAACTCTCTCGATTCGGCATCCGCCGGCTCGGCAACCTACATCCTCGAAGAGCTGAACGCCGCCTACGATAACCTCTACTCGCGCACCGTGCGCACCAACACCTCTGGCCGCGAGACCGTGGAAACCCACGTGGGATTTCACACCAACCGCTGCACCAAAGCACTCATAATCACAATGCTCATAGCTATGGTGCGCGAACGCGGCTACACCGAGCGCGACGCTGGCGCCCTGACCGAAATGGCCGTCTACCAGCAGCTACCCTCAGGCGCCTATGCGGCGAAGAAGGGATTCCACGACGATGTGCTGATGACCCGCGCCATCGGACTCTACGTATGCTCCACCCTCGGCCCATCCCGGCCCGTGGACATCGACGCACTGCTTGCCATTCCATCATGGTAAGCAGCACAATAATAACCCCTATCGAGCGTTGATTATTAGTATGACAACCTCCACATTCTCTCTCAAAACCTTTTTCATTGCGCTGGCAGCCATGCTGCTGGCCTCTTTCGCCGTGACCTCCTGCATCGAGGACGGCATTTCCACCTCACCATCCGACCAGCCCGTGTTCTCCACCGACACCCTGCGCATGGGAGCCGTGTTCACCGGAGAGGATAATCCCACCTTCTCCCTAATGGTCTATAACCGGCACGACAAAATCATGAACATCAGTTCAATACGCCTGCGTAGCGGTGAAAAGACTTTCCGTCTGAACGTCGACGGCCTCTCGGGCACCCAGTTCAACAACATTGAAATACGCCCCAACGACTCGATATATGTGTTCGTGGCCACAACTCTCCCCGTCAACGGCCACTTCCGGCCCACCGACGTGAGCGACGTGATTGAATTCGTGACAAACGGCGTGACAAGCGAGGTGGTGGTAACGGCCGAAGGCACCGACGTGGAGCGCCTCAAAGGCACAGTGATCACCACCGACACCCGATGGGAGGCCGACCGTCCCCGCCAGGTGTTCGATTCGCTCGTGGTGGCCTCCGGCGTGACCCTCACTATTGAGAAGGGCGCAAAGATTTATTTCCATGACGGCGCCCACATGGCCGTCCGCGGCACCCTAATCACCCAGGGCGAGCCGGGCTTCCCGGTGGAGTTCTGCGGCGACCGCACTGGCAACGTAATCACCGACATCACGTTCGACCTCATGTCGCGCCAGTGGGAAGGCCTCGTGTTCACATCCACCTCGCGCCAATCCCGCATGGACTACACTGAAGTGCGCAACACCTGGAGCGGTGTCACAGTCGACTCCATAGGCGCCACATCCACCCCGGCACTCACCCTCACCAACTGCCGCCTGCGCAACGCCGCCTACCACGTTCTCCAGTCACTCCACTCCTCCGTTGCCGCCTACGCCACCGAATTTGCCGAGGCCGGCTACGGCCCTGTGGCCCTCCAGGGTGGCGACCACACCTTCGTTAACTGCACCTTCTCAAACTATTACCTCTTCTCGGCTGTCATGGGGCCGCTCGTTCAGCTCAGCCACGTAAACGACGACACTGACGACGGCTCATCGCTCCCACGCCTCTCGGCCCGCTTCACCAACTGCATACTCTACGGCAGCGGGACCGAAATGACGCCCGGCGACCTCAAGGACACCGCCGTGACCGTCAGCAACTCGCTGCTCCGAAGCAAAGGCGAGGACGATGACCACTTCATAGGCTGCTTCTGGGGCGAAGACCCGCTTTTCTACACCGTCAGAGCCGACTACATCTTCGATTACCGCCTGCACCCCGACTCTCCCGCCATTGGCAAGGCACAGGCCGGATTCGAACAGATGATCGGCGCTACCGACTATTACGGCACTCCACGCTCCTCCTACTCCCTCGGAGCCTACGAACCATGGAATCAGGAATGAGAAACCAATCAAAAATATCATAGCCACATCTACCAATGGAAAAACTCAACCAAATCATTTCACAATTTGCCATCAAGGGAACAGTGGAGTCTGTCAAGCCCCTCGGCAACGGCCTGATAAACGACACCTATAAGGTGACCACCAAGGAGGCCGACGCGCCCGACTATGTGCTTCAGCGCATCAACCACCACATATTCACCGATGTGGAGGGTCTGCAACGCAACATCACCGCCGTCACCTCGCATCTGCGCCGCAAACTCGAGACCGAAGGAGCAGCCGACATCGACCGCCGGGTGCTCACCTTCGTCCCGCTCAAATCCGACGCCGGCACGACCTACTTCTTTGACGGCGAGAGCTACTGGCGAATCTCACAGTTCATACCCGACGCCTTCACATTCGACACCGTTGACCCGCATTACTCGCGCATGGCCGGACAGGCGTTCGGCGATTTCCAGGCACAGTTAGTGGATATCCCCGACGCACTCGTGGAGACCATTCCCGACTTCCACAACATGGAATTCCGCCTGCAGCAGTTCCGCGAGGCCATCGAAGCCGATGCCGCTGGGAGGCTCAAAGAGGTTCAGCCGATTGTCGACGACCTGCTGCGCCGGGCCGAATACATGACTCAGGCCGAACGGCTCCACCGCCAGGGGAAATTGCCCAAACGAGTATGTCACTGCGACACGAAGGTGAACAACATGATGTTCGACGCCCGGGGCAATGTGCTCTGCGTGATCGACCTCGACACAGTGATGCCGTCCTACATATTCAGCGACTACGGCGATTTCCTGCGCACGGCCGCCAACACCGTGGCCGAAGATTCGCCTGAACTCGACAAGGTCGATTTCCGCATGGACATCTTCGAAGCGTTCACCGAAGGATATCTCAGCTCGGCCTCGGCATTCCTTACAAGCGAAGAGATAGAACGCCTCCCCTACGCTGCGGCACTTTTCCCCTACATGCAGGCCGTGCGCTTCCTGACGGACTATATAAACGGCGACACTTACTACAAGACGGCCTACCCGGGCCACAACCTTGTGCGCACCCGCAATCAAGTGCGTCTTCTTGAATCCGTTGAGTCAAAACAGGAGGAAATGTCACGGTTTATTGAGTCAAAATTGGCCAATACAGCAAAAAGCAGTGAATAATTGTCGGTTTTAAGAAGAAAAAATCGTATATTTGCAAGCTGAAAAAGTGCAAAATATATTTAATAACCAATATTTACTACTCTAAACACAATGCAAAAAGGAAAATTAGGAAGCGCCGTGGCCGGAATTTTGGCCATCTTCTTAGTGATCATTTGCCTCTTTTACATCTCTTTCACCTTGGTTTCCAACCACTGGCAGGACAAGGCGGAAGCGTATGCAATTGCGGTATCGGGTGATCAGAACCAGGCAAGCGATTCCTACACTAAGGCTTACAAGCACTACATCGATTCGATTTCCAACGAGACAGTATGGCTCGGCTACACTTATGCCCAGGCACAGAAGCTTGGCGTTGGCCTTGGCCTCGACCTCAAGGGCGGTATGAACGTAACCCTCCAGGTTTCGGTTCCCGACATTCTCCGCTCCATGGCAAACGCCGAAGGAAATCCCTATTTTGAAACAGCGATTGCCAATGCGGACTCTGTGGCTAAAGCCACTCGTTCAAACGACTACGTGGCCATCTTCTGCAAGGAATACCGCAAGCTCGATCCCGCCGGCGATTTCTCTGTGATTTTCAAAGACCAGGTGAAACGCGGCGAGAACGACGCAGCCGCCGAAAGCTCCCTCAAGCAGGAAGTGAAGGACCGCGTTAGCAGCTCAACCAATGTGCTTCGCACCCGTATTGACCAGTACGGCGTTGTTTCGCCCAATATCCAGGAACTTGAAAACGACGGCCAGATTCTCCTTGAGCTTCCGGGCGTGAAGGAACATGACCGTGTGCGCGAACTTCTGAAAGCCTCGGCCAACCTGGAGTTCTACGAAACCATGCCTTATAAAGAATTCGGCCCCGCCCTCTCGCAGCTCAACAATGCGATGAAGGCCGACTCGGCTTCGAACGGCAAAGCGCTCTCAGATTATTTCATTGAGATGTACGGCTACGCCGACGGCGTCGACGTGGGTTCAGCCACAGCCGACAACCGCGCCATCATCAGCGAGATTCTCAACTCGCCCCGCGCAAAGAATCTGCTTCCCTCCAACCTGAAACTTGCATGGGAAGTCAGCCCCACCCTAATCAAGAAGACCGACCCCGGTTTCGCCCAGATGGGTCCCGAGCTCCGCGCAAAGGTTGAAGCAGCCGGCAAGAACGGTCTTGAAGTATATCGCCTTATCGCACTCCGCACCGCCAACGGCAAGCCCGCGTTGGCCGGCGACGTGATTGTTAACGCCACCAGCGAGTACGACAAGGTTCAGGGCGGTAACTACGTATCGATGACCATGACCAACGAAGCCGCCAAGAAATGGAGCAACATCACCGGCGCCAACGTTGGCAAACGCGTGGCTATCGTTCTTGACGACCAGGTTTACTCAGCACCTAACGTCAACGGCAAGATTGACGGCGGCCGCTCTTCAATCACCGGCAACTTTTCGACCGATGAGGCGAAAGACTTGGCCAACGTGCTCAAGAGCGGTAAAATGGCAGCCAAAGTTGACATTATCTCCGACACCGTTATCGGTCCGTCGCTCGGTAAGCAGGCCATTCAGGACGGCTTCCTGTCGTTCGGCATAGCGCTTGTGCTCCTCATGATTTTCATGATTGCATTCTACGGCGTTATTCCCGGCATCATCGCCAACCTCGGACTTGTGTTCAATATCTTCTTCACCTTCGGTATTCTCGCCTCGTTCCAGGCAGTGCTTACGCTCTCGGGTATCGCCGGTATCGTGCTCGCGCTCGGTATGGCGGTTGACGCCAACGTGCTCATCTTCGAGCGTACCAAGGAGGAGCTTCGCGCCGGCAAGAATGTGCGCACCGCACTCGCCGACGGTTATGCCAATGCTTTCTCGGCCATCTTTGACTCGAACCTCACATCAATCATCACCGGTGTGATCCTGCTTCTCTTCGGAACAGGCCCCATCAAAGGTTTCGCCACAACGCTTATCATCGGTATCATCATATCGTTCTTCACAGCCGTGTTCCTGACCCGCTTAGTGTTCATCATGTTCGAGAAGACCAAAGCGTTCTCTCGCCTTACATTTGACACTTCGCTGTCGCGCAAGATGTTCACCAACGCCCACTTCAACTTCCTCGGTGCCCGTAAGCTGAGCTTCACCCTCTGCGGCGCGTTCATCGTGATTGTTATCTGCTCGTTCATCTTCAAGGGTCTGAGCCAGGGTATCGACTTCTCCGGTGGCCGCAACTACGTTGTTCAGTTCGATCACAAGGTTAAGACCGATGATCTCCGCAACCAGCTCACTCCGCTCTTTGGCGGCGCTCAGGTTTCGGTTATCACCATCGACAATGACACCAAGGTTCGTATCTCGACCAACTACAAGATTGATTCCGACGATGAAAACATTGACAAGGAAATCACCGACATCCTCTACAAGGGCCTCAAGAACGAAATAGGCAACATGAGCGAAGAGGACTTCTCGACCACCAATGAGAACATCGGTATCATGTCATCCCAGAAGGTAGGTCCGACAGTGGCCAACGACATGCGCACCGACGCCATCATAGCCGTGCTCGTTGCACTCCTCGCAATGTTCCTCTACATCCTTGTCCGGTTCCACAACATCGCTTTCTCGCTCGGCGCACTTGCAGCCGTTGCGTTCACAGCGTTCTCAATCATCGGCTTCTACTCGCTGTTCTATGGAGTGTTCCCCTTTGCCATGGAGATTGACCAGAGCTTCATAGCCGCTATCCTTACCGTGATCGGTTATCAGATTAACGATACCGTGGTGGTATTTGACCGCGTGCGTGAAAACATAGGTCTCTATCCCAAGGAAACATTCTTCAACAACATCAACCGCTCTATCAACTCCACTTTGGGACGTACAATCATGACGTCGGCTTCGACTCTGCTCGTGCTCCTCTGTATCTTTGTTCTCGGTGGCGACGCTATCCGCTCGTTCACCTTCGCAATGATATTCGGTGTCATTATCGGTACGCTCTGCACTATCTACGTTGCAGCTCCGGTGGCTTATCTCACTGAGGCCGGCAAGAACAAAACGAGAGCCAAGAAGTAAGGCTTCAACCTGACATTAGCGTTGCCCTTAACCGGGCGACCTGATTCAATAACCGGGGCGATATTCTCAAAGGGATATCGCCCCTGACGTTTCAAGAAAGCCTCTGATTGTAGGGACGTGCCAAAGGCACATATACCTCCGATAGTTCGGTGCAAAATTCAACGTGCCAAAGGCACGTCCCTACAGTGAGGGGGAAACGTAAGAATGAATTGAGATGAAACAGACCCTTCACCTGATTGCGCTGCGCACCATACGCCACAGCGACCGTCACAACATACTCACGGGCTATACGCTCGAAAACGGCCGCATGGCTTTTGCCGTCAATGCCGGAGCCGGTGCGTCGGCCGCCAGGATGCGTGCGCTGCTGATGCCACTGTCGGTAGTGGAATGCGAGGCGAGGATTCAGCCCGGCAAGGAGGTGCATACGCTGCTTCAGGTATCGCCCGTGACGCCGCTTCATGGAATCCACGCTCACCCTGTGAAAGCATCGCTTGCACTGTTCATTGCCGAGGTGCTGACCACTCTGCTGCGCGACGGGCCGGCCGACGCGCCTCTGTGGCACTATCTGAGCCTGAGCATCTCAACGCTCGCGGAGTTGCAGGCGGCACGTGTTGCAAACTTCCATATCTGCTTCCTTACGGGGCTGTCGCGGATGCTCGGCATTGCGCCGGATGTGACCGACTATCGGCGGGGTATGATTTTCGACATGACTGAGGGGCGCTTCCGTCAGTCGGCACCGCTGCACTCGCGGTTCCTGACGGCAAGCGAATCGGCGATAGTGGGCGTTTTAGCGCGTCTGAGCTACCGCAACATGCACCGGTGGAGAATGAGCCGCCAGGAGCGCCAGAGCGTGTTAGACGGCATCTTAGAGTATATTTCCATACATTACGCATCGTTATCGAATCTTAAAAGTCTTGATGTGGTGAGATCACTGTGAGATGCTCATTGGCCAGAGGCCATCACTCTTATTAGCCGCGGACGCCAGTCCGTGGCTATTCATATTTGTGGCCTCCGGCCAAGATACTATGCGGGGTTGCAGGGGATTGCATTTGCAGCGTTGGTGCATACACCCGAAGACAAACGCCGGGGGAAAAGAGGAAAAAACGCCCAACGGGATGATTGGCCGGAGGCCAATATACAAACCCAACCCTGAGCGCCTAAATGGGTACTGCCTGGGTGACAGACTTTTATTAGGGTGAAGGGGAAATAGGAAGGGCCGGCGTGGAGGCCGGCCCTTCGGGGAAATGGGGTTATGTAAATGGGGATGCGTTATTTAACAACGACTTTCACTGAACGAACAACCTGACCGTTCTGAAGTTTCACAACATAAACGCCTGCTGCGAGATCGGCTACACTAACAGTAGTTTCGCCGTTGATGAATTTCACGCAACGACCGTTCATGTCATAGAACCAAGCTTTGTCGGTGTTGGTGAAGTAAGCGATACCGTCAACGATTTCAACACCGGCGATAGTAGCGTCGCCGCCGATTTCGTCGATAGCAGAGTTGCCGTTTTCAACATACTCAGGAGTTTCGGGGTCACCCTGATCGACTGTATCCTTATAGGTATTTGAAGGCTGACGCTCAGGATTTGAACCAGTGATCACTACGGGGAAGTCAATTGAGTAACCTTTCCAGGTACCACCAATGGGACCGGGATGAGCTCCCCAAGCATCTGAAGATACGATACGTAAACGAGAATCGCCAGTTTTGGCATCAGAAGGAACTTTAAACTTAAAAGTCACTCCCGGAGTCGAAATTTCAGCAGTACCAGAATTCTGAGTACCTGCCTGGAAAAGGAATTCGTCGGCATCAAGGAATGCATAGTTTCCATCAAAGTCAATGTAACCACGAACCCAGTCGTATTTCAAACAGTCAGAACCGGCTTCACGACCTTTAAGGAATATTTCTATTTCCTGGCCCTGTGCAACTTCAAGAACATGATCCTCAGCATAGTAATACTGCGAGAAATCAGTAACGGGGTTAGCATCCATGTGATAGTTAAGATCCTTAGTGGCACCAGTTGTCTTAATATCTTCCCAATAGATGGTGCTTTGAATGCTTTCCTTTGTTGATGAACCTAAATTAAACAAATAAGTCTCGCCGTAAAGTGAATTATCGAGAGTTTCAGGAAGTTCGCCAGTATAACGAGGAACGTCAACCCAAACAGTAGGTGAATAGGTTTTGAGGTCAGTTGAAACGGAACGCACTCCGATTTTAAGTTTGGCAGTTTGGTCAACTTTGATTTTGCCGATATAAGTGGCCCACTGAGCAGTGCGACCAACTTCCTTGATGTTACCTTGCTCATCCTGAAGCATTATTTCAAAGTGATCAATGTTGATCTCATCATTATAAACAAGGCCAAATTTATCATAAGAAGTATTGTAGTTCTGATATTCAGGTTCCCAGTTCAGTTTAACAGACAGCCAAAGAGGAGTTTCTTCTTTGATTTCAACATTTACTGATTTTTTGTTTATGAAAGCTGGATCCTGAGTGAAATCATCTTTAAGGCTAATTTCTCCCACATAAAGTTTGAAGTTCTCATCAGATGAGTTTACGCGAAGACCAATATACTCAATCACATCGCCGGTGGCCAAACCTGAGACATTGAATTCTTTTTTCTCCCAATTACCGGATTTGAGATCACCGGCAGGAAGTTCAATCCAAGTGTCGGAATTCTGCTTTTTAATGATAAGCGAAGTATTTGTTGCACCGACAGAACCTTTAAGTGCAAGGGTTGCCTTTACATTACCTTTATCGGCCTTCAAAGCAGTATGGTAAAGCACGAGATCGCAACCGCTTGCAGTAGCACCGGTAAGACGGAGGGAAGAACCACCTATATAAGAATCTTCATGAACAAAGCGAACATCAATATCAGATGAAGCTTTAGTCATGTCATTTTTAGGAGTAAGGAGCCAACGATAGGTAGGCACGATGTCCTGCTGAGACATGTTGTACCATGAGCCGGCAGAAATTTTTCCTTTATAGAAATAGCTGTCACCGTTTCCGAGACAGAAATTGGTTTGGAAAGGCAAATTACCCTGAATAGAAGAATGTTCAGGAATCATAGTGGCAAGTCCGCCAAAAGTGACCATCTGCTTATCAAATTCTTCAGCAGTCCCTTGGAATTTATTGCCGCTATTCTTCAAGGCAGGACGGTTGAGCGGGTGACGATTTCCGCCTGAGAAGCTACGTTCAAGAAGCTGCTGATAATTTTCCTGAATATTCATGAGGCTCGTTCCAACAGTGTACTGGAAGAAACGGCTCTGATCATGCTCACCCCAAAGACAAAGGTTCATTTCATTTGTGCTGGTAGTGTTCATTTCTTGCCATCTGCGATCCATGCCAACGATCCAAACGCCCTGATAAACCGATTCAGCAGTTCCAACATTATCCTTTGCCACTTGCAAGGAACGGGGAACCATACGATAAGCGAAATCTCCACCGTCGTAATTGAGCATACAATCATAAATGGGGCCATCCTCAGCGTTACCATAAATCTGATTTACGTTTGTTGCACTTAACTGATTATGCGCCGTATACATACCGATACCGAAGCCATCAAGCCCACGTTCTTTAGCGCGTTTTTTGACTTCAGTATGGAAAGCGAGCCAATCAGAATTCTGATATGCATTATCCTCCATATTGTAATTAAGACCGTCGCCGCCGAAGAAAGCGCAAGCATTAATCACGGCATCAACGTACTTGAAAGAACCATCGGGATTCTTAGTCGTAATCATCTTTGCGAAACCCGCAGCAGTAGACCCAGGGGTCCAGCTTTCAAAAAATTTAATACCGCTATAAATACGTGTACCATTCTTGTGAGCGGCATCAACCCAACTTCCGGGAGCAAGGAGGAAACCGTAATTCCAAGAGCCGAAAACATCCGTATAGTTCCACATTGAATAAACATCGTTATTGAAACGAGTAGAGGGGTAACCACCAGTGTTCTTTCCGAAACCACCCGGAATATTCATCCAAAGGCGACGCTGTGGATTAAAAGCATCGTGACTAACTATTGGCTTATTGTCAGTCAAACGCGAACGTAAACGAGTGTGGGAACGAACAAATTCAAGGTCAAACGTAACACCGGCAGCCTCAAATTCTTCCTTAGTAGGGAAAGCACGACCTTCATCCGCAGCTTTTGCAAAAAGGTCAAGCATAGCATCGTTTTCCCACGGAGCCTGATCATAGACACTTGTAGATGCAGACTCAGGGAGCTCAGCAAGCGCTACGCACGGGGTGACCATAGCAGCTAAGGTCAGTCCAATAAGAGTAGATCTTTTCATGTTGAAGATTTAATTGATAAGAGGAAAAAATAATTGGTTGTGAATAAAATATCTTTTAAAGGAGGCAGAGGCCATGGAGATTGTGGCCTCCACCATTATAAAATTTGAAATTGCAATTAGAAGTTAGGAGCTTCAGTGTCCCAAAATACTCGGGTAGAGAATACGTCGGGACCTCCGATAGCGTCAAGACCTGAGTTTTGGATATCCTCGATACCAGCCTGAAGGTCGCCGTTGGGGAGATGAGCGCGACGGATGATGTCGCCTTCATTGAGTGAGCCGTCGGCAAGCGAAATATTCAGGACAGGGAAGATTTTGGGATAACCGGTGCGACGGATGTCGGTCCAAGCTTCGTAGCTGTAAGGGAAAATGGCGATATACTTCTGAGTGATGATTTTTTCAAGCTTGGTCTCGTTGTCATCAGCATCATTCCATTTCACGCCAATCTTGGTGAGGCTTTCCATGTTGTTGTTGGAATCCATGGGGTCAACATAGGTGTAAGGAAGGGCTTCCTCAACGGCCATGTAATCATCAAGGTATTCTTCATATCTTCCTGTCGGCATAATAAAGCGGTCGCCACAATCGCCATTCTTTATACCGCGTTCGTAGAAGAACTGAGCTGTGCCACCCATGTTCCATCCACGGAGAGCGCCCTCGGCACGGAGGAAGTCGACCTCGGCCCATTTCATGGCGTAGATGCTCATGAACTCAAAGTCATCGGAAGTGAACTGAGAATAAGCTACGCGAGGATTGGCGAAGAACTGCTGACCGTCCATCATGCGTATACCTGCACGGAGACCTACTTTAACCGTACCGGCCGGAGTAACCTCGCCGGTTACAGTGTTGGTTAGATTATTTGAGTTCGTTCCGATGAGATATTCGTAGTAGGGGTGATTGAGCGATGCGAGGATACTTACGAATGAAGCGTTGACGCGCGAATCGTTCCAGCCCGACATGATAGCCTTGAGAGGATGAGCAGAGCCGAAGTCCGTAGAGGGGCTAAGACCAACCTCATCGCTTTTCTTCTCAACAACGCCGGAAGCGACAGCTTCCTCGGCCCAACGCTTGGCATCGTCGGGATAAACTTTCACAAGGTGCATTGCCATGCGGAGTTTGAGCGAATTGGCATAACGCTTCCAAGTGTCAAGAGATTTAGTGCTTGTGTATACATCATAGGTCGCAAGGAGCTGATTGATCTTATCCTTATACCACTGGGGACGGCTTTCAAAGTTATCGAAAACGGCTACCATATCATCAATATTCTGGATGATAGTGGAGTAGATTTCAGCACCTTTATTGAAGGTGAAGGGGTTTGTTTCCTTATTGGCTTTGTGGTCAGTGAGAGCGATAGAGCCATATATATCGGTTACTTCCTGAGCTACGTGGTCAAAGAGGAGAAGACCGATAGCCTTGAGCTCAACGATATTGTTGGTGAGATCATTGTTAAGGAAGTTACCGAGGTTGTTTTTCATTGAGAGGAAGCGTCCGTGAGGGCCTTCGCAGAAGTCGCGCTTATAGGAATAAACGTGTTCGAAAGAGCCGCCCCAGCTTTGGTCACAGACAGTGTAACCGGCATAAGCGTCGGTGGTGAGGTTGTAGACATACTGCCACTGGTGTTCACCTGGCTGAGCTCCATCCTTACCGCCGGCAAGATAATACTGAGCGGTGATGAGCATACCGAAGTCGTTCTGAAGGGCATCGATAGCCGCATCGACGTCTTCTTCAGTCACATCCTTGATTTCAAGATTGTCGGCATCGCCGTGAAGAGGTTCCGGAGCTACGGGCACATCTGTCCCCTTATTGAATTCATCGCCGGGATTGTCGAAATCCATACAGGATGAGAATGCAATCAAAGGCAGTGCGGCAACGGCAAATTTTATATAGTTGCGTTTCATGTCAGATAACAAATAGGGAATTTGAGAAAATTAGAATTCAAGTTTAAGGTTAAGACCATAGGAACGAGCAGAAGGCATGTTGAATATGTCGAACGCGCCAAGACCGTTCTTGGTAGAGAGTGCGATATCGGGATCAGAGGGAGCCTTCTTGTAGATGAAGAAGAGGTTGCGTCCCACAGCAGAGAAGGTGAGACCTTTGATTGCGCCCTTGAAGAGATTGCGGAGGGTGTAGCTGATAGAAAGTTCACCAAGACGGAAGTTAGTGGCGTCATAGACATACTCAGAAGCCATGCGCTGACCACCGATCATGTTGTAATAGTCTTCAATAGGCACGAGAACGTCGCCGACATACATACCGGGTTTGGAGACACCGGTGGGAGAAGTCCACATGAGGCCTGAAGCTTCGGCAGCAAGGCGGGCATCGGCAGAGCGCTGAGAGGCACCGACCTGATCGAGGTAAGCTTCGGTGAGTGAGATGAACTTACCGCCGATACGTCCGGAGATAAGGAAGTAGAGCGAGAGGTCTTTCCAACGGACGGTGTTAGACCAACCGAGGTTCCACTTGGAGTTCATGTTGCCAAGATAAACATAGGTGTCAGTTGACTTGACGGGAGTACCGAAAGTGGGGTCGATGTAGATAGAGCCATCATCGTTGCGACGGAAGTCGAGACCATAGATGTCACCATACGTACCGCCCTCTTCGTAGCGAACAGCGATAGAGTTGTTGGCGATGAGCTGCTCCATCTTGGCGGGTTTGCCATCCTCACCGATGAATGTTTTCTCAATCTTATTGTCATTGTAAGCGAGGTTAACTCCAGTGCGCCACATCCAGTCGCCTCCGGCAAGGATGTTGTAGGAAACGGTGGTTTCGACACCGCGGTTGCGGATAGAACCGGTGTTCACAGGCTTAGACTTACCACCGGTGTTTGCAGCGATGAAGTAGCTGTTGGTGAGCTTGGTGTTATAGAAGGTGAGGTCCCAGTTGAGGTTGCTGTTGAATAGCGAGATGTCATAACCAACCTCGAAAGATTTTGATTTTTCAGGACGTGGATTGTCAAAATAGCCGTAGACGTTGGTAGCGATGGCGCCGGTGGCCAAGTTAGCAGTACCCTTAGCGAACACTTCGTTAGGAATAGAGTTACCTACTTCAGAGTAAGAAGCGCGGAGCTTCAAGTGGGTGATCACTTCGGGGAGAGTCACGTATTTGTGAACGAGGGTGTTTGCACCGAGAGACCAGTAGCCGTAGTGGTCGGGCGTGCCGCGGTCAGAGAACTGACGGAAAGCACGATACCAGTCGATACGGTAAGAACCTTCGAGGTAAACCATGTCGTTGTAGCCGAGCTGACCGGTGAAGAACCAGCCTTTGTCCCAGTTGGAAGAGGTGGAGTAAGTAGCGCCGTTACCGCCTGACCAGCGTGCAGTGGGGTGGAAATAGTTGATCAGAGTGGGGATTTCGCGCATGGCGAGTGGCTCGAAGTAAGAAGCCTGAGTCCACATAGTCTGCATAGTTCCGCGGACGGTATGGCCTACCCAACCGGTAGAAGCAGAAACGGAGTATTTGTCTTCAAAAGTCTTGTTGTAAGACGCCATAACGTCAACGTACCAGTCGTTGCTTGAATAGATGTCCTGGCCATAGATACCGTAGTCTTCCATAGCGGCAACGTTCTGGCTTGTTGCGTAGCGGCTTGTAGAGCCGTTGAATTTAGAGCGGTCAACGTTCAAGCGGCCCTGTACCATAAGACCGTCGAGGATGTTATAGGTAACTACAGCCGAACCATATACGCGTTCCTCGGTCTGCTGGCTGCGGTTCATACCGGTGAGCCAGTAGGGGTTGTTGTTACCGGCAGCGATGTAGGCCCACTGCTGCTGGGGACCATTGAGGATTACGCGACCGATCAGAGTCTTGCCAGTGCGGTCAAGATAAGAAACGTCGTTCGATTCCCAAGAACCATTCCAGTTAACGAAGTTATTCTTGTAGTAATCCATGTCGACGTTGGCAGGAGCGCGATAGAGGTCGTAGAGGGGGTTGAACACAGTACCACCGCCGGGACGGTTTTTGTTCTTTGCATAAACATAGTTGATCGAGAGGTCGATTTTCAACTTGTTGTTAAAGAGGTTGTAGTTCTGACGGAAAGAGAAAGTGTTACGGTTATAGGAGTTGTTGGGCATCATACCCTGGGAGTTCGAATTGGCGAACGAGAAGTATGAGCGCACTTTTTCAGTACCGCCGGAAAGAGAAACAGAGTTGTTCCAGGTAGTACCGGTGCGGAAGAAATCAGATACGTCGTCCTTACCGTAATTGCGGAGCTTAGCGCCGGCGAAAGCCATTTCAGCAGCGGAGTACTCGCCCACTTTCTTACCCCAGGAGTTCTGAGCCATACCGATAGCCTCGCCGGTAGCGGGATTGACGGTGATGGGAGCGCCATAGACGCGCTGGATTTCGGGAGTAGAAAGAGGTTTGTCGAAGGTAACGTTAGAGTTGACAGTAACAGCTATGGTACCTTCTTTACCTTTCTTGGTTGTGATCATGAGCACACCGTTGGCAGCGGCCGAACCGTAGAGGGCGGCGGCGTTCGCACCCTTGAGGACGTTGATGCTCTCGATGTCGTCGGGGTTGATGAGCGAGAGGGCGTCGCCACCTTCGGAGGTGCTTGAATAACCGAGGCCTGAACCAGAATCGTAGCTTGAGCCGTTTTTGCCGACCTGGTTGGTCATAGGAATACCGTCGACAACGATAAGGGGCGAGTTGTTACCCATAACGGACTTGTTACCACGGAGAAGGATTTTTGAGGTACCGCCGGCACCACCAGCCGACTGGGTGATAGTGACACCGGAAACCTTACCGTTAAGCGAGTTAACGAAGTTGGCGTCCTGGACCTTCATGAGGTCATCGCCTTTGATTTCCTGAGTGGCATAAGTAAGCGAAGACTCTTTGCGCTTGATACCCATGGCGGTAACCACGACTTCATCAAGTATGTTGGAGTCTTCAGAGAGAGTTATCTGGAGGTGTTGGCCGGTCCATTTAACTTTCTGAGGGGTGTAACCTACGTAGGAAACGGAGATTGTGGCACCGACCTTCACACCGGTGAGGGTGAAGTTACCGTCAATGTCAGTGGAGGCGCCGATAGTTGTGCCGTCGACAAAAACGGAGGCACCGATCAGCGGCTCGCCTTCTGAATCCACGATAGTACCGGTACACTTAGCCGAGTTGGCGGCATTCTGCTGCGGAGCGGGCATAGCAGCGGGCTCAGCTGAAACAGAGGCCGTTGACATAGCTATCGCAGCACAGAACGCCACGAGCGTTTTCAGTTGCAATTTCATGTTGATTGGTTGGTTTAGGTTAGGTATAGAATTATAGGTAGATGATTTTCTGCAAAGATAGCCACAAAATCACAATAACGCACGGCATATTCCGATAAAAAATAGTTAATAAAATTTAAATGTCTGCACAGCGGCCGGTCGCTTATGAAATTAAGTTAAAAAGAGGCTAATATCTCGGAATAGCCCCGGAAGTGTTAAAAAAGGAATGGGGCTGGAGAGCCGCCGTGCAGTCTATATATATTTAAGGTGTGGGCAAAAAGGGATAGTAATGAGAAAAAAGTTTTGATAATGTAAAAGTAAATTTGTAACTTTGCAGAGTTTTTTCAACCATTTCTATCCACGTGGGAAAATTTACAGAATACAAGCTGCCTTTGAAAAGCCTTCCGGAAGGGACTCACACCTTTGAGTACCGTCTGGGGAAAGAGTTTTTCAAGAACATGGAGAGCCCGGACATCCACGATGCCGACCTCCACGTAGTGCTTACTGTCACATACAAGCGCGACCTTTACCGGCTTGACTTTGCGATCACCGGTACGATAACGCTGATATGCGACCGCTGCCTGGACGACTTGATAATGCCGGTTGAGACGGAATATCATATAAACGTGAAGTTCGGCGAGGATTATAATGATGAGGCCGATGACCTGCTTGTGATTCCGGAAAGCGACAACTATCTCAACGTGGCCTATATGCTCTATGACACCGTTGCGCTCACGATACCGATAAAGCACGTTCATCCGCTGGGCAAATGCAACCGTCAGATGAGCCAAATGCTTAAGAAACACCGCGCCCGTCCGCTCGATGAGGACGCTGAACTCGAGGAGCAGCTGATGGAGGAAATGGACAACCAGATGGACAGCGATCCGACAGAGGAACGCTCCACCGACCCCCGCTGGGACGCCCTGAAGGGGCTTGGCAGCGACCAGAATCCAGAATGAGACGGCCCTTTGCGGGCTGACCCCTACATAACTCAAAAAAACAATAATTCAACAATAACAAAAAAGAACAATGGCACATCCCAAACGCAAACAATCAAAGACCCGCACAGCCAAACGTCGTACCCACGACAAGGCCGTGGCTCCTACACTTGCACTCTGCCCCAACTGCGGTTCATGGCACGTTTATCACACCGTATGCGGTGAATGCGGCTACTACCGTGGCAAAGTCGCCATCGAAAAGGCTGAAGTGGTCTAACGAATCTGCATGGTCTCCGGAGCCGGGACTGTCAGTGCGACAGGCGCGGGGACTCCGTGGAGCGACAGCAGACATGAGTCGGCGGTGATTGAGCATAAATCGCCGCCCAATTATGTTTTCACACAACCATAGGAATCGACAACCAAAACAAAGACAATGATGAATGCAAGAATTTCAGGCGTGGCCTCATACGTGCCTGACGACATACTTGACAACGAGATGCTCTCGAAAATGGTGGACACCTCCGATGAATGGATCACTACGCGCGTAGGAGTCAAAGAGCGCCGCATACTCAAAAAGGAGGGAGAAGGCTCCTCCTACATGGGCATCCAGGCCGTTAACCGCCTGCTTGAAAAGACGGGAACAAAGCCGGAGGAAGTGGACCTTCTGATCTGCGCGACCTCCAACCCTGACTACCGTTTCCCCTCCACCGGCTCAATCATAGCCTACGGCTGCGGCCTTAAGAACGCCTACGCCTACGACATTCAGGCAGCCTGCGCAGGATGCATAGTGGCCCTTCAGGACGGAGCCGCCTACATCAAATCGGGACTGAGAAAGAAGGTTGTTATTGTTGCAGCCGAAATGATGTCGTCGATGGTCAACTACAAGGACCGCACAACGTGTCCGCTGTTCGGCGACGGCGCAGCCGCGATGATGCTCGAACCGACCGACCGCGAAGTGGGAGTTATCGACGCGGTGTTCCACGTTGACGGCATAGGCAAGGAGCATCTGCTGATGCGCGCCGGTGGGTCGGTGCTACCGGCAAGCCACGAGACTGTTGATGCAGGCGACCACTACGTTTATCAGGACGGCCGCTTTGTTTACAAACACGCGGTTACCGACATGCTCGAATCGACGCTGGAGGTTTGCAAACGCAACAATCTGACAATGGAGTCAGTGGATTATCTGATTCCCCATCAGGCCAACCTGCGAATCATAGAGGCTGTGGCCTCGCGCGCCGGGATAGCACCGGAGAAGGTGTTGGTGAACATAGAATATCGCGGTAACACCTCGGCAGCTTCAATTCCGCTGTGTATCAGCGAGAACGCCGACCGCCTGAAGAAGGGCGACAAGCTCGTGCTTACGGCCTTCGGCGCCGGCTTCACATGGGGTGCCATGTACGTGATCTGGGACATCTGAGAGGGTGATTTAACACGGATTGTCAAACATCCTCCAACCTTGACATAAAAAAAAATAAGACTCGGATAGCATCTTTTTGGGTGCTATCTGTGTTTTTATTCTACGGAGCTCAGCGATGCTGCGCCGTTAACTCATAACCAAACTGAACCTAAACGAAAAAGAATTACTGTCATGACCGAAAACCATAAGGCGGGCTTTGTGAACATCGTTGGCAACCCGAACGTAGGAAAATCCACGCTGATGAATGACCTCGTGGGCGAACGGATAAGTATCATCACGGCCAAGGCCCAGACCACGCGCCACAGAATCATGGGCATAGTGAACACGCCTGAATACCAGATAGTATTCTCGGACACGCCGGGAGTGCTCAAACCGAAATACAAGCTTCAGGAAAGCATGCTTGATTATTCGGAGGGCGCGCTGACGGACGCCGACGTGCTGCTTTACGTGACCGACGTAGTTGAAGACCCCACGAAGAACGCCGACTTTCTTGCGAGAGTGGCCAAGGAAACGGTTCCGGTGCTGCTGGTTATCAACAAGATTGACCTCCTGAAAGATCAGGCACAGCTGGAACAGATAGTTGCCCGCTGGAAAGAGCTTCTGCCGAATGCCGAGGTGTTTCCCACATCGGCGCTGGAACATTTCAATGTGCAGTCAATCATGGACCGCATCATTGAGCTGCTGCCCGTCAGCGCTCCATATTTCGGCAAGGACGCGCTCACCGACAAGCCGGCGCGCTTCTTCGTGACCGAAATTATCCGCGAAAAGATACTGCTCAACTACCAGAAGGAGGTGCCCTACTCCACGGAGGTAATCGTGGAGAAATTCGATGAGAAGGAGGGAGCCATCCACATCATGGCAGTGATTTATGTTGAGCGCGAGTCGCAGAAAGGCATACTCATTGGCAAAGGGGGCCTGATGCTTAAAAAGGTTGGCACGCAGGCACGCAAGGACATAGAGACGTTCTTCGGCAAGCGGGTCTATCTGGAGCTGTTTGTGAAAGTGGAGCCTAACTGGCGAAACCGCGAGAACAAACTGCGCTCATTCGGCTACATCGAATAAAATCGCTATCTTTGCAGCGAGAAAAAAGAACCATAACCGAAATAACATAGATTTATGTCACAGATGATAGCGATTGTAGGGCGTCCCAATGTGGGAAAATCCACCTTATTCAACCGCCTTACCGGAAGCCGCTCGGCGATAGTGGATGACACGTCGGGCACAACGCGCGACCGTCAGTATGGCAAGGTTGACTGGAACGGCCGCGAATTTTCAGTTATTGACACCGGGGGGTGGGTTGTCAACTCGGAAGATGTTTTCGAGTCGGAAATCAACAAGCAGGTGCAGCTTGCCATAGAGCAGGCCGATGAGATACTGTTTGTGGTCGATGCCATGAACGGCGTTACGGACCTTGACGATCATGTTGCAGAGATTCTGCGCAAGTCGCGCAAGCCGGTGTTGCTTGTGGCCAACAAGGTTGACAGCAGCGACTGGCTTTACAATGTGCCCGAATTCTACGCGCTCGGTCTTGGCGACCCCTACCCTGTTTCGGCAATCAACGGCTTCGGGACGGGCGACCTGCTCGATGACGTTGTGAAGAAGCTTCCTCCGGTTGACGAGGACGAAGAGTCGAAGCTGGAGGATATTCCCAAGTTTGCCATAGTAGGGCGTCCGAACGCCGGCAAGTCATCGATTATCAATGCGTTCATCAACGAAGAGCGCAACATTGTGACCGACATCGCCGGCACCACGCGCGACAGCATCTACACCCGCTACAACAAATTCGGATTTGACTTCTACCTTGTCGACACCGCAGGCATCCGCAAGAAAGCCAAGGTGAACGAGGATATAGAATATTATTCGGTTATCCGCTCAATCCGCGCCATAGAGGCATCGGATGTGTGCATTCTGATGATTGACGCCACACGCGGCATCGAGGCACAGGATGTGAACATTTTTTCGCTCATTCAGCGCAACAAGAAAGGGCTTGTGGTGTGCGTAAACAAATGGGACCTCGTGGAGGACAAATCGGAGAAAGCCATCAATCACTTCCGCGACACCATACGCGAACGATTCGCTCCGTTCACCGATTTTCCCATCATCTTCGGCTCAGCCCTTACGAAACAGCGCATCTATAAGGTGCTTGAAACGGCCGTCGATGTCTATCACAACCGGCGCCGCACTGTGCCCACTTCGCAGCTCAACAATGTGATGCTTGAGGCCATCCAGGCTTATCCCCCACCCGCAAACAAAGGCAAATACGTGAAAATAAAATATGTGACCATGCTCAAAGGCTCACAGATTCCCACCTTTATTTTCTTCTGCAACCTCCCGCAATGGGTGAAAGAGCCTTACCGGCGCTATCTTGAGAACAAGATTCGCGAGAACTGGGATTTCTGCGGCACGCCCATCAACATCTATATGCGCGAAAAATAGCCGAGATTTACATCCTCAAATAGAAAAGAGGGACGCGATAATTCGCGCCCCTCTTTTTACTTATTCGGCGAGGATGTCGGCGAGGGGTATGGAGGTGAACCAGAGGCGGTAGCCTTCGTGATGGCGGTCGTCGACGTCATGCACTCCCTCTTCGGAAATCATGCCGATGGTCTTGCCGTCGGGCAGCAGGGTCATGGTGGAATAGGCTGCGGGACCGTGCATCACCTGATAGGAACGGGGCCATGTGCGGCCGCCGTCGTAGCTTGCATAAATGGTTATGTTGCTGCGCCATGGGCCGGCAGGGAGTGACTGCAGCAGCACATCGCGGCCATTATGTTTCACGGCTATTATGTCGCCGTTGCATTTCACGTCGGGCAGATTGTCGTAACCCTCCTTTAGCTCCGTCCATGTCACGCCATTGTCCTTGGAGAGGGAGAATTTGCGTGTGTTGCCGAAGCGGGCGCGTATGCTCATGAGGAGGTCGCCGTTGGGCAGCTGAACTATCTTAGATTCATCGCCGTCGGTGGTTGCAGGGGTCTTGCTGGCTTTCCAAGTGCGGCCGCTGTCATCGCTGTAAATGGCATAGCAAGGGAATGGGTCGACTCCATCCTTGCGTGTAACGAGCACAAACATTATTCGGCCCGACTTGAGCTGCACGGCGCGGCCCGAGGAGGCGAATGCGGCCGTAAGTTTAATGGGCTGCTTGCCGGAGGGGTCGGTGGTGAAAATCTGGTTTGAGATGTCAACCGGGGCTTTCCACGTGAGTCCGCCGTCGGTGCTTCGCGAAACCGAGGTGTGGCTCGGCGAGTTGTCCCATAGGCCGTTGCCGTGGGATGAAATCACCAGAAGGTCACCTGAGCGGCGATCGTAGACAATTGCCGGGTCGCCATAACCTCCGGCAGCATCATGTTGGGCAACAGTTATATATGGCCCCCAGGTGCGTCCGCCGTCGGTGCTTCGGCGCGCCACCACGTCAATCTTCCCGGGGAGATCGGCGAGGCTCTCTATGCGCTTGTCGGCCACGGCAACTATAGTGCCGTCGGGCAGAGTGGCAATGGCGGGGATGCGGTAGAACTGCGAGCCGAAATCGCCTTTGTTCATCACAAGCGAGCGGACCGAGGGGCCGTCGGTATAGCTTGCGGGGGTCTGGGCCGCAACTGAAAGTGAGGCCGCACAGAGAAGCATTGCGGCAACTGTCTTAAATGGATTTGTCATGGTATAAATAACAGGGTGTTTAACTGATTGCAAAGATAACAATTAATAACTCAAAAGCAAAAAATCAGGTGAGATTAATGACCGACCCGGCAAATCACGGATTTTATTTGGATTTTTCATGTTGAGAATCTCACCCATTCTCCTTAGGGCGACTCCTGCATGAGCGCATTGCATGAGTTGCACGGTCAACAAACGTTAATAATCACACAAAACGCTGACTTTATTTCGGGGAAATCAATAAAATTCAGAAGGGAAAGGAGGCAAGTGTTGCGCTTTTCCTACATATTAGTTTTCTTTGCAGCCGGAAAATTCAAACCTAAAGATAACACTGCGAACAAAACAATGTCAATGAAGAATTTACTTGCTATCGGATTCATCCTCGCCGTATCTCTGACGGCCTACTGCCGCCCGGCGCGCCGCATGCCTTTTACCTATACCCAACCTGACGGGACGGAGATAACACTGCGCACCGTGGGCGATGAAAATTTTCATTACGTTTATGAAGCGTCAACCGGGCGTCCTGTTGTGAAGCAGGGCGCCACATACCGTTACGCCGAACTTGATGCTTACGGAACGGTGTGCCCCGGAAAGACCGCAAGCGGCGACAGAGAGACGCCGCATGACATATCCGCGAGCCTGAGGGTGATACACGCAATGAAAACCGCCAAAGCAAATACTGCCGCGACGGCTCAATGGGGCGCCGCGCAGGCAAATTTCGGGTTAAGCGCCTCAATCAACGGAGTGCCAAAGAATTTTGTGCTGAAAGGCGACGTTCCCTGCCTTGTGGTGCTGGCGCAGTTCGCTGACCGCAAATTCACCTACGGCACCGAAGATATTGCCAAGCGGCTGAATGCCGAAAGGGAGCAGCTGAATTCAGGCGAACATGCCGCGAGTGCACGCAGTTACTACATGGAGCAGTCGGGAGGCCGGTTCAAGCCCGAATTCGAAGTCTGCGAACCAGTGACGCTCAGCATGAATGCGGCCGACTATTCCGGCAGGGAGACAGATATGGTAATGGAGGCTCTCGATGCGCTGCCCAAAAGCATTGACTTTTCACGATACGATGTCAATGAGGATGGCGCCATTGACAATATCTACGTAATCTATGCCGGTGCATGGGCCGAAGAAGAGGGAGGATACATCTGGCCCCACAACGGCACGATACTCACTGCGAAACGTTACGACGGGAAAATAGCAAACCGTTATTCATGCGCCAGCGAACTGGACTACGGCGAGCTGATGGGAATCGGCACGTTCTGCCATGAATTCGGACATGTGCTCGGACTTGCCGACCTCTACACTACTGCCGACAATTTTCCCGAGCCTGCCGACTCTTGGACACCAACTTACTGGGACCTGATGGACACGGGGTGCGACCTGAATTACGGCACCACACCTCCGAACCTCAGTGTGTTCGAACGCTATGCGCTGGGGTGGACTGAACCGTATGAATTACAGGGCAACGAATACATCTATCTGAGAGCCATCGGCTCGGATGGACGGGGAGCCATGATAAGGAATCCGCAAAACGCCAATGAGGTTTTCTTTTTTGAATACCGCGACAAAACGGGCCGCGATGCATATCACAGCGGAGAAGGGCTGCTGGTGTGGCATGTGCAGTTCGACGCCGATTCCTGGAATAGCAATTCGGTCAATAACTCGCCCTCCAATCCATTGGTGAAGCTTGTTGCAGCCGACGGCAGCAATGGCTTCTCGGATTACTATGCAGCTTATTTTGGCTATGACAGCTCACTGGCAGGAGATGTCTTTCCCGGAACTGCGGGGATTACCGAATTCGGAGAGAACACGAATCCCGCTTTCCTGACGCATTCCGGTTCTGCGGTGACCTTGTCCGGAGGCGGCAAGGCCACTCTCACCGAAATTGGAGAAAAGTCAATAAGTGATGAGAAATACGCGACATTCTCGCTGGGCGGCGTGCCTGACACCGACGAGTATCGTGTTGTTATCGGCAATGAGCCGTCGGGCATAGATGAGGCGTTTGCCGACGGACTCCGCTTCAGCGTTGAAGCAACGGGACTAAACATCAAAGTGACCGCTGCAGTCCGTGAACGCGTTGAGCTTGTGGATTTAACCGGAAGGAGAGTGACACACGGTTTCACGGATGCCGCAGGCCAGCTTACACTTACCGCTGACGGGGCCGGAATCTACATTCTCCGGTGCGGCAGCCATGCAATCAAGTTAGCCATCAAATGACTGTTAACCGGTGTTAAACTTCGGATTATTTACGGTTTTTGCATCGGGGAAAGCAATTAAATTTCAGAGGTTTTTCAATGGATATTGCGCATTTTCAGCAAATTAGTTTTATTTGCAGCGATAAAACCCAACAGCATGAAAAAAATCATATTATCCATTGCACTTGCATGCAGCACAGGCGCGTTTGCCGGTCCGCTCCATCTGGTTTTTCTCACAGCCGACGGACAGGAACACGCTTTCGTGGCCGAATCGTTGCAGATGACTCGGAACGAGTAACTCCCGTGAGTTGCAATTCATATCCCAATATCCCGGTCGGTCCCAAATATGAGGCCGACTTTTTTTTGCCGTTTCAAGAAAAAAGCGCTAACTTTGTAATCCGTTATGAAGAACGGATTTGACAACGAAAAGTATCTGCGGATACAATCAGAGCACATCAAGGAGCGCATAGCTCAGTTTGGCAACAAACTCTACCTCGAGCTCGGAGGAAAACTATTCGATGACTATCATGCAAGCCGAGTGTTGCCGGGTTTCCAGCCCGACAGCAAGCTGCGTATGTTCCAACAGCTTCAGGATCAGTGTGAGATTGTGATTGTGATTTCAGCCGTCGACATCGAGAAAAACAAGGTGCGCAACGACCTCGGAATCACTTACGACATGGACGTGCTCCGTCTGCGCGAGGAGTTTCAGAAGCGCGGATTCATGGTTGGCTCAGTGGTGATTACCCACTACAACGGCCAGATAAGCACCGATGTTTACCGCAAACGGCTCGAGCACCTCGGAATAACCACCTATCTCCATTACATCATTGACGGCTACCCGAACAACGTTGGGCTTATCACATCTGAAGAAGGCTTCGGACACAATGACTACATTGAGACTACGCGTCCGCTCGTTATTGTCACCGCGCCCGGCCCTGGCAGCGGCAAAATGGCCGTATGCCTCAGCCAGCTTTACAACGAACACAAGCGCGGGATAGTGGCCGGATATGCCAAATTCGAGACCTTTCCGGTGTGGAACCTTCCATTGAAACATCCGGTGAACATTGCCTATGAGGCAGCCACGGCCGACCTGAACGACGTGAACATGATTGATCCGTTCCACCTTGAGGCTTATGGCAAGACTGCAATCAATTACAACCGCGACATAGAGATTTTCCCGGTGCTCAACGCACTCTTTGAAGGCATCTATGGCCGCAACCCCTACAAATCGCCCACAGATATGGGCGTGAACATGGTTGGATTCTGCATTGATGATGATGAAGTGTGCCGCACGGCTTCAAACAATGAAATAATACGCCGCTATTTCACAGCGCTCAATCAGCTTGCGCAGGGACGCGGAAGCGAGGAAGAGGTGAACAAGATAGCCCTGCTGATGAAACAGGCAAAAATCGATGTGGCCTATCGACGGCCCGTCATCGCGGCCCGCGAACGCGCCGAACGCGAGGGCGTACCCTGCTCGGCAATTGAACTTTCAGACGGCACAATAATAACCGCCGCTTCAACCGAACTTCTCGGCCCGAGCGCAGCCTTGATTCTGAATGCAATAAAATATCTGGCCGGAATAGACCATTCGCTGCGCCTCATCCCACAAGCCATGATTGAGCCGATACAGCACACCAAGACCCACTACCTGCGCAGCCGCAATCCGCGACTCCACACCGATGAGGTACTGGTGACGCTCTCTGTGCTGAGCACCCACAATGAGGACTGCCGGCGCGCCATAGCCAAACTGCCCGAACTGAAAGGCTGTCAGGTGCATTCCACCGTGATGCTTGGCGAGGTCGACCATAAGATTTTCAACAAACTCGGTGTAGGTCTCACCTGCGATCCCGCCAAAAAGCGCTGATAATCCTTCAGCGCATCGTGCCATGCCAAAACAGGTTATTTGCCAAAAATGCCATAGACTCGGTAGCATAACGCTCCTATTTCTATGCGTATTATCTGTTTACGGCTGTCATCATTCCGAAACAATTCCTAAGAATGTAATTACAGAGAATGTCAGGGCTCTTGATAACTGCCTTTATTACTCAATCGATTCGATTGATAATGGCAAAAAAATTTCAATAAATTGCTATTATCCATTGGAACCGCCCGGTTGTCGATGCTACGACTCATTCCCAATCATCACCTTTGAATTCAATGACACAGCCCTTTGCTTAACGGCAGGATTAAAAGATTGTCCGTCAAAAATCATTGAAAATACGGCTGACTCTCTCATCCTAATTTCTTACTACTTCCCTTGCTATGCGGAGTTTCTTGAGACAAATAAAAACTACAAGAAACTGCAGCATGTGGTCAATAATGCAAAAGCCTCTCTCCCCTCTGCGAGATTTGATTCTTCCGGCATAATTGACTCTCTCAGAAAAGCTAATTGGGTGGCAAGATTTAAGAAAATCTACGAGCAGGACGGCGTGATTCTAAAAGCTGGCAATTTTTTCTTTAAGGTAAGATTTCCGGAAATTGAGCCTAAAGAACGCTCTGTTAAGGAACTTACAGAAATTGCAAAACGCCGATTACCACCTTTCCTCATCTATTCGTTGAAGGATTATATAGAATATTTTGCACCTCCTTACAATGAATGGAATGATTACACTCTATGGTATGAATCTTTTGGCGTATGGGGGCCTCGGCCACAAATAGATGAGACTTTGCAAAGATACAATCCTTTTATTCCATGACTCCGCCAAAAAAGTGCTGAAAAGGGTTGTTGACACCAACAGATTAGCTACACGGCTATAATTCAACCTGTTAGCGGATGTAAAATTTCGCATCCCTTCTACTTCTTGCCAAAATTTTGAGTTTGCGATTTAGCAGGCGTGGGGGGCGCGTTTCACGGTGTCAACGCCGTCGATCGATGAAATCTGATGCATGATTGACTGGAGTTCGTTGAACGAATGGACTCCGAGCGAGATTGTGCAGGTGACTATCGAATCGCGGGTGTCAGTGTTGAACGAGTCCATTGAAAGCCCGAGCTGATTGGTGATACAGTCAACGAGGTCAATGAAAAGATGGAAACGATCCACGGCCGTCACCACAATAGTCTCCGGATAGAGCGAAGAGTCCGGCTCATAGTCAACAGAAACAATATTGTCGCCCCACTGCGAGGCCATCTTGATTGCTGTGTGGCAGTCACGCTTGTGAACCGTGATTTCATCCGTATCGGGATCGCGGAATCCGACCACCTCCTCGCCGGGAATAGGGTTGCAGCATGAACAGCGTGCAAAACCGGGACGGGGGAGAGAGTCAAGATAATCCGTAATGCACTTCTTGGCCTTGTAGGTAACGCAACTATCGAGCCAGTCGGGGTGTGGAGTAACCTCAGGGTCAGTGAACACCTCAACCACATCGCCTCGATGAAGGCGGTCCTTAATGGAGGCAAGGAAATTGTTGATTCGCGCATAGCGGGCATGCAGGCCGGTCTCGGGCGATATTTCAAATGCGAAATCCAGCACGGTCGACTTCTGAGGCATCACCACGGGCTTTCCCTTGGTGGTGAACGTCATGATGTCATCGTTATAGAACGTGGTGACAATCTTGTCGATAAATTCAGGGCTGTTGTCGTTCTGACGCACAACGTCGCGTAGCACTCCACGGAACTTCTCGATCCAGCGCTGAATGTTGTCCTCCGTGCGGCGTGCAACGCATCCGAGCTGCGAATCGCGAATCATGCGTTCCGAACTGATGTGCACCTCCTGCCATCGGCCGAAGTCGGCGAGCAACTTCACATGAAAGCTCTGATAACCGTTTTCTTTGGGCGAGTCGATGTAGTTTGTAATGCCGCCCGGTTTCTCCTTGAAATGCGAGGTGAGGATGGAATAGATTTTTAGCACCATCTCTTTTTCCTGAGCGCGCGTGGCCCCCGGCATTGAGAAGATAATGTCGGTGAAATGGCGGTATTTCAGATGATTGAAATCATCGCCGAATTTTTCCATCTTGCGCCATACGCTGTAAGGCGCGCGGTATTCAACCCTCACTTCGGTCTTTATTCCGGCGGCAAGGAGCGTTGATTTGATCTGATGGCAGAATCGGGCCAGGCGCTCGCGCTGCATCTCCTCATCGGAGCGAATGAGCGAATGCAACTCCTCGTATTCATGAGGACAGCGGAAGCGGAACGAGAGGTTTTCAAGCTCCGTCTTAACGTGGTAGAGTCCGAGCCGGTTGGCAAGCGGTGCATAGAAATAGTCGGTCTCACCGGCAATTTTCATCTGCTTATCGGGGCGCATGGATGAGAGGGTGCGCATGTTGTGGAGGCGGTCGGCAAGCTTGATGAGCATGGCACGGATGTCATACTGAAACGAGTCGAGCATCTGGCGGTAATTATCCACCTGCTTGGTCGACTGATACTTATCCTTCACCTTTTTCGTTACAACCTTCACAAGGAAAGCCACATCGGGCCCGAAACGCTCCTCAATGTCCTCAATCGTATATGGCGTGTCCTCCACAACATCGTGGAGAAAAGCAGCCATAACGGGGTGGGAGTCAAGCATGAGTTCCTCGGCTGCTATGGTGGCCACAGCTATGGGATGGAGAATGTAGGGTTCGCCGGTTTTGCGTTTCTGTGGAGCATGAGCTTCACGCGCAAGCTCGAAAGCCGCACGGATAAGGGCCACCTCCTCGGGCGACGTGCGCTTTGCCATTATGTCGAACACCTTTTGAGCGCGCTCCTCAATGATTGCTGTGTAATCTTTTTCCATTGCCACCTATTGAACTGATAAATATGCTGTAAAATGCAAAATTATACTTTTTTTCGCAAATTACCGCGCTTAATTCTGCAATTAACTTATCCCGCGCCCAAATTTTCCTCGATATTGCATTTGCAAGCTCGCGCAAGCACTGAAGATAAGCCAGCGAGAGGTATATAGGAGGCTAAAGCAGTCGAGCATACTTTACGGATATATCGTTCCATCCTATGATGTTTTACATACCTTCAGTTCACGCTATCTTGTTGAGGACCTCACCGATTACATGAAGGAGAAAGGAGTGCTGTAAACTGGTCATAAGTTGGATTAATTAACTGGAAACCAATACTTTGAATAACTGCGAACACCAATCCGTGGAGGTTACGAGAAAGAATGTCAACCCCGGAGCTGGTTGCCCCTATCGCGCACCTCAGATTCATGCAGTACAGACTCCACCGAGCCTGGCTTTCATTCTCATCACTCACCCCACCTAATCCGGCATTTGCCGCCTAAGATGGGGTTGACAATCTTCATAGCTCTTCGAGCTGACATTATTGTGTAGATTAACGGCCATCTTCGACGGCCATACCCCTCTCTTGCCCCTTACCCCACGCTCGCGCTGACGCGCTTCGGGTGGGGCTACCGTTGCTTTCTGCCGTTGGCAGATTAATTGGCTGGAAGCCATGACTCTGAATAGCCGCGGACGCCAGTCCGTGGAGGTCGCAAGAAGGAATATCAACCCCGGAGCGGGTTGTCCTTATCCATTTAATGGGTTAATAAGGAAAGTCGCCTTTTGCCTCTTTTATAGATGTTTACGTCAATAATACAAGCCCACGAACCATTGACACCTCTCCGGGGCGCCCTTTCCTCTTTTATAGATGTTTACGTCAATAATACAAGTCCACAAACCATTGGCGTCCCACCGGGGCGCCCTTTCCTCTTTTATAGATGGTTAGGTCAATAACACAAGTCCACGAACCATTGGCGCAGCAGGCACATATATAATATGGAGGAGAAAAGGCTGTTTTTTACAGCGGTTGACTTAAAATCTCGCAGATTTTGCGTAATTTTGCAACATAATTGACACTATTGATTTATGATGCAGACTCAACAGTTTGAGATGGTGGCCAAAACCTTTCAGGGACTGGAAGATGTGTTGGCTGAAGAGTTGCGTTCGCTGGGAGCGCTTAACGTTGAACCGGGACGGCGCATGGTGTCGTTCACCGGCGGCAAAGAGATGCTTTACAAGGCAAACATGTGTTGCCGCACGGCTCTCCGTATACTGAAACCCATCTATAAGTTCATTGCCCATGACCCTGATGAACTTTACGAGCTTATCAAGGCTTACGACTGGAGCAATGTGCTGAGCTTGGACAAGACATTTTCAATCGATACGGTGTCAAATTCCGATGAGTTCACCCATTCGCGCTACGTCACCTACAGGGTGAAAGACGGCATTGTCGACTGGTTCCGCGACCGCATGGGTCCTGATTCGCGTCCGCGCGTAAGGCTTCAGGACGCCGATGTGCGCATCAACGTTCACATTCAGGGCGAGCGCGTAACGGTTTCGCTCGATTCTTCGGGCGAGTCGCTCCATAAGCGCGGCTATCGAGTGGCGCAGACCGAAGCGCCCATCAACGAGGTGCTGGCAGCCGGCATAATCCTGAAGAGCGGCTACCGGGGCGACACTCCGTTCGTTGACCCGATGTGCGGTTCAGGCACATTCGTGATTGAGGCTGCCATGATTGCGGCCGGAATAAATCCCGGAGTCTACCGCCGCCACTTCGCTTTTGAATCGTGGCCCGATTTCGACGGTGAACTGTTCGACGCTATCTATAACGATGACTCCAATGAGCGCAAAGTGGAATATCCTATTATCGGCGCCGACATGTCGCCTAAAGCCATTGCCATAGCCACCGAAAACGTGAAGAGCGCCGGTGTGGCCAAATATATCGACCTTCAGGTCAAACCATTGTCGCAGTGGACCGAAGCGCCGGCCGGCGGTGTGCTCGTGACTAATCCGCCATACGGCGAGCGTATCAGTTCGCCCGACATGGAAGGGCTCTACGCTCTGATTGGCAGCAAGCTGAAACAGGTGTTCGTGGGCTACCACGCCTGGATCATAGGCTACCGCGAGGAGTATTTCCAGAAAATTGGACTTGCGCCATCTTTGCGCGAGCCTATCTACAACGGGTCATTGGAATGCGAGCTGCGCGAGTATGTGATTTTTGAAGGCGACTACCGTTCATTCCGCAAAAGCGGGGGCAAAATAAAGGACGGCGAGGAAACACCGCGCGAAGAGCCCCGCGACAAGCGGCGGCTGTCGGACCGCGAATGGCGTGCCGATGCACGCCGCAAGGGTTTCGGAGGCAAAAGCTTCGGCGAGAGAAGTTTTGACAAGAAACGGCCCGGAGGCAAAAGCTTTGATGATGACCGCAAGCCGTTCCGCAAAGGCGAGCTTAAATACCGCCCGACCAAGGGACGGTTTGCCGATAAGGTTGAGGACGGTCCGCGCACAGAATCGGAAAACCCGCTCGCAGTGCGCCGCAATGTCCACGCGCTGAAGAGCATCACGGGCCGCGAGCCGTCGCTGTCGGAAGACAAAAAGGGAGTAACGTTCCGCCCCCGGCGCGGATGGAAACGCCCCGGAGCATCCGAAAAGACCGATGAAGGCGAGAATTAATCCCTCGGCAATATCAATCGCAAATTAAATAACATTATCATCCTCATATTCAATCTACATGAACATTCTTCTGCTCGGCTCGGGTGGCCGCGAATCGGCTCTCGCATGGAAAATCAGCCAAAGTGAACTCACCGACAAACTTTTCATTGCGCCAGGCAATGGCGGAACAGGCGCCTACGGCACCAACGTTGCCATCAAACCACTTGATTTCGAGGCCATAAATGAATTCGTTGATAAAAACGGAATAGAGATGCTTGTTGTCGGCAACGAAGACCCGCTCGTGGCCGGCATACGCGACTATTTCTCTGAAAAGAGACCCGGGCTGTTGGTTGTAGGTCCGTCGAAAGAGGGCGCCATGCTTGAAGGCAGCAAGGATTTTGCAAAGCAGTTCATGAGCGAATGTGGCATCCCGACAGCACGTTACCGCTCCTTCACTGCCGCCACCGCCGATGAAGGATGCGAGTTCCTTGCCACACTTGAGGCCCCCTATGTGCTTAAGGCCGACGGGCTTGCAGCCGGAAAGGGAGTGCTGATAATCAATGACCTCGCCGAGGCGCAGAAGTCGCTCCGCGAAATGCTCTCAGGCATGTTCGGCAAGTCGAGCGCCACAGTAGTTGTCGAGGAATTCCTTTCGGGCATAGAATGCTCCGTGTTCGTGCTCACCGACGGCCATGGGGGCTACCGTGTGCTCCCCGTGGCTAAGGACTATAAACGCATTGGCGAGGGCGACACCGGCCTGAACACCGGCGGAATGGGTGCGGTGAGCCCCGTGCCGTTTGCCGACGGAGAATTCATGGAAAAAGTTCGCACCCGCATCATCGAGCCTACCATCAAGGGGCTGAAAGATCGCGGAATAGATTATCGCGGCTTCATTTTCCTCGGCCTCATCAACGTTGGCGGAGACCCGATGGTGATTGAATACAATGTGCGCATGGGCGACCCCGAGACCGAGGCCGTGATGCTGCGCATCGATTCCGACCTTGTGGCTCTCATGAAAGCAGCAGCCCAGGGCAATCTGGCCGATATGGAGCTGCGCGAAAGCCCCAAAGCCGCAGCCACAGTGATGATGGTGAGCGGCGGCTACCCCGGAAGCTATCCCAAAGGGAAAATCATCAGCGGCCTTGACAAGGTGACTGACAGCATTCTGTTCCATGCCGGCACAGCGCGCAATGCCAACGGCCACGCCATAACCTCAGGGGGGCGTGTAATTGCCGTCAGCTCGCTCGGCGACACCTTGGCCGACGCCCTCGCAAAGAGCTACGAGTCAGTGAAACTCATTGACTTTGACGGAGCCTACTTCCGCCGCGACATTGGCCGCGACGTGATGAAATAACCCATCCTCAGAAGCCTACACACTGATTTGAAACCGGCCGAACGTAACATAACCCGATTCCTGCGCAGCAGAGCCGGGGCGTTCATCCTTGTTGGGATGGCCCTGATGGCTATTCTGGTAGCTTCATCGGTGGCCACTATCCCATCGGTGGCCACCGGGCGCGGTCTCATTACCGGACTTGACAGCCTGACGCAATTCGGCGACCGGGCCACACTACTCACCGCCCTGCTCTTCACAGCCGCCACTATGGGGCTGATGGTGTTCATAAACAACACTTTCAACCTGCTGCGGAGCACCTCGATGATTTATCTGGGCATATTCTGCATGCTCGAAGCGGCAAGTCCGCTAATCTCCACGAGAGCATGTTCGGGTATGCTCGTGGCCATCATTGTACTGGTGTCAATGGCTCTGTTCTACTCTGTCTATCAGCGGCCGCGCTTCTGTACCAAGCGCATCTTCCTCGCCTTTTTCCTGCTTTCGTTCGGCTCGATGGCCCAATACGCTTTTGTGGCCTATCTGCCGGTGTTTGTTGCCGGATGCGCTCAGATGCGCTGTTTTTCATTCAGAACTCTGCTCGCAGCAGCCGTGGGCATCGCCGTGCCGTGGTGGATGATGTGGGGGCTCGGGTTCATTGACTCATCCAACATTTCCCTGCCGGCCTATTCAAGCGTATTCTCACAGCTCAACATAAACGGCATAGCGCAACTGGCTGCCGTGATAGCGGTTACGGTGATCACCGGCTTCACGCTCACATTGGTGAACATGGTGAAAATCTATAGCTACAACGCCCGCTCCCGTGCATTCACCGGTCTGCTCGTCACCGTCACCATTGCCACTCTGCTGCTTGCAATGATTGACTTTGCCAACATAACCGCCTATCTCCCGCTGCTCAACTGCTGCGTGGCCTATCAGACCGCGCTCTGGTTCAGAATAAATGCCGAAAACCGCGGCTACCTTGCCCCCTTAATATTATTTGCCATTTATTTTATTCTATACGTATGGAGCCTTATCATATAATTATTGAAAGAAACATACCGTTCACACGCGGTCTTTTTGAAAAATACGCACAGGTGAGCTATCTCTCCGCACCGGAAATCACACCTGAAGTAATGCGCACAGCCGACGCGCTGATGACTCGCACCCGCACCAAATGCAACGCGTCACTGCTTGAAGGCTCACGCTGCCGCATAATTGCGAGTGCCACAATAGGACTTGACCATGTGGACCTCGACTGGTGCAAGGCTCGCGGCATACGGGTGGAGAACGTTCCCGGATGCAATGCCCCGGCTGTGGGACAATATGTCATGGCGGCCATAATCGCGGCTTACGGCACTGATCTGCGAGGGCTTACGCTGGGCATCATAGGCAAAGGCCATGTCGGCTCAATCGTCAGCCGCTGGGCACGCGGTCTGGGCATGAAGGTTATGGCCTGCGACCCTCCTCGCGCCGAAGCCGAAGGTCCGGAGAAGTTCTGCTCGATGGAGGATATTGCCCGCGAGGCCGATGTTATCACCGTCCACACACCTTACACGCGCACAGGCGATTACCCCACCCACCATCTGCTCAACGCCGATTTTTTCAGCAAGCTGCAGCGCAAGCCAATGATTATAAACAGTGCGCGTGGACCCATTACCGATACTGCGGCCCTGAACCGTGCAATGGACCGCGGACAAATAAGCCGCGCCGTTATAGACTGCTGGGAGGGTGAACCCGATATTGACCGCGAGTTGCTTCAGAAAGCATTCATAGCCACGCCACACATTGCCGGATATTCGCGCGAGGGGAAGATGCGTGCTACCGTCATGGCTGCCCGCGCCATTGCCCGCGCCCTCTCGCTGCCGATGCCTGAATTCAGCGAACCTGTTCCCGCCGACGCACCCGCCACTGTCACCGCTGAAGCCATTACGGCCACATACAATCCGCTCGATGACACGGCCATTCTCCGCGCCAATCCCGAACGCTTCGAGACCCTCCGCAACACCTACAACCTGCGCACCGAACCCATCTGAATCCTCATTGCAGTCCTGACAAGTCAACACGGTAAACCACGTCCGATTCCGTTTGGCGGCGAATGAACATAGTCATATAGACTGGCGCGTAAACCACACGTTCCTTCTTCTCCATGTTGCCGGTGCAGAGAACATACGCTTTCCTAATGCCATAATCTTCGCAATCAAGCACATTGCTGAGTGCGTTGTGGCGTTCATAATCTTTGCCTGACTTCACCTCAATGGGGACAACGCCCTGTGAATCGCTAATTACAAAATCAAGTTCACCCATGCGCTTGCTGTTGTAATAGTAAGGCTCATAACCGTGGCACAACAGTTCTTGCGCAACAGCATTTTCGTAAACCGCGCCAAAATTCACCGCTATATCGCCTGAAAGGATTTTCACCTGAATGCCATCAGCATATTGGGCCGTAAGCAGACCTACATCGTTGGAAAACAGTTTGAAAAGATTGCGTGTCACCGCAAGTTTCAATGGCACCCGCGGCTCCTCAAGATTGTAGACCGGAATGGCTACTCCGGCATTTTTAAGCCAAAGGAAATCATTCTGATAACGATTAAACTTAGCATGTTCGTTAAGTTTTTTCAAAATGAAACGCTTGTTTTTCGCATCAAGTTCGGAGGGCAGAAGGTCAAAAATCTCTTTGATTCTCAACTTGTCACGCTCGGCATATTGCGAAATGTCTTTGCGGTAAAGTGCCACAATGTCAAGCTGTGTTTGCGCTACTATTCGGATGTCGTTAGTGGTAATATACTGTCTGACAGCCGCCGGCATACCTCCAACAATAGTGTAAAGCCGGAACAGCGACAGCAACTTTTCATGCACCATTAAATCTACCTCCTTCACATTACGCCAGCATTCGGACAAATTGTCAATTATACGTTGCGAGACTCCAAGATTAATAATGAACTCCTCAAAATCAAGCGGAAATACTTCTTTTATGCTCATGTAGCCCACAGGTACCGAACGAATTTCTTTCAGCTCCACTCCAAGCAGCGAGCCGCTGAGGGCATAGCGGTAACTACCTTCATCCACAAGGAATTTTATGGCAGTGACAATGTTTTCGCAGCATTGTACCTCATCGAAAAACACGAGCGTCTCGCCCTTTATTAGCGGTTTGTCGCTTATGGCCGACAGACGCAGCAATATCTCATCGGCTGAAGTGACATTCTTGAATAGCCCTACGGCATCAGGCTGCTCAATGAAATTCACCTCAATGAACGACCTGAACTTCTGTCCAAGCCGTCTTACGGCGTAGGTCTTGCCAGTCTGGCGCGCTCCCGTGAGGAGCAATGCTGTTTTCTGAGTATTGTAGAAATTCTCCAAATACCCTGTGAGTTTACGAAATAACGGCATATAAATCAATTGTTTGGCGACAAAGATAATGAGTTTTTGCCACTTTTCCAAGGAAAAATCAGCCATTTTTGCCGCTTTTCCAAGGGATTTTGGGCTATTTTTGCCGCTTTTCCAAGGGATTTTGGGCTATTTTTGCCGCTTTTCCAAGATTTAGGGGCGAAAATGGCTCTGGATATAGCGGGCAACCGAGGGCTGAGAATTGGGGCCAATCACTTCGTGAGCCACTGCCTTAACCTCATCGAGTGCATTCTCCACAGCCACCGCACAGTCGGCCACCCTCATCATTGGAATGTCATTGAGGTTGTCGCCGAACACGGTCAGTTCATCGGCTCCGGTCAGTTCCTTCAGCCTCAGTACCGCCGAAGCCTTCGACACCTCCGGCGCAAAAACCTCAAGATAGCCTATCGAGCGGTTGAAAATGTCGGGATAAGCCGAATAAGAGCAAGGCGTGCAACGTCCAATCTCCTCGCCAACGGCCTGGATGGCAGCGATGTCGCCGATGGCAAATATAAGCATAGTGTTCTCGTGGCACGGGGGCATTTGGGCGCCCGGTAAAAGATTTATATGTTTGTAAGGCAAGCGTGAACGCTCATCAAGAAACTTCTGCTCCTTAGCGGAAGGAGTGCCATAGACATACATTTCAATCATTCCGGGAGCGCCAAGAGTGTAAGTCATGGGACGCAGACCGTTGGCGGTGCATATAGCTGTCACCTGCTCGGCGAGTTCCTCAGGCATCAGCGAAGGATTGAGAAACGTTTTGTCGCTGCGGTCCCACATTGAAGCGCCGGTGAGCACAATGGGCGGCGCGCCGGTGAGCGTGGCGCTCAGAAGAGGCTCCACGGTGGCTGGAGTGCGCGCGGTGGCAACTGTGATGAGCGCTCCGCGGCGGGTAAGGTCAGAGATTATGGCGGCCGACTCCGAATCCACCCGGCTCTCGGGCGACAGTAAAGTGCCATCCATGTCGGTAACAAAGAGCTGTTTCATAGGTCAGGCCGAGGTTAGAGGAAGAAGAATTCGGAATGTGGTGCCTTTGCCGGGCTCGGAAGCAGCTACTGAAATCTGTCCGGAATGATATTGTTCAATAATGCGTTTTGCAAGAGTCAAGCCAAGACCCCAGCCGCGTTTCTTAGTGGTGAAGCCGGGGCGGAAAACGTTCTTGCGCATCTTGCGCGACATCCCCTTGCCGGTGTCGCTCACAAGCACTTCGGCCATATTTCCGGCCCTGCTCAGGCGAATGTCAATTCTGCCCTGCGCCTCCATGGCGTCGACGGCATTTTTGATAAGGTTTTCCATCACCCACTCCACAAGCGGCTCCGACATGTTCACTTCCAGACACTCGGGCGAAGTATCGACGGTGAGTTTCACTCGCGAGGAAATGCGGGTCGACATGTATAGCGCGGACTGTTCCACGACCTCATTGAGGTTCACCGGCTCCATCTGTGGCCGCGAACCAATCTTAGAGAAGCGCGACGCAATAGTGGACAGGCGTTTAACGTCCTTGTCCATCTCTTCAACCATCTCCGGGTCGGCATCGGTGGCGCGCATCAGTTCAATCCAGGCCATGAGCGAGGATATCGGTGTGCCGAGCTGGTGAGCGGTTTCCTTTGACAGCCCGACCCAAACCTTGTTCTGTTCGGCGCGCTTCGAAGAACTGACGGCCACATACACCACAGCCACAAACGCAAGCATCACAGCCAATTGAATGTAGGGATAAAGGCTCAGATTGCGCAGGAGGGTGGAATCCTCATAGTAGATATGCTGGTTTATGCCGGGCTCAATCGCAATGTGGATTACATTAGGCGAATGGCTGAGTTTCTCAAGTTTCTGACGCAGATAGGCTTCATTGGCCTCCGAAACATACATTGGGTTCAGCGAATCCACCGGCTCAGGCAGCCTGAAATTACGGTGATCCACAATATTGCCGGCATCATCAGTGATGAGCACCGGGATATTGTTGTTGGCTATTATGATACTCAGAAGAAAATCAATGTGGTCACTCTCCGATTGGTCAGCCGAACTGACAGCGTTCACAATCTCGCGGGTTGCATCGGCCCAGATCTGCATTCGGGCCCGCTCCTGCACTGCCAGGTCACGCACAAGCGAATTGGAAAAATAGAGAAAAAAAGCCACAACCACACCCACGATGACAATGAAAGTCACCGTGCCATAGCGTCGTATGTCGTAAATGTTCACGTTATCCTAACGCATCCCTCCCCCCATTTATTGCAGCAATATCAGAGGTCGAGGAGAAACGCGAGGATGTCGGCCATAACCTGCGGAGCTATCGTTGTGTCAATGTCGCCATACATCAGCGTCGGCTTGTCGCAGGGTTGCATCAGATGATTTATGCCGGGATATTGCTTTACGACTGCCTGCGGAATAGCGGCCGAGATAGCGGCGAGATTTTCAGGAGCCGTCACCTGCATGTCGTTATCGCCGTTGATTGCCAGCACAGGACATTTGACGCGCTTCATATAAGGCGCGGGGTCGTGTCGCAGCAATTCGCGATAGGAAGGGGAGAGCGAAGTGTCAACGAGCCGCTCCACAGCCGATGGTGGCGCCAGCTGAGCCGCCAGTCGGTTCACTTCCGAGCGAATCTCCGATGATGGTGCGTCTGAAGAAAGCAATGCGAACATTTCACGGAGCGTGGCGCGATAAGCATCGTTCATAAAATGCCCTGCGATAAGTTCATTCTGTTTAAGCACCACATCCGACCCCTTTATTCCCGGAGCCGCCGCAGCAACAATGAAGTCGACCTGTCCGGGGCTGTCGGCAGCGGCCATGAATGCTATGTCGCCGCCCTGACTGTGACCGAGCAACCCCACAGGTTTTCCTTTCATTGCCGGCAGAGAGCGAAGATAATCAATCTGAGCCAAGGCATCTGCCGCAAGCTCGGCATAAGAGGCATGGTTGTCAGGCGCTTTCGAACCTCCCACGCCTCGGTCGTCGCAGCGTAGAGTGGCCCATCCGGCTTTGGTCAGGAAATCGGCTATTACGGCAAAAGGCTTGTGACCCATCACGGTTTCATCGCGATCCTGCGCACCTGAACCCGAGAGGAATACCAGGGCGCCCACCGGCCGACCGTTTGAGGGCATGGTGAGCGTCCCTGCAAGCGTGACGCTGTCGCCGCACGCAATCGCCACTTCCTCTGTGGCGTATTGCAGCGGTTCGTGAGGAGTCTGCGGCTTGGCTTTTTCTTTGGCAAGGGCCGACGCGGGCAACATAACAGTGTTGAACTTAACGCCACCCTGAGTGAAAACTCCGTCAATGCTGCGTCCGTTGCGTTTTCCCGCAAACGATGCCCGCAGGCGTTTTACCGACAGCAAAAGCGAATCACCACGCTGCTCAGCAACATCAACAGCTATAGAGTCGCGTGTCTGCGAAGGGCTGTAAAGCACACCGCCGAGCTTTCCGGAATTATCTTCAAGATGAATCACCACCGGCACTCCGGCCACTTTCATTTCCCACCACCCGCCGAATCCGGCGGCCATGCATCCGAGCGAGGCCGCCATAAGGGCCATCGCCGCCATAAAATTACGCTGTTTCATTAGCCTACGGTTAAATCGGCCAAAATGGCCTGAAGTTCCTTATCGGTTGCTGTGAGGCGCGAGCGGCACTCGGCAAGAAGTTCGGTTGCGCGGCGCGTATAGGCGGCAAGCAGGTCAATGTCGCACGCATCGCTCTGCATTGTGCGCAGAATTGAATCAAGCTCGCTGACAGCCTGATTGTAAGTCAGGTCCTTGACCGGAGTAAATACGGGTTGTTTCATTATTGAAGGGGTTTAACGATTGATTTGAATGAGCCTTCGGCCACTCGGGTTGTCACCTCGGCTCCGGCCGGAAGAGAGGAGGCTTTGCGCACGGCTTTGCCCTCAAAAAGGGTAAGTGAATAGCCACGCTGCAAAGTGGCGTCGGGAGAGAGTGCTTTCAGCAGCTGCTCGCGTGCGGTGAGATAATCGCCTCGGCGGGAAAGGGTTATCGACCCTGCCTGGGCAATCGCCTGCATCAGATGATCAATTCGCGAAAGCTCAGGCACTATACGGCGCGCGCCCACTCCCGCAAGAGTCACCGAAGCCTGCTGCAGCCGGTGGCGTGCACGGTCAAAAGCGCTTACGGGCGCAATCTCCAGTGCCGAGGCAAGCTGCGCGAGCTGCATGCGCGAAGCCGCAACCCTGTCGGTGACAATGCGGAAAATTCCTTCGCCCACCTGACGGAGGCGTTCAAGAGTAGCCTCGCCGTGGCCAATGAGCCATTCGGCGGCGGCGGTAGGTGTCTTGACACGCATATTTGCCACATAGTCAAGCACAGTGACATCGCGTTCATGACCGATGCCAACGATAACCGGGAGAGGAAACTGAGCCACATTGGCCGCAAGCTGATAGTCATCGAACGCTTGCAGCTCGCTTGACGCGCCGCCTCCACGGATAATCACCACGCAGTCCCACGAATCGGCCTCGGCGGCTATGGCATCAAGAGCGGCTATTACGGTTGGGCAAGTGCGCTCGCCCTGCATCACAGCCGTGAAGAGCCGCACGGTGAATCGCAGTCTCGAAGCATTGGAATACAACTGATTGATAAAATCGCCGTATCCGGCCGCCCCGGGTGCTGAAACCACGGCTACTCTCAGGGCTGTCGAGGGCCATTGGAGCGAGCGGTTGTCGTTAATGATTCCCTCGCGGCTGAGACGTTCCAGAATCTCGCGGCGGCGGCGTTCAGCCTCGCCCATAGTGTACGAGGGGTCAATGTCACTGATAACGAGCGAGAGGCCGTAGGCCGCATGGAAATTAACAGTACCACAGACAAGTACCTTCAGTCCTGTGGCCAGTCGCTGACCGGTAGCTGCAGCAAACGAAGCCGAAATGCGCCCGTAGTTGCTCGCCCATATAGCCGCACGCATGCGCGCCAGCACCGTTCCGGAATCAGGGTCCTTCTCCACAAGCTCCATATAGCAATGGCCATGATTGACGCGCAAATCCATCAGCTCAGCCACCACCCACACATTGGCGAGTGACGGCTGAGAAAGGTATCCGGCTATGGCCCTGTTGAGACGGCTGAGGCTTATTGCGCGGCAGCTCATTTCACAAGGTTGAAACGTTTGCCGTTGAACTTATAGACGAGTTGCGGCTGAATGTATTCGGCAACCGTTTCGTACACGTCTTCGCCAAGAAACCCCTTGGCATTGTTGGTAAGTGTCAGTGTAGCGGTTGCCGGGTCATAGACATAGCTTATCAGCAGAAAAGGCACTGTGGCTTCCACTTCGGCCATGTTTTTCTTTCCGGCAGGTGTAAGCCAGTCAGCCAGAGTGGGTTTGGTAAAAACCGAAGGCGTCACATCGCGCTTCCAGTCGGCGGTAAACACGCTCATTCGGCTGTCGGGAGCGGGAGTGGCCACAGTGGTTATCAGGGCGAGCATAGGATTCTGCTCACCCGGAAGCACAATCACATTGCATGTTGACGCATCCGTGAGAGAAACCGTGAGCTGGTCGGGGCTCAGGGCCGTGATGCGTGAACGGCCGTTAAGATTATTGGCCGAAGTCGTTGACATGCCGCTGTTGAAATAGTCAACCATGTCGAGACGCGTGTTCTCATCCAGCATTGGCATCACCTTGCGGGGAGCCGAAGTGAAAGCATCGGCGGCGGTGACACGCGCCGAAACCATTTGAGGTGTTGCGGCGGCTACAGCCAGCATCAGTAGAAATGTTTTTATGCTCATAATGATTGTGTTATGAAAAGATTTAATTCTTTTTCTTTCGCGATTTTGAAGCTTTTTTCGTGCCGCCGCGACTCTTTTTCATAAAGTACTCGTAGGTTGTTTCCTGCGGTTCGGCAGCCACTTCGCCACGTTTCTTGCGCGCCGAAGCCCGATTGTAGTCCTTGTCGGCATCGGCAATCTCGCAATAAATCCGCTCACCCATCCAGTCGGCACCGCGGAGGCCGTTGACCACTCTGTGGGCATCGGCTTTCTGCACGTCGAAAAGCGAATAATGAGGCAGCAGGTCAATGCGGCCTACATCTACTCGCTTGCCATCCACGCACCGGTTGAGGAGCTCAATCAGATTGCCTGCGAAAAATCCATCGGCCTTGCCCACGTTGACGTAGATACGCTCCATGCCTTTCTCGGCCGTGCGGCGGTCCTTTTCCTTGTCAGTGAGAGGTTTCTTTTCCTTCTTGCGCTCTTTCTGCGGCTTCTCATCAATGAAATCTATGTTGGGTGCATCGCGGTAGTATTCAAGCAGACGGTTGAACTCCAGCGAAAGCACACGCTTCAGCAAATCCTCTTCCGAGAGCCAGCCGAGTTTGCGCATAACTCCGGGCAGATATTTTCCAATCTCATTATCATCCACTTCCACTCGTTCAATGCGGTCGGCGAGATTATAGAGCTGTTTCTCAATGATGTGCTGCGGGGTAGGCACCTCCTTACGCTCGAACTTCTTGCCTATTTTCTTTTCAATCTCGCGCAGTTTGCCTTTTTCACGGGAGTGGATTATGGCAATGCTTATGCCGGTTTTCCCGGCGCGGCCTGTACGGCCCGAGCGGTGCGTATAAACCGCTGTGTCATCGGGAAGACCGTAGTTGATCACATGGGTTATGTCGTCCACATCAAGCCCGCGTGCTGCCACATCGGTAGCCACAAGCAGTGAAATCACGTGGTCGCGGAATTTTCGCATCACAATGTCGCGCTGCTGCTGCGACAGGTCGCCGTGAAGTGAGTCGGCGTTATAGCCGTCGGCAATGAGCTTGTCGGCAATCTCCTGAGTGTCGCGGCGCGTGCGGCAGAAGATGATTGCATAGATATTAGGAGTGTCATCGGCAATGCGTTTGAGCGCAAGATATTTGTCGCGCGCATTGACCATATAATATATGTGGCGTACATTTGCGGCCCCTTCATTGCGGTTGCCAATCACAATCTCCACCGGGCTCTTCATGTATTTCTTTGCAATGCGGGCAATCTCATTGGGCATCGTGGCAGAGAACATGAGCATCTTGCGGTCAGCGGGCACATGCTCCAGAATAGCGTCGATCGATTCAAGGAAGCCCATATTGAGCATTTCATCCGCCTCATCGAGAACCACGGTGTGCACATCATCCAGCTTCACCTCTCCCCTGTTTATCAAGTCTATGAGACGCCCCGGAGTGGCCACTATGACCTGCACCCCTTTACGCAGAGAGCGTATCTGGCTCTCAATGCTCGAACCGCCGTAGACGGGGAGCACCTTTATCTGGGGCATATATTTCGAAAAGTCGGCAAGGTCACTGCCTATCTGCAGACATAGCTCGCGTGTGGGCGAGAGAATGAGTGCCTGCGGGCGGTCAAGCTTCGGGTCAATACGCTGAAGCAGCGGCAATCCGAAGGCCGCAGTCTTGCCGGTGCCGGTCTGTGCCAGCGCCACTACATCGCCATCCTCATTGAGAAGATGCGGAATAACTTTCTCCTGCACCGGCATCGGCTGCTCGAAACCGAGTTCTTCAATTGCCTTGAGCAGTTCAGGCATTACGCCTAATTCTTCAAATGTTGTCATCAAATATACTTTGGTTAAAAAGAGAGCGTTTTTAGTTTGGTTATGAGGGTGAGTCAAATCACTATTTTGCTACAACCTCATATAATTATTAACTGCAAAGATACTACAATAGTTGTGGTTAACCCCCAAAATTCCCCAACTTTTTGATTTGAAAAACAGATTTTCCCTTTGCGCCTATACCATATTTTGCATAACCTATTGACCGAATCTTAAAAAAGTAGTAAATTTGCGATTGATTGGGAAGTGTTCCCGTCACTACATTTTGATTCTCAGGAAGCGTTATGTCTTCTTCTTGCGTGTGAAAAGCGTCGGAAACTATTCACCCATAGACAAGAGATGGCTTAACCGTCTCCGCGCATATGCGTGGGACTGTTAACACCCACATCTGTCTATAAAGGCAATCCGACCGCCTTCACACAAGGACGTGGCATTGCAGTTCCACGCTTTTGCACTCTATTAGAATCCTTGTGGTAGCTGGAGGATTGAAAATTTTAATTATCGTATCATGAAAAAGATTTTTCTTTTATTATGCCTCATCTTTACAGCTTTTACAACAGCCTCAGCAAAAGGAGGGTCCGTTTCTAAGAATGAAACAGACTCCATTTGTGCTTATATTGCAACCTTGATTGAAGATATTGACATGAGAATCCTCAAAGAAAATGGCAAGAATAGATATAAATTATACCCTACAGAAAACATCTATAATTTCCTTAAACTTGACACATACACGGGAAAAATTGAGCAAATACAATGGTCGCTTGACGCCAACAACGAAGGCTCCATTTATATTAACTACGAAGACCTTTCTCAGACATCAAGGGATTCATTTGAACTGTACCCCACCAAAAACATCTATCAATTTTTGCTCTTGGATAGAACCGGAGGGAGAGCTTGGCATGTACAATGGGGCATGGAAGAAGACAAAAGATGGATTCGAAGAATATATTGAAAAGTCATGATTGCAATTAAGGGATAAACAATTGATTGTTCCTAAACAGTGCTTTAAAAATATGCCTTTGATTTCTTTAATACTTGTCCTCGTTTTTTTCTATTGCTTTTATATTCGGTTACCTTATGAGATGGCACAGAGACGGCATCGGGATACAGCGGCTTGGATTTTGATATTTTCCTTATAGCGCCATTCTGGGGCGCAATTTCATTGGTACACATTAGGTGATAATCAAGATTACTGAAAGAATATGAGGCTCGCTCTTTTTATCGTTATAGGCTGTTTTGTCGCTGCAATCGTTGTGTTACTCCTGATTAGGATTAAGCTAAATGCTAAATCTAAGGAACTGACAGAAAGGTTAAGGCGCATGCCTCCCTATTGCAAGAAAAACATCCAGGAACAAATCCAGGAAAAATCTTCAGAACAGATTCGAACATCAGATGGAATAAATGCCGACTTAACGAACAGTTTTCGCGGAGAAATAATATCTGCAACAAATGAAAAAAAATTCACGAGCCATTATGAAATATATTTCCGCGAAGCGGTTGCCCTTACAAAGAAACTGAATGCCTTTAAAATAAAGACATCAGAGGCTATTTTATTCTTTATCAAGGATTTTGAAAGTATAAATAGGCTTGTCAAACTACATAATGAAGATGTCATCAACCATTTGCTTGACATTCATAAAGAATTCTTTGACAATTGCCTAAGATATCCTTTAGATAAGCAGCAACGGCGTTCAATTATTTCAGAAGAAAACAATTGTTTGGTCGTAAGTAGCGCAGGTAGCGGCAAAACATCCTCTATTGTCGGGAAAGTCAAATATCTGACAAAGATTAAAGGCATTCCTCCCGAACGAATACTACTCATAAGCTACACCAACAAAGCAGCTGCTGAATTGACGGAGAGAATGGCAACCAAAGGATTGAAAGGTTATACATTTCATAAATTAGCTTTAGATATTATCGGAAAAGCAACTGGCATAAAGCCGTCAATTTGCGACAACACGGACGCTTTGTTCATTGAAATCTACAAAACTTTATTGAATAAAAAATCTTTCAAAAAGAGTGTTGTAGAGTATTTTACCGATTACCAATTGGATGAAGCCGAGTGGGAGCAAAGTAAGAGAGAAAAACAAGAGCAACTTTCTGAGCAAAAAAACGTCCGCTTGAAAGCAACCGTTCCCGATATGGACGGCAAAGTGGTATATGTAAGAAGCGAACAGGAATCAAAGATATGCTTCATTCTGTCATCTCTCGGTGTGAATTTCAGGTACGAAGAACAATATGAGCATCAGCTGGCTGATGAAATGCATTCACAATATCGCCCTGATTTTTCAATTTATTTCAACATAGATGGCGAAACGAAGCGCATATATCTCGAACATTTCGGAGTGGATGAGCATAGTCTTGTTCCGGCTTGGTTTGCAAAAGACAAAAATATCACTTATGAGGAAGCGAATAAAATCTATAATGATGGTATTACTTGGAAAAAATCGGCTCATGAGAAATTCGGGACTAAATTGTTGGTGACATCAAGCGCCGACTTCCAACATCACAATATAAAAGAAAAGCTTCGACAACAATTAGTTGAAGCGGGTGTTCCGATTCACGAAAAGAGCGATGAAGAATTATACGAATTAGTTTTAGCCAAAGGCAGCAAACGAGAAAGAGCTTTTATAAGGCTTGTGGCCACATTTGCAACGTTATTGAAATCCAGTTGTAAATCAATTAAAGATATTCTGTTTCAAGCAAAAACGGCTTACGATGAAAGAAGTGTGTTTATTATAAAGCACATATTTCAACCGGTTTATGAATGTTATTCAAAATCGTTGGAAGACAGCAATAAGATAGATTTTACAGATGCAATTCTTCAAGCAACGGAGATTTGTCGCACTTCTATTTTTCATTATTCAAAACCTCCTGTGTCAATTTCATATATGCCTCAGCAACTTTTCCTTTCGGACAGTGCATGTAGATACTTTTTCCCTCTGCACTGGTCTCAGCTGCTTTTACGGACATCGGAATCACATTTTCAAATACTTCTATCTGGCTTCCGTATGTTGTATGTAC
>ENA-ORCP01000225-ORCP01000225.1-human-gut-metagenome-genome-assembly--contig:-NODE-225-length-49827-cov-5.498613_pt1 | contig 49827 bp, 37 predicted proteins | sample MGYA00242990_ERZ507991 | MGnify/ENA primary metagenome ERZ507991 (study PRJEB26167, sample SAMN06115496) | human gut metagenome | host: Homo sapiens | place: China:Henan | collected 2015-05-07 | study... | reverse complement strand
GCATGGCGCCTCGGGTGGGGCTTTTGCATATTTTCCACCTATAATACATTGATAATGAGGACGCGACATGTCGCGTCCCTACTCCCTCCATGTTGCGTCACCACACCCTGTTAGCCGTAAAAAAGCCCGGGCCGTTGAGGGTCCGGGCTGCGGTTGGGAGTGGAAATATGAGAGAGTTAGCGAATAATGACTTTCTGAGCCTTGCCTGACGCATCAACCTTGATGAGCATCATGCCGGCTTCGGGATTGGCAACCTTGACGCCCTGCAGATTATAGAATTCAGCATCGACAGCTCCATCGGCTTCAATAGCGCCAATGCCTGAAACGCCCTGCTGCGCTGCACGAGCTTCATTAAGAAGTTTTTTTACATTTTCAAGCATATCATTAAGACCTGACATGAAGCTGTCGAAATCACCCTGATTTCTGATGGCGCTGCCGGTTCCATTCTTCACAGCATTTGAGAAATCATCTGAGATGCCGCCTAATTGCGAAGCGTAGTTATCCTTAACATCCGGACATTCGTTTTCAAGAGTTGAAGCGGCATCATCTAAAGCCTTTTTCAGGGCAACAGCTTTTTCAAAGCATGATTTGAGTCGTTCAACTGTTGCACGCAATTCATTGAAGCCATTTATGAGTTCTTGGGTTGGTTCATCACTGAGGGTTGCTTCATAAATTTGTTCAAGCAGTTTGGTGAAGTCAGTCCATTCAAGAGTTTCCAGTATAGATGAAAATTCATCTTTAATATCGGCGTAATCCGTATTGAGAATGTCTTTTGTCTCAGTGATTGCATCCTGCACAGCAACAGCAGGCTCATAGCATGCAATAAGGTTAGCAATCATAACTTTTGTTCCTTCCCAACGTCGGCCATAGCCTTCGTTTTCATAATCTTCTGCCAAAGTGTTTGCCTTCATGGAATCCTCTATTTTTCCGAACAACCATTCACAGCTATATTTCTGAAGATAATTGCATTGCTCTCCAAAGGTTTTCTGAATCTGATAGGGCGCTTCTAAAACTTTATCGGTAAGCTCCTTCAAAAGCGCTGTTTGTTCGGCATATTCCTGCATGAATGGCTGATAGTATTCGTGGAAGTTGTATATGCACTTTTCAACTTCAACCGTAGCACTCTCTAACCGAAACGCGTAATTTGCGCATATGTCCATGCAAGACTCAACTGTCAAGCCCTCTCCAATATATTTGTTATTGGGGAAATACTCATTTAAAAATGACTCTATATCTCCCCGAAGTAACGAGTATAATGCGATAGCTCTTTCCTCAAAATAAGGATTACCACAGTTTTCATGTTCATACATAAAACTATTCAACTTATTCATTATTTTATCACGACGAAGCGCTAAATTATCAAGTTCCTGAGAAATCATCTCAAATTCTTCATCGGAAGTCGCCTGAGGGGTAATGGCGGCGGGGCGAGGGGATTGGGCGAAACTCGCAGCGGTGGTTAGGGCGAGCGCAAGCAAAAGTAAAAGCTTTTTCATAACTAAGTAATAATGTGGTTAATAAATTGTGTAGCCTTGCTCGCTCCCGGTTTGGCCTGATAATAAATTTGAAGATAAAAAAACAGCGTGGAACGATGTTCAGTTTATCATCACGGAGGCATCGCCAAACGCCTTTGTACCAAATAAACAGTCCACTCCCACGCCTTACCGCATATCGATAATCCCCTTGCCGGGGAGTGGATATACACGACAAGCATGAGCGTTCTTTTTGACTGCTTTCTCCTTGATACAATTGAAATTGGCGATTTCCGTGATAGGATAAAGCATGAAACGCTTATGAAAATAAAAAAAACGGCGCGACCTCTGTCGACTAACCGCTTGCAAATATACGGAATAGGCTGCTCTCGTGCAAGCCCCCGCACAGAAAAAAGTTTGCTTTGAGTGTCGCATTCATAGATGGTACAGACCCTGTAGGGACATCCCTTTGGGATGTTTCAACTGATAATCAGCACTATACGCGAAACCATACCATGGATTCCGACTGGAGGCCGATTATGGCTGCACTTGGCTTAATCGGCGTACCTACGGACGCCATCTTCCTGACCGATTATCCCGGCACGCCTGACGGCGTACCGGGTTACTAATAATCACCGTTCTACGAACGATTCACACCATACCTGCATTGGCGGGGGCCATGCAGTTGTAATCAATTGGATGTTATAGCTATCTGCCGAAGGCAGAAGTTATTAGAAGCCCCATCCGAAGCGCGCCAGCGCGAGCATGGGGTAATAGAGCGAAATAGGCCACGGCCGTCGAAGATGGCCATTATTCCCAACGGTGGCACCGCCACGCGGCGCATATAGTGTGGTTGGATGCTGATACCACAGCTGCGCCTGCGGCTTGCAGTGGCCTGCTACTCTTATGTCGCCGATGGCGACAGCATGGCGCTTCGAGTGGGGCTTTTGCATATTTTCCACCTATAATACATTGATAATGAGGACGCGACATGTCGCGTCCCTACTCCTTCCATATCACATCGCTACTACCATTAAAAACAAAAACAAACCGGGGGAACCTCTGCGGTGGCCCCGGCTCGTAGAGTGCGATTGCTTTGACAATCACCCTCTTAAAGTGTCAAACCTAATAACTGAATAAATAATTGCTTTATGATATTTACTTTTTACCTTTTTTCTTTTTGTCCTTTGCAGGAGCAGCGGCTTTTGCAGGCTGATTGGCAATAAGCTCAATGCACTGTTCGGGAGCGTTGGTGGTTATGAAATCCACGCCATTGTCAATGCACCATTGCATGTCGGCCGGATCATTGACGGTCCAAACGTTCACGAGCATTCCGAGGTCGTGGCATTTCTGAATCCATTCGGGATGCTTTTTCATGACTTTGAGCGAGTAGTCAATGCCTGCACCTTTGGCATGCTTCACCTGCTCGGGGACATAGTCGCCCGACAGATAATAGACTGCCGTTCCTTTGGGAGCCTGCTTGATGAGTTCGCGGAAGCCGTCGCGGGAGAAAGTTATATAATCCGTGCGGTCCTCGAGTCCATATTTGTTGACAAGCTCAAGAATCTTTGCAATAGCTTTCTTTTCCTGAGCGCGCGAATCGTGGGATTTCAATTCACACACGAGCCGCATATCGGGATGTTTGGTAGCCTCCTGTAGATATTGGTCGAGAGTAGGGATTGCTTCACCGTTGGAAAGCTTTTCTTTGAGCACAGTGACTGAGGGGGTGCGCTGAATCTCCACATTGTTGATTGTGGGGTCATGGTTTACCATCATTACGCCGTCGGGGGTCATCCACACGTCAAATTCCGAAGCGAAACACTTAACAGAATCCGCCTTAACGAGCGAGGCAATAGAATTCTGAGCGGCTCCCGGAGTATCCCAGTAACCGCGATGGGCAATAACTTTAGGCTGCGCCATCGCTGCTACCGAACAAGCCATAAGTGTAATTGAAGCTAAAAGAGATTTCCTTTTCATGATTATATGGGTTTTAACGTTATATATTATATTCAATTGTAACTTTGCGACTGACTGGCTGAGGGGCAATCCTCACGCATTGGCAACCGGTTTCAGTGTCGGTAACGGTCTTGGTTTTCTTGCCGTTGACTCTGACAGTTGCCGGGGCTGAAAGAGCAGGGAGCTGCAGAGTGTAACCGCGCGTTTTCACCTGGCCGTCATAGGCGCCTTGGGCGGGACTTACGATAACGGTGCCCGAGCCGCCTTTCTGAACGTAGCGCAGGTCGGTTGTGGCGTATTTGCCTTTGGTGTAGTCAAGCGTCACGCCGTCATCCTCATAGAGAGTGAATGTGTTATCGGCATCGCCATCCGAGGGATAGACGCGCATAACAAGATGGTCAAGCGGAGCGGTTGCAGGCCGAGGCGTGTAAGGCTGCTCGGGGAATACCCAGCCTCCGCGCACATAGAGCGGAAATTCATCGAGCGGCTTGGCAATCTGTTCGGTGTGACCGCCGAGTTTCTTTTCGTGAGTGAAATAATCGTACCACACTTCGCCTGCGGGGAACCATACAGTCTGCGAAGCCACGCGGTCATCGCCCTCGCCGGGCGAGGTGATGGGAGCCGCAAGGAGAAGATCGCCGAATGTGAACTGTTGCGGCTGGCCGAACGACTCTTTCTGGTCACCGTAGTCAATGAACATTGAGCGGTTAAGAGGCACCATGGTGTTGTGTGTCTGCCAGACTGACGAATAAATATAGGGCATCATGCGTGAGCGCATGTGATACATGCGGCGCATAGCGGCCGTTTCACGCTCGCCCGAAATCCATGGGCGCCGGTCGAGGCGTGCATCCTTTGTCGAATGTACGCGAAGCGCGGCCGAAAGAGCGCCGAACTGAGTCCAACGGGCCGTAAGTTCGGGGTTCGGGTCGCCGCGGAAGCCGCCGATGTCATGCGCCCAATAGTAACAGCCGCCCTGACCGGAACAAGCCGTAAGCTTCACCTCAAAGGCCAGGATTTCCCAGTTGCTCTGCGCATCGCCTGAGAACTGAATGGGATGGCGATGGTCGCCCCATCCTCCCCATCGGCTGTAGCCGGCGCCGCGCAGGCCTTTCTTCTGGGAGTCACGGTAGTAAAGCTCATTGAGCCACGCAAGGGTAGTGGCATGCATACCCGGCACATTGGGATAGAGATAATTCTGCTGCCAGTCAAGCCACCAGAAGTCAACGCCCATATCTTCGCTCGGGCGGTGGGCGTAGTCAAAGAAAGTGGCCATATAGAGACTGTCGGCAGGATTGAACAAAGGCACTCTACCGTCTGTGGCGCCGAGAGCTTTCACAAATTCGTTATAGTTATGTTCATGAGGGCGGATGCCGTCGTGAGGATGGTCATTGAGCGAAACGGTCACCCCCTTCGCATGGCAGGCGTCAATCAACGCCTTTGGGTCGGGAATCAACTCGCGGTTCCACGTGTAGCCGTTCCAATTGAGGTGGCCGTTATGGCCGGTGCCTGTGGTGGCGTCGTTCGTGTGCCATCCCATATCGAACACAATATTGTCAAGCGGAAAATCATTGCGGTCATAGCCGTCGATAATGTCAAGGAATTCATCGGCGGTGTAGTCCCAGTAGCGGCAGTACCATACACCGTGGATGTACTTTCGGGTCATGGGCACGCGGCCTGATATTGCGCCAAGACTCGCGAGAGCGGCCTTGTAGTCGTTGCCGTAGATAAAGCAATACTGGTCCTGGAGGTGAGTGCGTGTGTCGCGCGGTTTTATCCAGCCATCGGTGAGAATGTCGGTCCGTTCATCATCAATCATATACCATCCGTCGCGCGACAGGATTCCGTCGTTCATCGGAATTTCGGATGTCACGCGGTCGAGAGTCTCAATGGGACCTCCGAGATTGTTTCTGGTGATGAAACGGTTGGTGAATTTCTTTTCTTTGCCGTTCAACTTATAAAAAACGTTCAGATTCGAGGTTGAGAAGGGAAAACCGTCGTTTTTATAGCGTATGCGGAGTGCAGGAGTGGTTATCTCAAGCCAGTCATCGTCCAGTTCTGTGACGGTAATCTGAGCCGTGTCAAGCAGCGATGAACGGTCGTAGGCAAAGAGAGTAGGTTCGTCAATGAACTTCTGTTCCTTGGCATGTTCAAGGCGCAGGAGGGTAGGAGTGATAATTGTCAGTCGGTTATCGCCGAACACCATTGGATTGGTTTTTTCCACGGCACTAACAGACGATGCCGCAATCAAGCAGAGAACAACTGCTGCAAGCAAATTTCGGAGAGTAGTCATTTTTCGGGATTCATCAGGGTTTCAGTGTAAACATTGCCGTAAGGATCGGTGGCGCGCACAGTCACAGTTTTCCATTCGGGCGATGGCTTGTAAAGGAACATGTGGTCATTATTGTCAGTGGGCTTCGGCTTGCCGTGAGTGGCAGGTATGTGGCCGTTGACCATGCATTTTCTCACATTGGGGTCCCAGCTGCGCTTGCAGTTGACTTTTGGCACGAGGCGGTCGGCTTCGCCGAGTGCAGCCCATGCGCGCCCGTCCTCGCTCACCTCAACCGTCCAATCGTGATGCCAGAAGAAGATGTTGATCAGAATCTTGTCATAGGGATCGCCGGGGTTCTTCTCGGGATCCCACAGAACTGCATCGGCGGGAGCATAGACCTCCATCTGATAACTGCGCGGATAGCCCGCACCTACGAAGTATTTGTCAGTGACTTCAGGCCCGGTGAATTCCATTGCAGCGAATCCGCGCGGGGTGCCGTCGCCGCAAAGCGGATGCCACAGCGCACCCATGGATGAGGCGAAGGTTGTTTCCGTTATTCCGGGCTCGATATCCGAAGAGAAATTATAGTGAGTGTGGCCTGAAAGGATTTCGGCGCGATGGAAGGGCCGCAGAAGAGCGTAAAGCGAATCGCTGTTCTGGAGGCGGCTCGGAGAATTGCGTCGGGCTGTAGGTATGTGAAGCCCTACGATGACGGTTTTGGAAGTGTCGACATTTGCAAGGTCTTTTCTGAGCCAGTCAAGCTGCTGAGAGGTTATGCGGGCCGAATAGTCATTGCGGGTCTTGACGCCACGGTAAAGGATATCGTCCAACGCCACAATGTGACAATCGCCCACGTTCACAGAGTAATAAGCCGGACCGAGGGCATTGCGGAAATCGCGGTCGCTTTCGGTGTCGTTTTTCACGAACTGATTGTGGTCATGATTGCCGATAACCGAAAGCACAGGAATGCCCAGCGTACTGATTTCCTCAACATAACGCGGATAGAGCTCTGGAGAATTCCACACAAGATCGCCAAGCGCGATACCCACGGTGTTCTCGCCGAGAGTCGACACAAACTTGCGCATCTGAGGCATGATTATGCAGGAGAAATCAGCAGTGTCAGGCACCGCTATCTGAGGGTCGGCCACAACGAACAGAGTCCATTTGTCGCGGCCGGAAGCCGACTGCAGCTCAAAGTCGCGGCGCGCCACTGCGCTGCCATCGGAGTGTGAGATGGTTTGATAAAATGCGGGCATCCCGTCGGCCATGGGTATCCGGCAGTCGGAAGGCACGCTCACAAACACGTGCTGACGGCCTGCTGAAGCCATCTGATAGATGCCTTTTTTATCCGTTGTCACCACGTTGACGCCATCGCTCACGGTGACACCGGCTCGCGGCTTTCCGTCAACGGTCACCTGCCCTACGACATTCATGCCTTTGCGCGGCTTGATTTTCGTAGCGGAAGCAGCGGCTCCAAGAGCCGAAACGAGAAGCAACATCAGGATTACATCCCTGACCGGCAAACGTTTAATAGAATAAAACATAGAAATTACTTTGCTGATTTATATCAAAATGAAAGCATTGCACTTTCAAAGCGCAACAAAAGTATATAATAAAATTTAATCAGCAAAGGAATTTTTTATTTTTTTTCGTTAAAAGTTTCAACCTTACCCAACTACAAGCGTGGAATCAGTGTTTCTCCACGTCAACGATCCTTATTTCAATTCCCATATCCTCTATGGACTGAGCAATGGTGTGAGGCACATTCGAGTCGGTAATAATGGTGTCGACTTCCGAAAGATTGGAAATTTTGCTGAAACCACGGCGGCGAAATTTGGATGAATCAGCCAAAACAATGGTTTTCTGAGCAGTACGCATCATGGCACGGTTAAGTTCGGCCTCGCGTATATCGGTAGTGGTCAATCCGAAATCCATGTCTATGCCATCAACGCCAATGAACAGTTTGCTGCACGAAAATTCACAGAGCGGGCTCTCGGCAAATTTGCCTACGACCGAAAGCGAGCTATGACGAATTGTACCGCCAAGCTGCACAAGATCAATCGATTCATTGTGGCCAAGCAACTGCGACACGGCGAGCGACGCGCTAATCACCGTCAAGCGATGGTTAGGGACAATGCAGCGCGCAAAGGCAAGCACCGTTGTCCCGGAGGCAATTATAATTGAATCATCGCGGGTTATCAGCTTTGCGGCCTCACGCCCAATCAGTTCTTTCTCGCTTCGCTGCAGTTTTTCTTTCTCGCTGATTGAACGGTTGTTGATATAGGGGTTTATCAGCACAGCCTTTCCGTGACTGCGGTACAGCTTATTTTCCGACTCAAGTTCCGTAAGGTCCTTGCGTATTGTTACGGCCGAAACATCAAGTAGCATCGAGAGGCTCGATACCGGAATGGATTCGTGACGCATCAGGGTGTCAAGTATAAGCTGGTGGCGTTCTTCTTTAGTCATGTCACAGAAAGGGATAAGAAAATAATAATGAGTGTGATGAAACTATGTGCAAATATAGTTATTTTTCAGTTGTTTTACGATATATTTAGTTAAGAATTTCACAATTATGACAAGAAATATTGATTTTAACATTCAGTTTTGCGCGAAATATTTTGTTTTTCAACAAAACCTTACTACTTTTGTTGCGAAATAAATCAACGAGCAAAACGAAAGCATATCTGCACGCCGCAGCATATGCGTTTTCTTACACCAATACATCCACCCGATGACCATAGGGTCTACTGCAATGGACAAAACCAATAAAATTCCCCACTATGATGTAATAGTCATTGGCGCCGGAGCCACGGGAGCCGGCACAGCCCGCGACTGCGCCATGCGCGGGCTGAAAGTGTTGCTGGTTGAACGCCTTGACTTCACAGCGGGCGCAACAGGCCGAAACCACGGACTCCTCCACAGCGGCGCGCGTTACGCCGTAACCGACCATGAGTCGGCAGCCGAATGCATCAGCGAAAACATGATTCTGCGCCGCATAGCATCGCACTGTGTGGAAGAAACCGGCGGACTTTTCGTCACCCTTCCTGAAGACGACCTGGGCTATCAGGCAACATTTGTCGAAGCATGCCAGCGGGCCGGCATCGACGCCAAGGTGATTGACCCCGAAGAGGCCAAACGAATGGAACCGGCCGTCAATCCCGACATAATCGGAGCTGTGACGGTGCCCGACGGGGCTGTGGACCCCTTCCGGCTCACTACAGCCAATGTGATTTCAGCGCGCCGCAACGGAGCCGACATTCTCACCTACCATGAGGTGGTGAAACTCAACATTGACCAGAACCGGGTTACCGGAGTGACGCTGCGCGATCAGCACACTGGTCAGGAGAAGCGCGTGGACGCCGACCTCGTTATCAACGCCGGAGGCATCTGGGGCCACGGCATCTGCGCCATGGCCGGTATAAAGGTAAATATGTTCCCGGCCAAGGGAGCGCTGCTCATTTTCGGTCACCGCGTGAACAACATTGTGATTAACCGATGCCGCAAACCTGCCGACGCCGATATCCTCGTGCCGGGCGACACGATTTCGCTCATTGGAACTACTTCAAGCCGTGTTCCCTACGACCAGGTTGACAACATGGAAGTTACGCCCGAGGAAGTGGACATTCTTCTGCGCGAGGGATGCCAGATTGCACCTGCGTTGGCCTATACGCGCATTCTACGAGCTTACGCAGGCGTGCGCCCTCTTGTGGCCTCGGACGATGACCCCTCGGGGCGCAGCATAAGCCGAGGAATTGTGTGCCTCGACCACGCCAAGCGCGACGGCATGGAGGGTCTGATAACCATCACCGGCGGCAAGCTCATGACTTACCGTCTTATGGCCGAATGGGCCACAGACATGGCATGCCGCAAGCTTGGCCGCGAAGCGAAATGCCAGACCGCAACCACTCCCCTTCCCGGGTCGGAGACCAACGATGAGGATGCTCCGGTGTCACACGGCAAACGCCACATCATAGAGCTTGCCACTGATCAGAAAGCCGCCGAAGGACGCCACGGTTCGCTGACCTCCGACATTAAATTTGACGGTAACAACGAATCGCTCGTGTGTGAATGTGAGGAAGTGTCGGTGGGCGAAATACGATATGCCATCAATCAGCTCCACGCCAACAACCTTGTGAACCTGCGGCGCCGCACACGCCTGGGCATGGGCACCTGCCAGGGCTGTCTCTGCGCATGCCGCGCAGCCTCCATTCTCGGCAATGAACTTAACGACCGCCCCCGCGCCCTTTGCGACCTCGCTTCATTCCTGAACGAGCGCTGGAAAGGAATGCTGCCGGTAGGGTGGGGACAAACGCTGGTAGAAGCCCAGTTCTCCTCATGGCTCTATCAAGGCATGTGCGGCCTCAAGCCGTCAGGCAACTGCATGAATGAGGACACCGGACTGCCGTCAAACCAATAATGAAATCACTACATCTGTCATGAAATACGACATCATCATAATAGGAGGCGGCCTCAGCGGATTAACCGCCGGAATAAAACTGGCCGGCAACAACAAAAAGGTTGCCATAATAACATCAGGCCAAAGCGCGCTCCACTTCTCATCAGGCTCAATGGGGCTCCTCTCGGCCATCGACGGTCAACCGGTGACGGAGCCGCTCAAGGAGCTTGACCGCCTTCCCGAGGGCCACCCTTACCGCAAAATAGGGCTGGGCAAAATAGGAACCCTCGCGGCTGAGGCGGCTCAACTGCTTGACAAAGCAGGGATAAGCATGTGGGGCAACGCCGCCAAGTGCCATTACAGGCTGACGCCACTGGGCATGTGGGAACCCACCTGGCTTTCAAACGAATCGATAGCGGCCTGCGAGCATCCCACAAAATGTCCCTGGCGCAAAGCGGCCATAGTGAACCTTAAGGGCTACCTTGACTTCTTCCCCGAATATGTTGCCGACGGCTTGCGCAAGGTGGGCATCCAGTCGTCATGCCACGAGGTGACACTCCCCGAACTCGCGCATCTGAGAAAGAGTTGCTCGGAAATGCGCGCAGCCTCTATTGCCAAGCTTCTCCACGGCGCTACCCTCAAAGCCCTGGCCGATGAAATCAACCGCATCAGCGGCGACGCCGATGTGGTGCTGTTCCCCGCCGTAATAGGGCTGAAATCGAGTGCCGAAGTCGCTGAGCTCGGCAAACTGGTAAAGAAACCCATACGCTACGTGCCGGTGATTCCTATGCCTGTAACGGGAGTTAGGTCAGAGCTCATGCTGCGCAATCTGTTCGAGAAACTCGGCGGCACATATCTGCTGGGCGACAGCGTGACACACGGAATCATGGAGGGGAGCCGCCTGAAGGCCGTGGAGACAACCAACCTGGGCAACACCCTGCTTGAGGCCGACAATTTCATTCTCTGCACCGGAAGCTTTTTCAGCCAGGGGCTGGTGGCGAAGCCTAACGAGATTGTAGAACCGGTGTTCAATCTTGACGTGGACCAGACAGCCGAACGCACCGAACGCTACAACAAGAACTTCTTTGGCGAACAGCCTTACATGCGTTTCGGAGTTACAACCGACAGCGATTTCCGCGTTAGCCACAAAGGTTCAACCGTAGGCAATCTACGGGCGGCGGGAGCCATACTCTCAGGAGCCAACGCGCTGAAAGAAGGCTCAGGCGCGGGCATAGCCGTTCTCAGCGCCCTCGAAGTAGCCAACCGCATCCTTAACTCTTAGTCACATTTCTCCGCAATGGAATATCAGATAAAAAATATAAGTCCAAACAACTTCGAGCAATGCATCAAGTGCACAATCTGCACCGTCTATTGCCCGGTTCTCTCAGTCAACCCCGACTATCCGGGGCCCAAACAGGCCGGCCCCGACGGCGAGCGCTACCGTCTTAAGGACCCTGAGTTCTACGACAAGGCGCTGAAAATGTGTCTCAACTGCAAGCGGTGTGAGGTAGCCTGCCCATCGGGAGTGAAAATAGGCGACATTATTCAGAACGCCCGCATAAAATACGACCATCACTCGCCGCTTCTTCGCGACAGGATGCTCGCATCGACGGATGAAATGGGAAGCCTGGCAACGAAAATGGCACCCATAGTCAACACAATGCTGTCGCTCAAGCCGGTTAAAGCCGTCATGCACGCCACGATAGGCATTGACTCTCACCGCACGTTCCCCGCCTACGCATCAACCACCTTTGAAAGCTGGATGAAACGCAAAGCCCCGGATCAGTCACGGTTCAAAAAGTCGGTGGCGTATTTCCACGGGTGCTACGTGAACTACAACAATCCCGATCAGGGCAAGGACTTTGTTACGGTAATGAACGCCATTGGCTACGGTGTGAAACTTTTGACAAAAGAGCGTTGCTGCGGCGTTGCCAAGATTGCCAACAAACTCATAAAGGAAGCGCGCCGGGATGCCGAAACCAACATGAAGGCCATACGCCAGGCGGTTGAGAACGGGCTTGAGGTGATAGGCACAAGCTCAACCTGCATCTTCACCATGCGCGATGAGTATCCGCATGTGCTCAACGTTGACAATGCCGACGTCAGAAATTCCATTCTGCTCGCATCCAAGTTCATCCATGACCTCGTTGACTCGGGCAAAGTGAAGCTCGTGTTCCGAAAAGATTATAAGAAACGCCTCACCTACCACACCCCCTGCCACATGCAGCGCATGGGATGGGCCATTCATTCGGTGTCACTACTCAAAATGATTCCCGGAGTGGAGTTCGTGCCTATCGAATCGGCCTGCTGCGGCATAGCGGGAACCTACGGCTTCAAAAAAGAGAACTACGCAACGTCCCAGGCTATAGGCCGCGAACTTTTCGACAGCATAGAGGCCGCCAACGTTGATGTGGTTGTAACCGACTGTGAGACATGCAAGTGGCAGATAGAGATGAGCACCTCGCGTCCGGTTCTCAATCCAATCAACATTCTTGCCGAAGCCCTCGACATAGAGGCCACCATGAAAGCCAACGGCATCAAATGAGGTTAAAACCGACCAAAACAGTTAACTTTGCAATCTAACCAATCATATTCACATCCCCATTTACGATGAGTAAAGAGAACATCTACGCCGGATGGGACGCCCTGACGGTAAAGAATTTCAAACGATGGCAACTGCGAACTATCCTGGTTTCAATGATAGGATACGCCATCTATTATTTTGTCCGCAAGAACTTCTCGGTAGCGATGCCCGGCCTGACCGCCCAATATGGCATCACCAATGCCAGCTTTGGCTGGATTATAGGAATAGGCTCGCTCATTTACGGATTCTCACGCTTCATCAACGGATTCGTTGTGGACAAGACGAGCTCGCGCCTCATTATGGCCGGCGGCCTGATTCTCTGCGCTGCCGCCAATTTCTGCTTCGGATTCGGAGTGAACATAAGCGGAGCGATAGTAGGCGGTTATGAAGGCCCCGACTTTGTCAACATGCTCATTCTGGTGATGGGCGTAACCAGTGTGCTCAACCAGTATTTCCAGGGCATCGGCTATCCGCCGTGCGCCAAGCTTCTGCCCTCATGGATCCATCCGTCGGAGCTTGCCACGAAAATGTCGATCTGGAACACCTCCCACTCCATAGGCGCCGGTTCGGCCGTGCTTGCCTGCGGTTTCATCATGGGCTCAATGGGCAAGGACCTCAGTTCCGACCCTGAAATCATCAACACCATAGCGGCCAACTTGAATCTTGACGTGAACAATGCAGCCAACATGAAAACCATCCTCGGTTACGCAAGCCACTGGGATGCATGGCGCTGGTGTTTCTGGCTTCCGGGATGCCTGGCAGTAGTGGGTGCGCTGTGGCTCTTTGTGGGACTGCGCGATGACCCGCGCTCAGTAGGGCTGCCCGAACTCCCGGGCACAAGCACCGGCAAGAAGACCGACAAAGACGGAAAATCCACCGAGTCGCACTCAAAATTCCTCCGTGCCATGGTCTGGACCAACCGCTGGATATGGACACTTTGCATAGCCAACATATTCGTGTATGTAATGCGAATGGGCATTCTCGACTGGGGACCCAAGTTCCTCACCGAGGCGCGCGGCATGTCGATCGAGGCAGCAGCCACGAGTGTGGCCGTGTTTGAAATCTGCGCAATTGTAGGCACCATCATAGCCGGATGGGCAACAGACCACATATTCAAAGGGAAAGCCCATCGCATGTGCCTCATCTGTATGGGTGGAGCGGTGATTTTCATGTCGCTTTTCATCTTCCTCACGGGTATCCCGACAGTGGTTTCAATAGGCATTCTTGCCATGGCCGGATTTTTCATCTACGGCCCCCAGGCTCTGATAGGCATAGCATCGGCCAACCAGGCAACCAAAGACGCCTCGGCCACAGCCAACGGTCTGGCCGGAATCTTCGGTTACGTAGGCTCATTCCTCTCGGCCATCTGCATAGGATACATTGCCGACAACTTCGGGTGGAACATGGTGTTCTACCTCATTATCAGCGTCGGCATCCTCGGCGCTATCACATTCCTCACCATGTGGGCTGCCCCGCGTGACGGCTACGAACGCTCCAACAAATTCTATGAGTCACAGCTCACACCCAAGGAGAAGGCCGAAAACCTCGCAAAAGCCGAAGACCTCAATGACACTGACCTCTAATCATCCAAACGTCACATTATGACTACAACCTGCGAAACATATCTCAGCCCCATGACCGACGAGCAGCTGCGCGAAGCTTGCCGGAAAATAAAACATGTGGCCCTTGACATGGACGGGACAATCTATATGGGCTCCCATCTGTTTCCCTTCACCCAGGAATTCCTGACCATGCTCCGCGACAACGGCATAGGCTATTCGTTCCTGACAAACAACCCTACGCGCAGCATTGCCGATTACCTTGCCAAGCTTAAAAAAATGGGCATTGAGGCAACTCCGGACAACATGTACACCACCGCCGTTGCCACAATTGACTATCTGAAAGCCAATATGCCGGATGTGAAGCGCCTATTCGTCATTGGCACTCCGAGCATGAAAGCCGAATTCGAGCAGGCCGGATTTGAACTGACCGCTCCCTCGGCCGATGACATGCCCGAGGCGGTCGTAGTGGCATTCGACACCACCCTTGAATACGAGCGGCTGTGTCATGCCTCCTGGCTTGCTTCACAGGGATTGCCCTACATTGCCACCAACCCCGACCGCGTTTGCCCCACCAATCTTCCTACCATACTGGTGGACTGCGGCTCGCTCTGCGCATGCATAGAGCATGCCACAGGCCGGAAACCCGACATTGTTATAGGCAAACCGAACCCCGATATGCTTTCAGGCATCCGCTTCCGCCACAACCTGCAGGCCGATGAGATTGCCATGTGCGGCGACCGAATCTACACCGACGTGGCCATGGCCCGCAACGCGGGAGCCTTAGGAGTGCTGGTGCTTTCGGGCGAAACCACCCTTGACACCGCACTCAACTCCGACCCGCAGCCGCCCATCACGGCCAAAAACATACTTGAATTCGGCAAACTCCTCACAGCGAACCAATGAAACGCCAATGCTTACTGATACTCGCTGCCATCCTTGGATGGCAGTGCGCATCATCAAAAGTTATAAAAGTAGACACTGAGAACACGTCGCTGGTAGTTGACGCCGACAAAGGCAAGAAGCTCAAGCATCTCTACTACGGGACACGCATAACCGACACCGACGCAGCCGCTCTTCGCAGCGCCGGTTCGGCCAATCTCAACGCCTACCCCGACTACGGAGTGGACCCCTCGAACGAAGCCGCCATTGCCGCCGTGCACAATGACGGCAACATGACGCTCAATCTGCTGGTGGACAACGTGACGGAAACCGACAACGGCGATTCAAGACTCACCACTGTGACTCTCCGCGACGACCACTATCCATTCACCGTGGATGTGAATTACCGCACATATCCCGGCCTTGACATAATTGAAACCTGGACCGACATTTCGCACCGCGAGAAAAAGCCCGTCACGCTGACCCGGTTTGTCTCAGGCTATCTGCCTGTGCGCTACGGCAATGTGTGGCTCTCAAACCTTTACGGTTCATGGGGCAATGAGGCTCGCCTTGACTGTCAGCCGCTTGCCCACGGGATGAAGGTGATCAAGAACCGCGACGGTGTTCGCAACTCAGCGACAGCCCACAGCGAACTGATGCTGTCGCTTGACGGACAGCCCCGTGAAAACAGCGGCCGCGTGATAGGCGCAGCCCTTTGCTACGATGGCAATTACCGACTGGCAATTGACACCGACGCAAGCAATTACCACCACTTCACAGCCGGAATAGATGAAGACCAGTCGGAATACCATCTGAAGCCGGGCGAAGTGTTCACGACTCCGGTGCTCGCTCTGAGCTACAGCAATGACGGACTTGGGGGAGTGAGCCGCAATTTCCACCGCTGGGGTCGCGAAAAGCGCATTGCCCACGGCGACAAGCTGCGCGACGTGCTGCTTAACAGTTGGGAGGGAGTGTATTTCGACATTAAAGAGCCGGAAATGGACCAGATGATGGCGGACATTGCCTCAATGGGTGGCGAGCTCTTTGTGATGGACGACGGCTGGTTCGGCGTGAAGTATCCCCGCGACAACGCGACGCAGGGTCTCGGCGACTGGACGGTGGACACCCGCAAGCTTCCCGGCGGCATCAACGGCCTACTGGAATCGGCCAAGCGCCACGGCGTGAAATTCGGCATCTGGATTGAGCCGGAGATGGTCAACACCAAAAGCGAACTCTTTGAGAAGCACCCTGAATACGTAATCAAAGCTCCCAACCGTGAACTGCACTATGGCCGCGGCAAAACGCAGATGATTCTGGACATGAGCAATCCCAAGGTGCAGGACATAGTGTTCACCATAGTTGACACATTGTTGACGAAATACCCTGAAATAGCCTACATCAAATGGGATGCCAATATGCAGGTTCGTGACCACGGCTCGCAATACCTTCCCGCAGCCGACCAAAGCCATATGTTCATTGACTATCACAAGGGGCTCCACAAGACGCTCGACCGCATCCGCGCCAAATATCCCGACGTGGTAATCCAGGCTTGCGCAAGCGGTGGCGGACGCGCCAACTACGGGTTCCTCCCCTGGTTCGATGAGTTTTGGGTATCAGACAACACGGATGCCCTGCAGCGAGTTTACATCCAGTGGGGAACAAGCTACTTCTACCCCGCCCTCGCCATGGCCTCGCACATATCGGCCGCTCCCAACCACCAGACCAAGCGCACTATGAATCTGAAATACCGCACGGACGTGGCCATGAGCGGACGTCTGGGCATGGAGATTCAACCGCAAAAAATGACTGCCGCAGAGCGCGAGCAGTGCCGTAAGGCCATCAATGATTACAAGCAGATTCGCCCCATCGTTCAGCAAGGCGACCTGTACCGCCTGCTGTCGCCTTACGACGGCCTCGGCGCCGCTTCGCTCCTCTACGCCACTCCGGCCAAGGATAAAGCCGTTTATTTCTGGTGGAAGACCGAGGCATTCCGCAACAAGCAATATCCGCGCGTGAAGATGGACGGTCTGAATCCTGACAAAACCTATAAAGTGACCGAACTGAACCGCGTTGATCCTACCAAGCTCAAATTCGAGGGGAAAAGCTTCACCGGCCGATATCTGATGGACAACGGGCTCGAAATGCCTGTGACCCACACGTTTGACGGTGCCGATGAATGGGCTTCGCGAGTGCTGCTTCTCACAGCCGAATAATAACGCATATCCCGTTTCAACTATTTCTCATGTAGATAGTTGATACTCAGAAGGGAGCCGGAAATCTCGCCCGATTTCCGGCTTTTCTGTGCCCCGCTACCCGCACTAAAGCGCAGACATGGCGCTGTAGGCGGTGCAACAGTCGGGGAGACCGGCCATCTTCGGCTCCCTTACCCCGTTCATATCCTTTACCCAAAGATGTTGCGAAACCGTCAGACCGTAAGGAAGTGCCTTTGGAACGTTAATCTATCTTGCTGATTAGCAATGAAACATCCCAAAGGGACGTCCCTACTCTGATGTCGGAATCATAGATTTGCAAAGCCCTATATGAAACAGACATAATCCAAAGGCATTCAGCCTTCGGCAGAACCATTATAAGGCTTTCACCATGATATCCCTGGCTGCCCAGGAAATGCGGCAAATGCGAGTCTCACAAACTATTTGTAAAGAAATCTTGGGTCAACGACAAAGGCAAAGTGCGCCACTATTACAAATGCGACAACTGCGGACATGCTTTTATAGCCGACTCAAAAGGAGTTATCATCACAAATGAAACAGTCCCGTCAAATTAACTGAAGTACCATGAAGAATATAATTGTAAAAATTCTCTTGATTGTAGCAGCAATCAGCTTCCCATACAAGGCAATAGCGCAAGACCTGACCGAAGAAGAGACAACCTTCCTAAAAAGCCTTTCAGGGAAATGGAGAGCGTGCACGGATTGTGAAGATACTTTTGGTTCCTATCCTCTTGACTTTACAATCAAGTATTTTAACGGATATTTGAAAATATCTTATTCAGCAGGAGCAAGCCAAATTGACGGAGAACGTTTTTCTGGGGCCCAAAAAACACTAAATGCTCATTATGATAAATCAACTCAAAGCGTGCATTTCAATTTCACTCATATATTATATAATCCTGATTGGGTAGGCGAAGAATATTTTAAGACTAAGGAATTCATTAATATTCCTTTCCAAACCGATATTGATGATACAATAGTAATTTATAGTCGAACTGACTTTGGGGACGGAACAGATATGCAGGAGGAAAAAATGCTATATAAGCAGTAGTCTACACTTATAGAATAGGATTGTCCTGACTTGTTTGGCTAATGGCGGAGAAGTCAGGGTTATTTTTGTTATCCGAGGACAAACGGCGCGTCAAACCGCACAAACTAAAGACAAACGCGCGAACACCAAAAACAAAAAGCCGGAGGAATGAAAGGATTTTTTTGGAGGGAGGGGCGAACTATGGGGGCGGCAAGGGTGTTAGATACATGAGGCTGCGGGAAGAACCGCGGTGGGCTTTGCCGACCTTTCACGCAGCTAAGATTGAAAACACAGACACAACCTCTAAAAAACAAGCTATATTATGGCAACAAAATCAATCAAAGGCACACGCACCGAGAAACTCATCGTGGCCTCTTACCTCGCTGAATCAACAGCTTATACCCGCTACACTTTCTATGCCGCGCAGGCTCAGAAGGAACAGTATTTCCCGATTCAGCAGATTTTCACTGAAACTGCCGACAATGAACTGCGCCACGCGAAGGTGTTCTTCAAATTCCTTGAAGGAGGGAAAGTGGAAGCATCCGGTTCATACGACGCAGGAGTAATAGGCACCACTCTCCAGAACCTTGAAATCGCTGCCGAAGAAGAGAAAACCGAAGGCTATGAATTTTACACCGATGCAGCCAAAGTGGCCGATGAGGAAGGCTTCAATGAGATTGCCGAGCATTTCCGCGCCATAGCAGAAATTGAGCGCCATCATCGCGCACGTTTCGAGCGCTACATCCATCAGGTGAAAGAGGGCACGGTGTGGAAACGTGAAAAGCCTATAAAATGGAAATGCCTGGTTTGTGGCTACATCCATGAAGGCACCACGCCTCCAAAGGTTTGCCCCGCATGCGACCATCCCTACCAGCACTATATGGCTCTCGACATTTACGATGATTAATATATCCGCTATATCCAAGGGTCCGGTTTCGGTATGAGACCGGACTTTTTTTAATCATGCAATCCGCTACTACACAGACCGCTCCGAAATGGAAACGCCGGGCCGACTATGCGTTCCGGTCCATTGTGCCGCTCGCATTCAGCATAGCGCTGATTGTGTGGCTGTTTCACCGCATCGACTTCAAAAGCATGATTGAGGTGTTGCGGTCAGGTGTGGATTACCGATGGATTGTAGCAATGATGGGGGTGACAACACTGAGCCACATTATCCGGGGTTACCGGTGGGGCATGCAGCTGTCGGCGGCAGGAGTGAACTGCCGTGAGGCCGACCTCGCGGCGGCGGTGTTCGGCAACTATGCGCTTAACCTGGTCATACCCCGCATAGGCGAAGTGTGGCGCAGCATTTTCATTGCTCGGCGGAAAGGGGCGAAGATGTCGGTGGTTTTCGGGACAGTACTCGGCGACCGACTGACGGACGGCCTGACGGTGTTGGCGCTGATTTGCTTCACACTCCTCGTCACATCCCATCCTATCGATGTGTTCATTCACCGCTATCACTTGGGCGAAGACGCCCTGCGGGTGATTTCGGACCCTCTGACATGGTGCGTGGCGGCCACGATTGTAACAACCATCTACCTGGTTCTGAAGGTGTGGGGCAACCGCAAATTCGTGAAGGACATCGATGCGTCGGTGGCCAATATGTGGAAGGGAGTGAAAGTTCTCGCAACGATGCCCCACAAGCTGAAATTTCTTGCCTTGACAATAGGGATATGGGTGTGCTATTTTTCACAGATCTATCTGAGTTTCTATGCTTTCCCGTTCACACGCCGGCTCGTTGACGAGCCGGGCATGGCATTCGGGCTGATTCCGGCGCTCGTGGCATTCGTGTTCAGCACGCTGTCAATGGCCATCCCTTCCAACGGCGGCCTGGGACCATGGAACTTAGCTATAATTTTCGGGCTGTCAATGTTTGGCATCGGCGCCACGCAAGGAGCGGCGTTTTCAGTCCTTGTGTGGGGCGCGCAATCGTTAATGCTCGTTATTTTAGGCATTTACACGGCTATTTACATTATGACCACCCGCAAAAAGGCCGCAATAAAGCCATAGCGGTGTTTTTTTACAGCGGTTGGCTTGTGGATTGGGAATAAATTGAGTAACTTAGCCGATAATTTCTAACGAAAACAACACTGAACAGAAAAAAATGGCAAAAGTTATAATCATAGGAGCCGGCGGTGTGGGCACCGTGGTGGCTCACAAGTGTGCGCAGAACCCCGAAGTGTTTACAGAAATAGTGCTTGCCTCACGCACACGCAGCAAATGCGAAGCGATTGCCCGCAAAATAGGCGATGGGCGAATCACGACCGATTCCGTTGATGCCGACAGCGTTGAACAGCTCGTAGAGCTCTTCCGGCGCCACAAGCCCGACATGGTTATCAATGTTGCGCTCCCCTATCAGGACCTCACAATCATGGACGCCTGCCTGGAGTGCGGAGTGAACTACCTTGACACCGCCAACTACGAGCCGCGCGATGTGGCTCATTTCGAATACTCATGGCAATGGGCCTACAAGGAGAAGTTTGAGAAAGCGGGCCTGACAGCCATACTTGGCTGCGGATTCGACCCGGGCGTTTCGGGAGTGTTCACCGCCTATGCGGCAAAGCATTATTTCTCCGACATGGAGTATCTTGACATTGTTGACTGCAACGCGGGCGACCACGGCAAAGCTTTTGCCACCAACTTCAATCCGGAAATAAACATTCGCGAAATAACTCAGAACGGCCGCTACTATCAGGACGGCCAGTGGGTAACCACCGGTCCACTCGAAATCCACAAGGCACTCACCTATCCCAACATTGGGCCGCGCGAGTCGTATCTTCTCTATCATGAGGAGCTTGAGAGCCTCGTGAAGAACTATCCTTCAATCAAGCGCGCCCGTTTCTGGATGACGTTCGGACAGGAATACCTCACTCATCTCCGCGTGATTCAGGACATAGGCATGGCCCGCATCGACGAGATTGACTACAACGGAGTGAAGATTGTTCCGCTGCAGTTCCTCAAAGCTGTTCTCCCCAACCCTCAGGATCTCGGAGAGAACTACACCGGCGAAACCTCGATAGGCTGCCGCATAGAGGGCCTTGACAAAGAGAAAAAACATCTCACCTACTACATATACAACAACTGCTCGCATCAGGCCGCCTATGCCGAAACCGGCATGCAGGCCGTGAGCTACACCACCGGTGTGCCGGCCATGATTGGTGCAATGATGTTCCTCACCGGCAAGTGGGTGAAACCGGGTGTGCACAATGTGGAGGAATTCGACCCGGATCCCTTCATGGAGCAGCTCAACAAACAGGGGCTGCCCTGGCACGAAGAGTTCAATCTTGACCTTGAAGTCTGAACGGTTGTCGGTAACAGCATCTGATTCATGAAACAGCCCGGCACTGAAGTTACAGCCTATTCTGATGCCGACGTGGTGCGCATAGCGCGCCATGTCACATGGGTTGGGTTTGGTGTCAATGCTGTGCTTGCCGCGCTTAAAATCCTCGCCGGAGTCATCGGACGGTCATCGGCAATGATTGCCGACGGCGTGCACTCGCTGAGCGATTTCATCACAGACTTAATTGTGATAGTGATGATCGGAGTGTCACGCAAAAAGACCGACCACAATTATCAGTATGGCTACGGCAAATACGAGACACTGGCCACGCTGATTATCGGCGTGGCTCTCGCGTTTGTGGCCCTGGCCCTTTTTGTCAACGGTCTTACTGATGTGATTGCCGTCATCAACGGCTCGCCACTGCAAGCCCCTGGAGCCATAGCCCTCTGGATGGCCATTATCTCCATTGCGCTGAAGGAATGGCTGTTCCGCTATACGAGAGCAAAAGGGCGCGCCATAGGTTCGGCCGCTGTAGTGGCCAATGCCTGGCATCACCGCAGCGACGCCTATTCATCCATAGCCACCCTCGCCGGCATTGCGGGCGCCATGTTCCTCGGGCCTCACTGGCGCATACTGGATCCACTGGCCGCCATGCTTGTAAGCGTGTTCATCCTGATGGTATCGTGGGAGATAGCCAAGCCTGCGGTAAAAGAGCTTCTCGAGGTGTCGCTGCCAGGAGAAATCACGCAGACAATGCGCGAAACCATTAGAAAGACCCCGGGTGTGATAACCTATCACCACTTCAGGTCGCGCCGGAACGGGCCGACAATAATAATTGACGTTCATCTGAAAGTCGATCCAAAAATCACCGTAGAGGCGGGACATGAAATATCGGCCACCGTTGAACGGCAACTACAGGAACAATTCGGAAAAACATTGATTGCCAACATCCATATAGAACCTTACCGTGGTCAGGCCGTACATCCTGACGGATCATGCAATGACTGAAAGACTGAAAAGCATGGGCCTTTGGGCCGCAACATTCGCTCTCGTTTCCCTGATAAGCCTCTTTACGGCAGGCTGTTCTCAGGATAAGGGGCCGTCGCTCTCGCAAGTGCCGGCCAATGCCGAATATGTGGCATTGATCGATGCTGACAGCGCCGAGATAGCCGAAGTCATCCCCACCTATGCCGCCGAGATGCTTGGAAGCGTCAAAGAGTGCGTAAGCCTGAAGGAGATAATGGTCTACAAGCCGGCAGAGACGCGGCAACCGATTGTGGCCATAGCCGCGACCGATGCCAACGCTCTCGCCAAAGCCCTAACTGACAGCGGGATGTTACCGACCAAGCATTCCGGCGAAACCGTCTATATTCCGGTTGACGGCAACGACTTCTCGCCCTGCTTGGCCATTGCCGAAGGCTCGCTATGGTGCTTCGGGTCAAAAGCCGATGTGGCCAACTGGCAAAAGAGCCTGAAACAGGCTGAAAAGGAAAGCTTTGAGAAATACGGCCTGGAGAAATTCATGGCTCAGCGCAAGCAGGTTCTTGCTTTCGTGAATCCGGCATCGCTCGGATTTGCCGGAGAGGAATCGATGATAAAGATTGAGGCTGCAATCACGGGCAACACCCTGCAGGCATCGGGCTGCATAATCAGCGTGGCGGAAGGCTCAGTAGGCGAGAACATTCCGCTGAAAGGCCCGGAGCCGATGACCGACATGACATTTCTGCGCTACATGCCTGAGGGTAATGGGCTTATCCTTGCCGGAGGACTCACCGGCGCCATCAACTGGAGCGGAATAGTCGACATGCTCGGGCAGGGACTTGACACACGAAATCAAGGGATGTTGCAGACACTGCTCCCCTACATGAGCAGTCTGCGCGGAACCACAGCAATAGGCATCGGGCCGTTCACTCCGCAAAACATTTGTTCGGAAGAGCTTGAATCACAGAGCATAGTGATTTACGCTCCTATGGCCGACGGCAAAGCAGCCGAAGCAGTCAACGAAATCAACACCAACCTAAAGGCCAAGGGTCTGACTCCAACACCGCGCGCCGATGGCATCTATGCCTACACCCTTGGCGAGAACCGTTACCGCTATACGGCGCGCGACGGAGTGTTCATGTTTGCCCTGAACCGCGAGCTTGACGGAACGGCGCACCCTGATTCCACACTTTTTGCAGGCCGTCAGGTGGCCGCTCAGGTCATCCTGCCGCCGCTCTCGGCGCTGATTCCGGGCAGCAAGAAATCCACTATCATAAATGCCACATTCACTTTGACTTCCGGAGGCGCCGAGTTCAAGCTGACTTCACCCGGTTCCGCCAATCCGATTGAAGCTCTCTCGGCCTATCTTGAGACCCTGGCCGACTATGGCGAACAGGCCGATGTTGAAACACAAGACTACTACGAATCATATGATTGAAAACAAACAATTTAACAATAACGCCTTATGAATCTTAACCGCTCATTGTCCACTCTTTGCCGCATGGCTCTGATGTCGCTGATTATACTTACGGTGGCATCCTGTTCATCAAAAAAAGACAAACTCCTTGAATCTGTGCCAGATGACGTGGAATTCGCAGTAACAATGAATTTCATTGACCTCGCCAAAAAATCAAACATTTCGGTTGAAGACGGACGCCTTGTTCTGCCACGCGAATATTCTTATGTAAAAGAGAACCTACCGGATGACTTCACCAAAACAGCCGGCAAAATGGCTGAGGCGGTGGATCTTGAAAACGTAGTGGTTTTCGGCTACGTAAACAAAGAAGCCGTTTACGTTACCTTCGCACTCAACGACCCTGACAGCTTCCGCTCGCTGCTGAAGAATGAGGATTTTGAACGCGACCGCGAAAACGGGTATGAAATATACGCAAAATCCGATTCGGAATATGCCGATTGCTGGGTGATAAGCGAGGATGAAACGCAGGCCTGGTTCGTTGACCGGCGCCGCGACGTCAAAAACATAGAAGATTTTGAGCTTGCGCGCAAGAAAAACAACATTCTCAAATATTCCGGCCTGAAATCGGCCCTCACGGCCGACAATATTGTCAATGTGGTGTTTGACCAGACCGCAATCAACTCCGGCCTGGAGGAATACTGGGCAACGGGTTCGGCCAATATAGTGGACAATGCCATTGTCCTGGAAATGACCGCAATAAAAACCGACGGCGAACCGATACCGGCAACAGCCCTTCAGGAGATTTCGCCTGATTTCCTACGGTATATTCCGTCGAACTTCCTCGGTGTCGCAGCCTTCGGCCTCAACCCCGACGGAGAATGGGTCGACCAGGTAAAGAATGTCCTTACCCAAATGGCAGGTCATCGCAATCAGGCCATGGTTGATGAAGTGATGCCTTACATAAAGGCTGTTGACGGCACGGTGGCTTTCGGGTTCGGCCCCAAAAACAAGAGCGCTCTACTTTCGGGAAGGCCCGACGGCTGGCAGGCCATCGCCATGGTCCACATGACTCAAAGTAAAGTTAACAGCCTCACAGAATTATTGAAAACCAACCTTCCGCAATCCACTTCGGCCGGCGACGGGCTCTACAAATTCGAGGACAGCAACATGTCGATCACTTACGGCATGCTTGACGGCTATTTTGCAATCGGTGTCAACACCGGGCTTAAGCCTGACAAAAACAACTCCTTCGCATCGGATTTCACCGGCAAGAGCTATGCTATGGTTCTGCAGTCACCTATGCTGAATGAAATTGTTGACGCTCCCAAACTCAGTTACAGCGTAAAGGCTTTCATGGAACTCAACGGTTCAACCCTGCGACTGCAGATAAAGCTCGTGGGCGCCGATTCGCCAATCATTCCCACTCTCGTGGCCGACGGACCCGTTTTCTTTGAAGCACTTGAAAAACAGATTCGCTCAAGCAACAACTACTCATACGGGGACCAGTTTGATGAAGCTGTTGTAGAAGAGATTGTTGACACTGTTGCAGCGGATACTGTGGCTGCTTATTGACAACATGATTCAGAGAATCACCTTACAAAAGACTCTCCCACACGTGTTCCGAGGAATGGAACACGTGGCGCCGGTGAGCAATTCCCGCATCTGGCTCTGCGATGTAGAGTTCAAGCGCCCCGACTACTACATGATTGAAGCCGAGTCGGGCACCGGAAAATCATCGCTCTGCAGCTTTATCTACGGCAGCCGAGGCGACTATAACGGGACCATAGCATTCGACGGGCGCGATGTGCGCAGCTTCACAATTGATGAATGGTGCGACCTTCGCCAAAAAGCGCTGGCCTATCTGCCCCAGGAAATGCACCTGTTTCCGGAACTGACGGTGGAGGAGAACATACTCATCAAGAATCGGCTGACCGACTGCAAGACTGGCGAATGGATTCGCCATGCCCTCGAGCGCTTAGAGATAGAACAGAAACTGCATTCGCCTGCGGCGTTGCTCTCCGTCGGTCAGCAGCAGCGCGTGGCTATTGTCAGAGCGCTGTGCCAGCCCTTTGATTTCCTGCTGATCGATGAGCCTGTGAGCCATCTCGATGCACGAAACAACCGCATAGTGGCCGCCCTCATTGACGAGGAAGCCCGCGCCAACAACGCCTCTGTGATTGCCACCTCGGTAGGAAACAAAATAGCTCTTCCAATCACATCAACATTCATGCTATGATGAAACGTTCCATTGTCTGGCAGCTCCTGAAGCGCAACATATCCAAAGCGCAGCTGGCAGGTTATGCCATAGCCAATCTGGTAGGGCTGTCCATAGTCATCTCGGCCATTCAGCTCTACCGTGATGTTACGGCCGTGTGGGAGTCGGATGACTCATTCATATCACGCGACTATCTGATTATATCCAAAAAGGTAGGAGGCCTCGGCTCCCTGCTTTCAGGCGACCCTGCGGCTTTCAGCAAGGATAACATCGCCGAAATTGAATCGCAGCCCTGGGTGCGCCGTGTCGGTCAGTTCACGGCGTCCAATTTCGGGGTGGGGGCATCCGTTGAACTTGGCGGACGCGGAATGAACACCGCCATGTTCCTTGAATCGATTCCCGATGAATTTTTTGACATCACGCCTCGCGACTGGCATTTCGCACCCGGCACATCGGACCCGCTGCCAATCATAATCAGCAAAGAGTATCTTTCACTCTACAACTTCGGATTTGCGGCCTCACGCGGGCTGCCACAGATTTCCGAGTCAATGATAGGCATGGTTCCGCTGCGCATCTCGGTGAGCGGAAACGGGCGCCAGATGTGGATTCCGGCACGCATTGTAGGCTTCTCCTCGCGCCTCAACACCATTGCGGTCCCAGAGGATTTCATGACGTGGGCCAACGCCACGTTTGCTCCGGAGATCAATGCCGACCCCTCACGACTGATTATTGAAACTAACTCTCCAGGCAATCCGGCCATAGAGGATTTCATGAAATCTCACCGCTACGAAGTGGCCGGCGACAAGGTCGACAATGGTCGCGCGGCCTATTTCCTCGCCGTAATAACCGGAGTAGTAGTAGCTGTGGGCGCTATAATAAGCCTCCTGGCGTTCTTTATTCTCTTGCTTAGCATTTACCTGCTACTGCAGAAAAACCGCGAGAAACTGCGCCAATTGATGATGCTTGGCTACAAGCCTTCGGCTGTGGCACGCAACTACTATACGATAGTGGCCATCATCAACGGATGCGTGCTCGCTGGCGCAATAGCCATAATGCTTGTGGCAAAACACCTGTGGGCCTCCACTCTCGAGAACATTGGGGTGGAATCCGGGACGCCATGGATTGCAATAGCTGTTGGCACGATGATTATGGCACTTATAACCGCCGGTAACATCGCGGCCATTACCCGCAACATCCAACGCACATTCCCCCGACCCTGACAGCAGTTATTTGCGGAAACGGGAAAAGTAGAGATCCAGGACGTCGCGTGCGGCCGTGAAGGAACTCTGACGGTTAGAGAGCACTCGCTGTTCCTTGTCGGCCAGGAGAGTGGCCACTTCGGCATCATCGTAAAAGCTGCGGCGAAGCTGTTCATCTATAGTTTCATACATCCAGTAGCGAGCCTGTTGCAGACGGCGGGTCTCAAAATAGCCGTTCTCCTTAACGAACTTGAAGTAACGGTCAATCATGTCCCACACTTCATCTATGCCAAGTTCATAATATCCTGAATATGTGAGGACTTCGGGATGCCATCCGGAGGCTGTTGGCGGAAAGAGATGGAGGGCGCTGCGGAACTGCGCCTGGGCGAGCTGTGCGCGATGGATATTGTCGCCGTCGGCCTTGTTGATGACAATGCCGTCGGCCATCTCCATGATTCCGCGCTTAATTCCCTGCAGTTCATCGCCTGTGCCCGCAAGTTGAAGAAGCAGAAAGAAGTCGACCATCGAGTGTACGGCAGTTTCGCTCTGCCCTACTCCCACGGTCTCCACGAAAATATTGTTGAACCCGGCAGCCTCGCAAAGCACTATCGTCTCGCGCGTTTTGCGGGCAACACCGCCTAATGAACCTGCCGACGGGCTGGGACGAACGAACGCACAGGGATGGACCGAGAGGCGCTCCATGCGGGTCTTGTCGCCGAGAATACTTCCCTTTGTGCGCTCACTCGAGGGGTCAATGGCCAAAACGGCGAGCTTGCCGCCATCCTTTAGCACATGCAATCCGAAAACATCGATGCTCGTTGATTTCCCGGCACCCGGCACACCGGTTATGCCTATTCGGCGCGAATTCCCCGAATAAGGCAGACATTTCTCTATTACTTCCTGAGCCAATGCCTGATGCTCGGGAGCGACGCTCTCCACGAGCGTCACCGCGCGAGAAAGCATAGTTATATCGCCGCGCAGAATATGCTCAACCATCTCCTGAGCCGAGGGGAGCCGGCGCTTTTTGCGGCGTTTGAGATAGGGGTTGACAACAGGGGGCTGGTCGACGCCCGAATTGACATTCAGTCCTTTATATTCCGATTGATTTTCAGGATGTTCCATTGTTGAGAAATGAAGTGTTTCAGTGGGTTTTGACTCATTTCACCTCGGCGACCACTCTTACAATCTGTGAGGGCGCTGAGGGTGAGTTGGTTATAAGGGTTATGCGGGCATTGAGAGGATCGGGAGCGTGAAGGCGGCTGCAGTCGACGGTCACTTTCAGCTTGGCCGACTTACCGGGCTTAATCTTCTCGCGGTCAATATGCAGACTGACAGCCGGATCGGCCGTGAAATAGCGGCGCACAATGAGCTGCGACTTGCCGGTGTTAGTGATTGAGAGGGTCATGGTCTTCTTGCCGTCGGCTGCCGAGAGCCGACCAAAATCAAGGATGCCATTTGAAAGAGAGGCCACCGGACCGCGCTCCTTTTCTTCAGGCGTAAGTTTAGAGAAATCCTCATTAACGATTATGGTGGTTGCAATGGCCACTCGGGATTCCGGACTGTTCTCGGAATCGGGGATGAGAATGAAGCGGTCAGTCACCACTCCGTAATCGTCACACCGGTCGGTATAGGCTGTGAGCGAAAGGGTTCCCTGTTCGCCTGTCTTGATTACCTCCGGACGGAACAGAGCGTTGACATAGGAAGGAAGGGAGTCGACAGCAGGGCGAATATCGTGGTCCGTCGGGTTATAGATATTTACGGCGGCTGAGAGGACGCGGCCTTTAAGCGCCTGTCCGAAAGGCGTCATTGAATTGCTCACTCTCATTTCACCCACCGCCACAGGATAGCGTGTGGCGAGCGTGTTGGGCGAGCCTATTACGGTGCCTTTTATGAGAAAATCGTGTTTACCGGCAGTGGTTTCCACTCTCACCTGCTTGGAGAAGGCTCCGGGACGACCGGAGGCATCATAAGCCACCGAGACGGTCAGCGTGTCGCCGGGGGCTACCGGTTCTTTGTTGTACGTGGGACGCGTACAGCCGCAATTGGCGCGTGCTTTAAGGACGCTCACGGGCTGACCGGTTTCGTTGACAGCCTTGAAAGAGCACTTCACAAGTCCGACATCTTCATGAAAAGCGCCGAAATCATGAACAGTTTCAAGCCAGCGCAATCCGGGCTGCGCCGAGACAGACAGTGCGGCAATCGCCGCAATGAAAGCTGAAAGAATAGCCGATTTCATAGCACTCTCAGGGAATTATCACGCCTGTGAAGCGGAGGGTCTGCTTTCCTCCGTTTTTAGCGTTGGATTTCACTTTCACTTCGCGGTTAAGCTCGCCTTTGCGGCCCGAAGGGTTGAAATTGATTACAATCTCTCCCGATTTGCCCGGCGCTATTGGGGCTTTGGGGTAATTGGGTTTGGTGCAGCCGCAACCGCCGTTTGACACCGAGATAATCACAAGCGGCTCGGTGCCGGTGTTGGTGAATTTATAAGTTGCCTTCACAACGCCTTTTGTCGCATGGATTGTACCGAGGTCAAAGGTGTTGGAAGCGAATTTCAACTCTGCGCCTTTACCGGCAGCCATTATGGCCACCGCCGAAAAAAGGGCTAAAAACAATGTGAGAATATTTCGTTTCATAAACTTACAATTTCTATAATTAACGCCTTTACAGGGTCAGATGTTGCACACCGGGCGGGTTATCTTGCCACTTCGGGGAGGGGGAAGCGCACGAAATAGATTTTGAAGCCATCCTGGCCCGGGAGATTCGCGTCCCACTTGCCCACTTCGACCAGACATCCTATCGAACCGTCGGGCAATTGAGCCATAGATGTATAGGCCGAAAGACCGTCATAGAGGAGCGTTTTCGCCGGCCAGTTCCATCCTCCATCGACCGAGGCGTAAACAGCTACATCGCGGCGCACCTTGCCATCGGAGGGAAGAGAATGAAGCATTACAGGCTCGCCCTTGGCATCGCGGGCAAGGATAATGTCGCCGTTACAATCCGGCTCCACGAGATCGGCCACCGGATAATCGGCAGTCCATGTGCGTCCGCCGTCGAATGAGCGGGCGAAACGACGTTTGCCGGGAGTGCGGACTGACATTATCAGAGAGCCGTCGGGAGCTTGCACGAGCTTCGACTCGTTGCCCAAGCCATTGGCAGGTATCCGGCCATCGGGATTGAGCACTTCCCAGGTGTGACCGCCGTCGGAGGAGGCGCACACGAATTCGTAGACGTCCTTGAACTCATGGCGTCCGAGCAGACGCGTGTTGGCAACGAACATGAGCCTCCCGTCATCGGCCTGCAACATGCGGCCCGAGGCGCAGAAAGAGCCGAACCACGGTTGCTGATATATCTGATCGGTAATGCTGCGGGGAGCCGACCATGTAAGGCCATTGTCCTCGCTCAGGGACACATAAAAGCCGGCCTTTTTCTCCTTTGTTGAGCCCCAAAAGCCCTGATCGCCCGAGAAGACGGCCACGAGATTGCCTGTCTGGCGGTCAAGCGCCACGGCCACGTCGCCGTAAGTGGTGGCAGTGGCCGAGTCACCGGCTGCCACAGTCACCGGGGCGCTCCATGTGCGGCCTCCATCGGTTGAGCGCTTGGCCACTATGCTGATAATGTTCGGCAAATCGTTCATGCGGTCGCCGCGCTTATCGGCGAAAGCCACAAGCGAGCCGTCGGCAGCCACAACAAGAGCGGGAATGCGATAGAACTGCGAACCGTCTTCCCACTGATCAAAAACCAAAACAGACTCACCGGCCTCTTTGGTGAAACCGGAAGCAAAAACGGTGCACGGCACTGATAAAAGTGCCGTGCACACGAAAAGGATTACGGAGCGTATCATGATGATTTTCAGCCGGCCATATTAACACCCGTGACATACCATTTGCCATCGATGCGCTCAAAGCAGAGCAAAACGCCCGGACCATAGTAACACACCATGTTCTCGCTCACATTATGCCATGTGGAGAGACGCGATTTACTTTTCACAGCTCTGAGAGGGAGAACGCCATAGTCCTTCAAATGGCTGAGCATAAGCTTAAACATGTCGTCCTCACGCAGAAACTCAGGCGTGTTTTCAGTAAACTTTATCCGCGACTCGCGATAACGGGGACTCATATTGAATTTCCGCAGAAATGCCGAGAAAGGTTCATCGCCCTGATTGCACGCCGAAGTGGCCGACGCAACTTCCTGACAGTCATTGGCCTGATAAGTCTCAGGCACACTGTCCATCCACTTCTGAGCCGAAGCGGCAAGCGTCAAAAAGAGGGTTACGAATAAAAGCAGGATTCTTTTCATCTTTGGTATTAAATTAATTCAAAAACAATTGAATCACAAAGATAAGAAATATTTCCTGAGTGGCAATCATTTTGATACACCGAATTCGTAGATGCGTGTCACATATCCGTCGGGAGTCTGTACGGGATGCACTACGTTAAGTCGCAGATAGCGCACTTTCTGAGGCTCGGCGAAGCGCTTGTTGATGATATTGCGCTTGTTGCCGGTGAAGTAGTCGATGGTGCGCCACTCCTCATCAGGGGTGTTACGGGCCTGAAGCAGGCAGGATGAGGTGACGTAGGCCAGATTCTCGCGGGCGGCATTGACCACACGCCAGGAGTTGATTTCAGTCACTTCGCCGAGGTCAAAGTCCATGTAGGAAGGTTCGCGCGAGGTGTCGCACCATTTGGTTGACTCGTCGCCATCGATGAGCATGCGCGCATGCTCGCGGTCATTGACATAACCGGAGTAACCGATGATATGCTCAGGGCGCAGGATATTTACGAAATTAGCGTCCTCGGCCTCAGGCTCGGTCATGTTGCCAACGATGGAGGTGCGGAAGAGCGCGGCGGCCGACTGTGCGGCGGGGAGCTCCTCACGAGTGGCCGTGGCGGCGAAAAGCACCACGTTGGGAGCGTCGGGGAGGATTATCTCAGAGGCCTTGGCAGGGAGGTCTACCGGGATGCAGAACATGTAAGTGAACTCGTAGGGCTGGTCGCCGTCGGCGCTGTGGCGGTGAGTACCCACGTAGGCAATATCGGCATCGGTGAGATAGCCCTTGGTGTGTCCTTCATGACCCCACTGGCCAACGAAGCCGGTGTAAGAAGGCACTTTCACGGCAGTTGTCTTTCCGCCGGCAAGGATGTTGCAGTTGACGGGAGCACCATCAGTGGCGGCAGCGGCAAGGAGGTAAACGCGGTTGAAATTATGGCCGGCGGGGAGGCGGAGCGTATCGCCCTCGCACTTCATACCGTTAAGCAGAGCCTTGTTTTCAAGAGTGAACGGCACGTTGCCCACCTTGAGCGAGGCGGGAATCAGCTCAGCCGCATAGGAATAGCCGTTTTCAAAATCGCCGTCAGAGGCAAACTGGTTCCAGCTGAAGCAACGCTTGTCAAAGTCAAGTTTCAGGGGCTGATGATTTCCGGCAGCAAGGTTGGCGCGGTTCAGGCGCACCTTGAAGGTTTTCAGGCTGTTGGGCTTCACGGTGAAGCGTAGCGAAGCGCCTGAGAAATCGGCATTGCCAATGCGCTTCTCGGTGCCGTCGGCCTCGCAAGCCTCAGCAATGTCGGAAGCGAAAGTGATGCAGCCGTTCTGAGGTGCGCTGCCGCTTGTTTCATAAACCCTTATGACGTATTCATCAGAACTTTCGGCCTTTTTCAGAGCCTTGATCTGAAGGTTGGCATTGTCAATGGAGGCAACGGCATATTCGCGGCCGAGATGACCGGGATGTCGCGTTGTGACAAACGCTTTCACCCTCTGATTGAGGAGGGAAGCCTTACGGGCCGCATCGGAAGCTGAGAGCGCGCCGGAGTGAGGAAGCAGAGAGTAAGTGAAGGTGTGGTGGCCGAAATCCTGATGATCCTGATAGGCGTAACCGCCTTTTGTTTTGGGAGTGTGGAGGAGGGTGAGGCGCAGAGTGTTGTTGTCGGGCTTGTCCCAGCCATATTTGCTGTCGTTCATCACGGTCACGCCGTAGGCCCCGGTTTTGTCGGAGAGGTCGGCCCACTGCTGCGCGTAGACTTCGTAGGCCGTAGTGGTGTTGTTGCCGCGCTTCACGGTTCCGAGACCAAGGTCGTAAGTGGCCTGCTCATTCTCCAAAGCGAGGGGGAACTCGGCCTTGAGGAGTGTGTTGGTAGAACGCCAGTCAACTTCATTATAGAAATCGATTCGCTCAGCGAGTGCGCCCTCATAGAGGCGAATGTACTGAGTGAACTGCGAGTCGCCGTAGCGCTTGGCGATTCGCATTGTCTTGCGGAGGGCACCATCCTCAACCAGTGCCATTTCAACGCCATCGGTTATGGAGACAGGCGCAGCATCCTCGGTCTTTTTCAGAATTTCCCATGCAGGCCATGAGAACGACTCGTTTTCAGTGAACAGCGCGAGGCGAATGGCCTTTCCAGGCTTCACAAGCTCGCGGGAATTGGTCTTGTCATAGAGCGAAGTGATGTCGCCGTTGGCATCGAATTTGATGCTGTAAAGCGAGTTTTCGATAGCATCGGCCTTTGCAGGGGCGGGAGCGGCACCGTTGCCGGAGAGGCGAACATCGTAGACGGCGAAACCGTTGGAAGGCACGCTGACTTCGGCGAGCAAGCGGGCTTTGCCATCGCGGTAGCCAACAACCTGAGCCGCATGGCGCTTGCCGTTGCCGTCAATCAGTTCGGCACTCTTGGGCATACGCTTAGCGGGCACACTGATTTCGGTCACATCCGTGACGGGAGCGCCGAGAGCATTGAAGAACACCACGGGAGTGCCTTTCACGCGGGTATCCATCTGCGAGGTCACGGCGCTCACGGCATGAGTGAGCGTTCCGGCGAAGTCTTTGAGCGAGATAAGCTCATCGTTCCATGAGAACTCATAGGCGCGCGGGATGCTTGTTCCGGTCAGGTCATCGTGGAACTGATGAAAAATGAACCGGCGCCATGCGGCGGTGAGCTTTTCGGAGGGATATTCCATTGCGCCAAGCAGTTCGGCGCCCACGGCAGCGCGCTCGGCAGCATCGCCAAGCAGCTCGTTCTGACGGTTATAGAGCTTCATTGCGGCCTGCGAAGTGTAGCATCCGGTGCCGTGAACGTCCATGAGCAGTTCGCCATCGTGGACCGGCAGTTCGGGATGGGCCTCGTAGGGCTGGAAGTCCTTGAAAATGCGGTCGGAAGTGGCGCTTATCACCTCCACCGGGCCGTCAGTGCTGACAGCGCGCTCAACGGCATCGACCGATGTGATTGTGGGTGAGCCGCCAATGTCGCCGGTGCCGTAATAGCGTGACACCATGTTGAGCGGGCTTTCGGCAGCATGGCCTAAGAGCATCTCGCTGTGGGTGAGGTCTTCAACGCCCCATTTGCGGGTGTAGTTGAAGCTGTGGGCCATCATTATAGTGGAGCCGTCGACACCGCGCCACAGCCCGACGGTGAACGGATAGCGGTGATCGCCGTCGTAGAACGGGTTCTGACGCCATCCAAGTTTTTGCGAAGAGAAGCCAATCAGTCCGCAATGGCTTGCCACTGTGGGGAGTGTGTAGCCGAATCCGAAGCAGTCGGGCAGGAAAATGTCGGTGCTTTCCACGCCGAATTCCTTGCGGTAAAACTCCTGACCGAGAAGCACGTTGCGAATGGCTGACTCAACCGAAGGCACAATGGCATCGGTGGCGTCCCAGCTCGCTCCGGCAATGTGCCAGCGCCCCGATTTGACAAACGGTTTCATCTGCTCAAACTCGCGGGGATAATACTCTTTCATCCAGGAGTATTTGATACCACCCTCAAAGTTGAAAACATAATTGGGATACTTGTTCAGAAGGAAAAGATTCTGATTGATGGTGTTCCACACGTACTCCTTGATGGTGGTCTGCACATCCCAGTTCCACTGAGTGTCAAGATGGGCGTTAGAAACGAGGTAGGCTTTAGCCTTGGCAGCGTGAGAATCAACAGGTTCAATTGCTACGCTTTTGGTCCCCACGGCAATAGCGGCAGTTGCCAGCAGGGCAAGAAATTTTTTATTGCAAGTCATGTGAATGAATTTTGGCGCAGTTAGCGAAAGAGGTTGTTGCGACATTACGGAACAATGACTCAACAAAGTTACGAAAATTTATGTAAATCCCTGCAATCTAAGCGCCAAAATCCGCTCAAATCACTTTTTCCAATGCCAAAGAGGGAAAGAAAGCCCAAAATCAATATTAATAGGATTGTTTGCATTGAAACTGCGCGGCTTTATAAGTTCAGCACCTGTATACGCGTCTATTGCAGTTAAGGAGTATGACTGTTTTGATAAAAGATAACGATATTGCAAATCTATGAACAGTTCACCTCCTTTAACAATCTTATATCCAAACTTTATTCCAGGAATCACTGCTCCAATCCATTTTGGACCGGTGTACTTTAAATCATACTGTACCATATCAGTCCCGGTCGTAGAATAACCAAATGTTTGTAAATTTTCACAAGACCTTTTCAATCCGGCAATACCTACTTTTGGCTTTACAAAAAAGCGTCCGAAATCCCAACGAGATTCAATGCCAGTCTGAAAACAGGAACCTCCGCTATTTATCTCAACCATTGAGCCTTTTTTATTTTCATTCAAAAATGGAGGTAAAGAATTCTCATCATCATGATTTATAGCTATTGAAATTCCTCCATATACTCCGAAATGCCTAACCAGTTCCGTAGAAAACGAAATTCCCATTGAAAACCCATCATTAAAATTCTTGACAACTGGGTCTAAATCATATGTATGTTTTGCAAAATTTCCACCAAAAAACATATCCATTGTCATTCGCGGGCTTTCATAACTTTTATCCTCGGCGTATGAAACCTGAATCAGCGTTGCCACCAATGTTATTAGAACGAATATTCTTTTCATGGCTGTAAGGTATTATTTTTCAGGTTCGTAAAAGTTTATAATCTTAGTGGTTGAAGTGAGGATTCGTTTATCGCTCAGTTCAAACTCTACGCGAAATTGATGCTCCCCCGGCGTGGGCGCTTCTCTTACAACAAGGAATAGAGGGTCAGATAAATACCAGTGGGTAATGAAAGCGCCGTCTTTCCCTGCGTCTGGCCATGAAACCGGATATGGCATTGTGAAACGACGGTAAACACCGAAGGCATCATTTATCACGCTTCCATCGGGATAACGCTCATTATAATTGCCAATTGTTATGATTCGGATATCTGTAACAGGGTATTGTAAAGGATTGTCACCATCGCTACTGTATGTATTGTCAAATCCAGGTTCTTCAAGCCGTTCCACTTCAAAATTGACTTGCAAAGCAAACATATTGTATGGGATATCCAATTTTACCCACCCTTCTTGCCTGTTTTCATCGGGCGAACCATAAGTAAATTCAACTACCGTTACAGATGCGGACTTGAAATCAATTTTAACCGGGGCTTCATCTTCGCATCCAGTCATTGACATCAGAAAGAATGCTACGGTGATGGCAATGAGGGTGTGGATTTTTCTGGAGATCTTCATGTTGTTGAGATTCAAGGATTAATTTCGCAAATATATACATTTTTTTTAAAATGCTAATTTTTATTTGCAAAAAAGAGACATCCCGCTTCGCTTTTTAACGAAACGGGATGCCGAGTATGGGGAATTATGCTAAAATTCAGTCTTTCTCAGGAGTTTCATCCTGAACGCCTGTCACTTCAACGTCGAGAACTTCGGGGTCAAGGAGGCCGGATAGGTCGTCCTTAGAGCCGACAACGAGGCGGTCGTAGTCGCGCAGACCTGTACCGGCGGGAATCAGGTGACCGCAAATCACATTTTCCTTCATGCCCTCAAGGTAGTCGGTCTTGCCGTTGATAGCGGCTTCGTTGAGCACCTTGGTGGTTTCCTGGAATGAAGCGGCCGACATGAAGCTACCGGTCTGGAGAGCGGCGCGGGTGATACCCTGAAGAATCTGCTCTGAAGTAGCGGGCACTGCATCGCGGACAACAATCTGCTTGAGGTCGCGGCGTTTGAGGGCCGAATTCTCATCGCGAAGCTTGCGGGCGGTGATGATCATACCGGGCTTGACGTTTTCGCTGTCGCCGGCATCGGTAACCACTTTCTTGCCCCAGATGCGATCATTCTCATCAAGGAAAGCGCGCTTATCCACGATCTGCTGCTCGAGGAAGCAAGTGTCGCCCGGATCGATGATGTTGACTTTGCGCATCATCTGGCGCACGATAACCTCGAAGTGCTTATCATTGATTTTCACACCCTGCATGCGGTAAACGTCCTGAACCTCATTGACAATGTATTCCTGCACGGCTGTGGGGCCCATGATGTTGAGGATGTCGGCGGGGGTGATGGCTCCGGCTGAGAGCGGAGTACCGGCGCGAACATAGTCATTTTCCTGAACAAGGAGCTGCTTGGACAGAGGCACGAGGTATTTCTTGACCTCACCGAGACGCGAGGTGACGGTGATTTCGCGGTTACCGCGTTTAACCTTGCCATAGTTGACTTCGCCGTCGATTTCGGCAACGATAGCGGGGTTGCTCGGGTTACGGGCTTCGAAGAGCTCGGTGACACGAGGCAGACCACCGGTGATGTCACCGGCACCACCCGAAGAGGAGCGGGGAATCTTCACGAACACATCGCCCGGCTTGATTTCGGCGCCGTCATCGAGCATGAGGTGTGCGCCCACAGGGAGGGAGAATGTGCGGAGTTCCTGACCGTTGTTGTCCACGATGCGAGCTTCGGCAACCTTGGTACGGTCCTTTGACTCGATGATGATCTTTTCGTGGAGACCGGTCTGCTCATCGCCTTCGATACGGTAGGTTACGTTTTCAACGAGGTTGTCGTACTGAACCTTACCGGCGTATTCGCTGACAATAACGGCGTTGAAGGGGTCCCATTCGCAAATCACGTCGCCCTTCTTGACTGCGGCGCCATTGTCGAAGTAGAGTTTCGAACCGTAGGGGATGTTGGCGGTGGTGTAGATTATCTTTGTGTTGGGGTCGACAATTCGCATTTCGGCCATACGTCCGATAACCACTTCCACGTTGCGTCCCTTGGCGTCGACTTCATCGGTCTTGACGGTGCGGAGTTCATCGATTTCAAGAACACCATCGTAGCGCGAGGTGGCAGATGAGATGGCTGCAACGTTCGAAGCCACACCACCGACGTGGAACGTACGGAGGGTAAGCTGCGTACCCGGCTCACCGATTGACTGAGCGGCGATAACGCCGACGGCCTCGCCTTTCTGCACAAGGCGGTTGGTGGCAAGGTTGCGGCCGTAGCACTTGGCGCAGACGCCGCGCTTGCTTTCGCAGGTGAGCACCGAGCGGATTTCAACCGACTCAATGGGTGAAGCGTCGATGCGGTCGGCGGCAACGTCGTTGATTTCATCGCCAGCGGCAACGATGAGTTCGCCCGAAACGGGGTCATAGACATCGTGGACCGAAACGCGGCCAAGGATGCGCTCGCCGAGCGAGGCAACGACCTCATCGTTTTTCTTTATCTCGGTGCAAACAAGTCCGCGGAGCGTGCCGCAGTCTTCTTCGCGGATAATCACGTCGTGAGCCACGTCGACAAGACGGCGGGTAAGATAACCGGCGTCGGCAGTCTTCAAGGCGGTGTCGGCAAGACCCTTACGGGCACCGTGGGTTGAGATGAAGTACTCAAGCACTGACAGACCTTCCTTGAAGTTGGCAAGAATAGGGTTCTCGATGATCTGACCGCCCTCGGCACCGCTCTTCTGCGGCTTGGCCATAAGACCACGCATACCGGAGAGCTGACGGATCTGGTCTTTAGAACCACGGGCACCGGAGTCGAGCATCATGTAGACAGGGTTGAATCCCTGCTGGTCGGCCGAAATCTGCTTCATGAGGGTGTCGGCCAGACGTGCGTTGACGTGTGTCCAGATATCGATGATCTGATTGTAACGTTCGTTGTTGGTGATGAAACCCATTGCGTAGTTGTTCATCACTTCCTGAACCTGCTCGTAGCCTTCGCGCACGTACTCTTCCTTTTCAGGCGGGATGATGACGTCGCCGAGGTTGAACGACAGACCTCCCTTGAATGCCATGTAGTAACCGAGGTTCTTGATATCATCAAGGAACTGTGCCGAACGGGGAATACCGCAGCGCTTGATTACGCGCGAGATGATGGTGCGGAGCGATTTCTTTGAAAGAATTTCGTTGACGTAACCGATTTCCTTGGGCACATACTGGTTAACGAGCACACGGCCAACGGAGGTATTCTCCACGAGGTGCTTGATGGGATTGCCGTCGGCATCGATGTCGTCGACCACCACCGACACGGGAGCGTGGAGCGTCACGCGGCCTTCATTGTAGGCGATTTCGGCTTCTTCAGGGCCGTAGAATTTGAGGCCTTCGCCCTTGTCGCCTTTGCGGAGCTTGGTGATGTAGTAAAGACCGAGCACCATGTCCTGCGAAGGCACTGTGATAGGCGCACCGTTGGCAGGGTTGAGGATATTGTGAGAACCGAGCATGAGGAGCTGAGCTTCAAGCACAGCCTCGTTGCCGAGGGGAAGGTGAACGGCCATCTGGTCACCGTCGAAGTCGGCATTGAATGCCGTACATGCGAGCGGGTGCAGCTGGATTGCCTTGCCCTCAATCATCTTGGGCTGGAATGCCTGGATACCCAGACGGTGAAGTGTCGGGGCACGGTTGAGCAGCACGGGGTGACCCTTCATCACGTATTCGAGGATGTCCCAAACGACGGGTTCTTTACGGTCAACAATCTTTTTGGCCGACTTCACAGTCTTCACGATGCCGCGCTCAATGAGCTTGCGGATAACGAAGGGCTTGTAAAGCTCGGCAGCCATATTTTTAGGAATACCGCACTCGTGCATCTTCAGCTCGGGGCCTACAACGATAACCGAACGGGCCGAGTAGTCGACACGTTTACCGAGAAGGTTCTGACGGAAACGTCCCTGCTTACCCTTGAGCGAGTCAGAGAGCGATTTGAGGGGACGGTTTGCCTCGGTCTTGACGGCCGATGACTTGCGTGAGTTGTCAAGGAGCGAGTCGACAGCTTCCTGGAGCATACGCTTCTCGTTGCGGAGAATCACCTCGGGGGCCTTGATTTCGATGAGTCGTTTGAGACGGTTGTTACGGATGATTACACGGCGATAGAGGTCGTTGAGGTCGGAGGTGGCGAAGCGGCCGCCATCGAGGGGAACGAGGGGGCGGAGTTCGGGCGGAATCACGGGCACTGCCTGAAGAATCATCCATTCGGGCTTGTTGCGGTGACGCGAAGCGCGGAACGATTCAACAACCTGAAGGCGCTTGAGAGCCTCGGTCTTGCGCTGCTGCGAGCCATCGGTATCGGCCTGGTGGCGCAGGCGGTAAGAGAGGTCGTCGAGGTCAAGGCGCTGCAGGAGGTCGTAGATAGCTTCAGCGCCCATCTTGGCTATGAATTTGTTGGGGTCGGTGTCCTCCAGCATCTGATTTTCGCGGGGGAGCTTGTCGAGGATGTCGAAGTATTCATCTTCAGTAAGAAGCTGGAGCTCTTCAACGGGATTTTCGGCAAATTCACCGGCTGCACCGGGCTGGATAACAACGTAGCGTTCGTAGTAGATAACGGCATCGAGCTTCTTGGAGGGGAGTCCGAGAAGGTAGCCTATTTTATTAGGAAGCGAACGGAAATACCAGATATGAGCCACAGGCACCACGAGCTTAATGTGGCCCATGCGCTCGCGACGCACTTTCTTTTCAGTTACTTCCACACCGCAACGGTCGCAGACGATACCTTTGTAACGGATGCGCTTGTACTTACCGCAATGGCACTCATAGTCCTTGACAGGGCCGAAGATGCGCTCGCAGAAAAGGCCGTCGCGTTCGGGCTTGTAGGTACGGTAATTGATGGTTTCGGGCTTCAGCACCTCACCGCTTGACTTCTCGAGGATTTCCTCGGGCGAAGCCAGGCCGATGGTGATTTTGGAGAAGCCGGTTTTGGTTTTATTTTCTTTTCTAAAAGCCATATATAGTTGACTGCGAAGATATGTTTTTGAGAAACTGAATGAGAGAGATTAATCAAGCGTGATGCTGAGGCCGAGACCGCGGAGCTCGTGGAGAAGCACATTGAGCGATTCGGGCATACCGGCCTGCGGCATGGCGTCGCCCTTGACAATGGCTTCGTAGGCTTTCGAACGACCTGTGACGTCGTCACTCTTGATGGTGAGGATTTCCTGAAGCACGTGACTTGCACCGAATGCCTCAAGCGCCCAAACCTCCATTTCACCGAAGCGCTGTCCACCGAACTGAGCTTTACCGCCGAGGGGCTGCTGGGTGATGAGTGAGTACGGGCCGATTGAGCGGGCGTGCATCTTGTCCTCAACCATGTGGCCGAGCTTAAGCATGTAGATAACGCCAACGGTTGCCGGCTGGTCGAAGCGTTCGCCTGTTCCGCCGTCGTAGAGGTAGGTCTTACCGTAGCGGGGAAGTCCGGCTTTGTCGGTCCATTCGTTAAGGTCGTCGAGCGTTGCGCCGTCGAAGATAGGAGTGGCGAACTTCTCGCCGAGTTCGCGGCCTGCCCATCCGAGCACAGTCTCAAAAATCTGGCCGAGGTTCATACGCGAAGGCACGCCGAGGGGGTTCAGACAGATGTCGACGGGAGTACCGTCGGCAAGGAACGGCATGTCTTCCTGACGCACGATGCGGCTCACGATACCTTTGTTACCGTGACGGCCTGCCATCTTGTCGCCCACGCTGATTTTACGTTTCTTGGCAACGTAGACCTTGGCCATCTGCATGATGCCCGAGGGGAGGTCATCGCCTATAGAAATGTCGTTTTTCTTGCGGCGGAGCTCAGTCTCAATCTCCTTTGATTTGCGGAGATAGTTCACGATACAGTCGCGGATGAGACCGTTCTTGTATTCATCGTCGGTCCAGTTGCTGAGGTTGATGGTATCATACTCTATTTCGCGAAGGATTGCGGGAGTGAAGCGTGCGCCCTTGGCTACAACGTCGGTGCCGAGGAAGTCTTTCACGCCCTGCGAAATGAGGCCTTCGGTGAGAGTCATGAGCTTTTCAACGAGCAGATTTTTCAGCGCGTCGAGTTTCTCTTCATATTCCTCATCGAGTTTGGGAAGCACAGCATTGGTCTTGCTCTTCTTTTTCTTTGTTGCACGAGAGAAGAGGTTGGTGCCGATAACTACGCCCTTGAGTGAGGGAGAAGCTTTGAGCGAAGCGTCTTTCACATCGCCGGCCTTGTCGCCGAAGATTGCACGGAGAAGCTTCTCTTCAGGAGTGGGATCGCTCTCGCCCTTAGGAGTAATCTTACCGATCATGATGTCGCCGGGAACCACGTGGGCACCCACTCGGATTATGCCGCGTTCATCGAGGTCCTTGGTGGCGTCCTCGCTGACGTTGGGGATGTCGGAAGTGAGTTCCTCCATGCCTCGCTTGGTTTCGCGAACCTCGAGGGAGTATTCGTCAACATGGACAGAGGTAAGAATGTCCTCACGTACCATGCGTTCGTTGAGCACGATTGCGTCCTCATAGTTGTAACCTTTCCAGGGCATGAAAGCCACTTTGAGGTTACGTCCGAGCGCGAGCTCACCGTTCTCAGTGGAGTAACCCTCGGTGAGAATTGTTCCGGCGGTGACGCGCTGTCCTTTCTTGCAGATGGGTCGGAGGTCAATGGTTGTGCTCTGGTTGGTTTTGCGGAATTTGGGGATGTGATATTCCTTCACTGCGTCCTCAAAGGCCACAAATTCCTGATCGGGGGTGCGGTCGTAGCGGATGCGGATAACGGTTGCATCAACGAATTCAACCACGCCATCGCCTTCGGCGGTGATCTGAGTGCGGCTGTCGCGGATAAGCTGTCCTTCCAGGCCGGTGCCCACGATAGGCGATTCGCTGCGGAGCAAAGGAACGGCCTGACGCATCATGTTTGATCCCATGAGAGCGCGGTTGGCGTCGTCGTGTTCCAGGAAGGGGATGAGCGACGCGGCGATGGAGGCAATCTGCGTTGGCGACACGTCCATGAGCTCAACCTGATCGGGAGCCACAATAGGGAAGTCGGCGTCCAGGCGGGCTTTGACGCGGTCGCGCACGAATGTGCCGTCATCGTTAAGGGGAGCATTGCCCTGAGCAATCACTTTTCCTTCTTCGTTTTCGGCAGTGAGGTATATAATTTCATCATTATTGAGGTTCACCTTAGAGTCAGTTACCTGACGGTAGGGAGTCTCGATAAATCCGAGGTCATTGATTTTGGCGTAAACGCAAAGCGAAGAGATAAGACCGATGTTAGGACCTTCAGGAGTCTCAATCGGGCATAGGCGGCCATAGTGGGTATAGTGAACGTCGCGCACCTCGAAACCTGCACGCTCGCGGCTGAGACCGCCGGGGCCGAGGGCCGACATACGGCGTTTGTGAGTCATCTCGGCCAGGGGGTTGGTCTGGTCCATGAACTGCGAGAGGGCGTTGGTTCCGAAGAACGTGTTGATGACCGATGATATGGTCTTCGCATTAATAAGGTCAATGGGTGTGAACACTTCATTGTCGCGCACATTCATGCGTTCGCGGATGGTGCGTGACATACGTGCCAGACCCACTCCGAACTGATTGTAGAGCTGCTCGCCCACGGTGCGGACGCGGCGGTTGGAGAGGTGGTCGATATCATCGACAACGGTCTTTGAATTAATCAGCTCGATGAGATATTTTATGATGGCGATGATGTCTTCCTTCGTGAGGACTTTGACATCCATAGAGGTGCCGAGACCGAGTTTCTTGTTGATACGGTAGCGGCCCACTTCGCCAAGGTCATAACGCTTCTCTGAGAAGAAGAGGTTGGTGATAACCTCGCGCGCGCTCGCGTCATCCGGCGGCTCGGCGTTGCGGAGCTGTCGGTAGATGTACTGGATTGCTTCCTTCTCGGAGTTAGTGGTATCTTTTTGGAGTGTATTGAAGATAATTGAGTAATCGCTCGCGCTGACATCTTCCTTGTGAAGAAGAATGGTCTGCACACCTGATTCGAGAATCAAAGGAATGTCCTCTTCAGTGATCACCTTCTCGCGGTCGATGAGCACTTCGTTACGGTCAATTGTAACTACCTCGCCGGTGTCTTCATCAACGAAGTCCTCGGCCCATGTTTTGAGAAGACGGGCGGCAAGCTTACGGCCCACGCACTTCTTGAGGTTAGATTTATTGACCTTTATTTCTTCGGCCAGACCGAAGATTTCAATAATATCCTTGTCACTTTCAAGACCTATGGCGCGCAGAAGAGTTGTAACGGGGAGTTTCTTCTTGCGGTCAATGTAGGCGTACATGACATTGTTGATGTCAGTTGCGAACTCTATCCAGCTGCCTCTGAACGGGATAATACGGGCAGAATAGAGAATTGTGCCGTTGGCGTGGGTGCTCTGTCCGAAGAACACGCCGGGTGAACGGTGAAGCTGCGAAACCACCACGCGCTCTGCGCCATTGATAATAAAAGTGCCTTTCTCAGTCATGTAAGGGATAAGACCGAGATAGACATCCTGAATCACAGTAGCGAAATCCTCGTGATCAGGGTCAGTGCAATACAATTTGAGTTTTGCTTTGAGAGGCACACTGTAGGTCATACCTCTCTCCAGACATTCTTCGATTGAATAACGGGGGGGATCTATATAATAGTCGAGAAATTCCAACACGAAATTGTTTCGGGTGTCGGCAATAGGGAAATTCTCGGCAAAGACTTTGTAGAGGCCCTCGTTGTTTCTTTTTTCAGGCGGGGTGTCGAGCTGAAGGAAATCGCGGAATGATTTAAGCTGCACCTCGAGAAAGTCGGGATAAGGAACGTGGTTCTTGACCGACGCGAAATTCACACGGGGTTTAACTGCGGTATCTGACATCAAAAAAACTTTACAAAAGGGTTAAACGTGAACTCAAATAAAATATAAACACAAAGAGGATAAGTGTAGGCAAAAGCTGCCACACTTAACCTATAGACCTGAGATACAGGCGTATTATTTAAGTTCTACTTCAGCACCTGCGTCTTCGAGCTCTTTCTTCAAGCCCTCAGCGTCGGCTTTGGGAAGACCTTCTTTGATAACAGAAGGAGCGCCGTCAACGAGTTCTTTGGCTTCCTTAAGACCAAGACCGGTCTGAGCCTTAACGACCTTAACGACATTGAGTTTGCTTGCGCCAGCGCTCTTGAGCACTACGTCGAATGAAGTTTTTTCTTCAGCAGCGGGAGCACCGGCAGCAGGACCGGCAGCAACTGCAACGGCTGCAGCGGCGGGTTCAATGCCATATTCTTCCTTGAGGATCTGAGCAAGTTCGTTTACTTCTTTAACTGTAAGGTTAACGAGTTGTTCTGCAAAAGCTTTTAAATCTGCCATTTTAGTATTTGTTTATTTGTTATTTACGAAATTGTTGATTGTAAGTAAGGTTGTGGAGAGGAGAGGCTGTAGGATGCATCAGGCCTCTTTCTGAGAAAGAGTTTCAAGGATGCCATGGAGCTTGTTGGCACCGCTCTGGAGAGCAGATACAACATTCTTGGCAGGCGACTGGAGAAGAGCCACAACATCGGCAATAAGTTCGTTCTTGCTCTTGATGGTTGCAAGAGTGTCGAGCTGATCGGCACCGAAGTAGACGGTTTCTTCAACATAAGCGGCCTTGAGTGCGGGAAGTACATCGTCCTTCTTAACGAAGTCTTTGATGAGTTTGGCAGGAGCGTTTGCAACCTGAGTACACATCAGCGAAGTAGGACCTGCGAGGGCGGGGTAGAGTTCTGAATAATCACCTTCAAGCTGCTCGAGAGCCTTATGAAGGAGCGTGTTCTTTACCACGATGAGCTTGATTTCGGCCTTAGCGCAAGCGCGACGAAGAGCAGAAGTCTTCTCGGCGTTGAGTCCGGCAGTCTCTACGAGGTAAAAGTTGGGATACTCCTTGAGAGTCTCGGCAATCTTATTGATGATAATGCCTTTATCTTCTTTTTTCATGTTGCTTCTGAATTTAGGGGTTAGTCATCGATGGTTTTAGCGTCGACTTTCACACCGGGGCTCATGGTGCTTGAAAGATAAATGCTCTTGATATATGTACCCTTTGCTGTTGCAGGTTTGAGTTTGATAAGGGTGTTGATGAATTCGCGGGCGTTTTCCTTCATCTGCTCGGGAGTGAAGCTCACTTTGCCGATTGAAGAATGAACGATACCGTTCTTGTCGACCTTGAAGTCAATCTTACCTTTCTTAACTTCTTCCACAGCCTTTGCCACATCGTTGGTCACAGTGCCGCTCTTGGGGTTAGGCATGAGTCCGCGGGGACCGAGCACACGACCGAGAGCACCGATTTTACCCATGATAGCAGGCTGAGTAATGATCACGTCAACGTCGGTCCAACCACCTTTGATCTTGTCGATGTATTCATCGAGACCAACGTAGTCAGCGCCGGCTTCCTTAGCAGCGGCTTCGGCGTCGGGGTTGCAGAGCACAAGCACTTTCACTTGCTTACCGGTTCCGTGGGGGAGTGTAACCACGCCACGCACCATCTGGTTGGCTTTACGGGGATCTACGCCAAGACGAACGTCAATGTCAAGCGAGGCATCGAATTTGGTATAGGTGATTTCCTTAACCTTTTCGGCAGCTTCGGCAAGAGTGTAGGACTTCCCAGCTTCAATCTTTTCGAGGGCCAACTTTTGATTTTTTGTAAGTTTACTCATGATTTCAATTGAAGTTTATTAGTTATTTTCAGGGAATGTACCTTTGACGGTGATACCCATACTTCTGGCTGTACCAGCAACCATACGCATTGCCGATTCAACGGTGAAGCAGTTGAGGTCAGGCATTTTGTCCTCAGCAATAGCCTTCACTTGCTCCCAGGTGACTTCAGCTACCTTGTTACGGTTAGGCTGGGCCGAACCGCTTTTGATTTTGGCAGCCTCAAGAAGCTGGATAGCAACCGGAGGAGTCTTCACAACGAAGTCAAAGCTCTTGTCGGAGTAGTAAGTGATTACTACAGGAAGAACTTTACCGGCTTTATCCTGAGTGCGGGCATTGAACTGCTTGCAAAATTCCATGATGTTGATGCCCTTAGAACCCAGAGCGGGACCTACTGGCGGCGATGGATTTGCTGCTCCACCCTTAATCTGCAATTTGATTTGTCCAGCAATTTCTTTAGCCATTGTTCAATCTTAATTTTAGATATTGGTGTTGAATGTTGCGGGGTCATAACAAAACAAGGAGCGCCAATGCGTAACCAATGGGCGCTTCGCGTTTTGAATCACACTCGCTCTACTTGCGAATTCTCCAGTTCAAGCGGAGTCTTGCGGCCAAAAATCTTGACCATTACCTTGAGTTTCTTCTTCTCGCGATCCACCTCTTCAATTTCGCCTGTGAAGCCGTTGAAAGCGCCGGTAATCACCTTGACGGTCTCGCCAACGAGATAATCGTTGATCGAGTCGACAGTGACGTCGGCCATCTCATCGGCCATGCCGAGCATGCGCTGCACTTCGCTGGGACGGAGGGGTTCGGGCTTAGCGCCTTTTTCCTTGCCGCGAAGGAAGTCAATCACATTGGTGGTGTTGCGCAGTTCATATTCCACTTCACCGAGAAGCAGAGCCTCTATGAACACATAACCGCTGTAAAGATTTTTCTCTTTGATAGTCTTTTTCCCACCACGAACGGTCAGCACTTTCTCAGTAGGGATAAGTACCTGAAACAGGTATTTACCAAGGTCAGTGTTGCGCATCTGTGCTTCCAACACTTCTTTCACCTTGGCTTCCTTACCGGAAATGGCACGCAGAACGTACCATGCCTTTTTGATGGATCCATTAGGATTTCCCTTTTCTTCGGCCATAGCTACAAAGCGGGGTTACGAAAAGTTTAAACAATAACAGGATAACGGGTTGGCGATTATTTGAACCAGCCTGGGATGTTATAGATTATGTCGCTCATAAAGAAGCTACAAACCTTATCCATGCAAAATATTATCGCGGCGATTATAATGGAAGCTATCAGCACGATAACAGCGCTCTTAACGAGCTGGCTCTTAGTTGGCCAAGAAGTCTTGTACCGAAGCTCGGTATAAGACTCCTCTAAATCCGTAAGTAATTTTAATTTTTTCATCTTTTATGTCTTGGCACGGGAAGAGAGGCTCGAACTCCCGACACCTGGTTTTGGAGACCAGTGCTCTACCGACTGAGCTATTCCCGTGTGTTAAAGCTATCGGCTCATCTTCCTTTCCGGCCTCAGGGCCGATAGCTTTGTGAGGTTATTTATTCCGGATTGCTCCGGGGATACTGACCGATGTATTAGTCAAGAATCTCAGTGATCTGACCTGAACCTACGGTGCGGCCGCCTTCACGGATAGCGAAGCGAAGACCCTGGTCGCATGCTACGGGGTTGATGAGGTCAACGATGATTTCTACGTGGTCACCAGGCATTACCATTTCAACGCCTTCGGGAAGGGTGATTTCACCGGTTACGTCGAGTGTACGGATGTAGAACTGAGGACGGTAGTGATTGTGGAACGGAGTGTGACGGCCGCCTTCTTCCTTCTTAAGGATATAAACAGAAGCTTTGAACTTGCTGTGGGGCTTAACAACACCCGGGTGGCAGATTACCATACCACGCTTGATATCTTTCTTGTCGATACCGCGGAGAAGGAGACCAACGTTGTCACCGGCTTCACCCTGATCAAGAAGCTTGCGGAACATTTCAACACCGGTTACAACCGACTTCATGTCAGCGCCAAGACCCATGATCTGAACTTCATCACCTACTTTCACAACACCAGTTTCGATACGGCCAGTTGCTACTGTACCACGACCGGTGATTGAGAACACGTCTTCAACAGGCATCAAGAAAGGCTTGTCGATATCACGGGGAGGCAGGGGAATCCAATTGTCAACAGCGTCCATGAGTTCCATAACTTTCTCTTCCCACTGGGGTTCGCCGTTGAGGGCACCGAGAGCAGAACCACGGATGATAGGAGTTTCATCGCCATCATAGTCATAAGACGAAAGAAGGTCACGCATTTCCATTTCAACGAGTTCGAACATTTCTTCATCATCTACCATGTCGCACTTGTTGAGGAACACTACGATACGGGGAACGTTCACCTGACGGGCGAGAAGGATGTGCTCGCGAGTCTGAGGCATAGGACCGTCAGTTGCAGCAACCACGATGATAGCACCGTCCATCTGAGCAGCACCGGTAACCATGTTCTTAACGTAGTCAGCGTGTCCCGGGCAGTCAACATGTGCGTAGTGACGATTCTTGGTTTCGTACTCTACGTGGGCAGTGTTGATTGTGATACCGCGTTCCTTTTCTTCGGGAGCATTGTCAATCTGGTCGAATGACTTCACTTCAGAAAGACCGTTTTTAGCAAGAACGGTGGTGATAGCGGCAGTAAGGGTAGTTTTGCCGTGGTCAACGTGACCGATAGTACCGATGTTAACATGGGGTTTGGTTCTTTCGAATTTCTCTTTAGCCATA
>ENA-ORCP01000219-ORCP01000219.1-human-gut-metagenome-genome-assembly--contig:-NODE-219-length-50234-cov-12.340092_pt1 | contig 50234 bp, 38 predicted proteins | sample MGYA00242990_ERZ507991 | MGnify/ENA primary metagenome ERZ507991 (study PRJEB26167, sample SAMN06115496) | human gut metagenome | host: Homo sapiens | place: China:Henan | collected 2015-05-07... | reverse complement strand
ATCAACTCCTCCTGAATGGAAAATTTCGGCCAGATCCTTTGAAAATTAAGTCTCTAAAGGCCATTGGGAAGAATCAAACATTTTACAGAGCTTCCCTAAGTATTTATACCTAATAAAAATCAAAATGAGCGTAAATATTTGTGAGCTAACTATTAGAACGAATGGATCGATTGAGTTGTAGAAGGTGGATGAGAAGCAAGTGCGTCGATGTATTAAATCTGAATGAGGCCGATTTTTCAGATATCTTTAGTCAGTGATCACACAAAAATTAGAATTTTTTTCTACTTCTAATTTCAAATTAGGAAGAGAAGGCGGTCTACTGTTTTAATTGTCAGGCGGTCTAGGTAAGAAAAAAGCATTGGAACAGCTTGAAATTTCTTTGTAATTGATAATGATAATCAATAGCCGTAAATTTCATCAAACTTTACATGTTTTAAGTTGTATCTCCTTTATTTACAGCTATAATCCGACGATCAAACAGGGAAGCACCGCTTCTCCAATCTATAAACAAGCCCCCTTCGGGCATATCCGGAAAGGAAATATTTAAATGGCAGAAGAAACCAAAGTAGAAGAAAAGGTTGAGGAAAAAACAGAAGCCACAGCAGCTCCGGCTGAAGAAACAAAAGCCGAAGAAGTTAAGCCGAATCCTCTTCAGCGCACTATCGAGCTGACGATCTCTCGTAAAGAACTCGATGCTCGCGTAGCTAAAGCTCTTCGCGAAAAAGCAAAGAAAGCTAAATTCCACGGTTTCCGTCCCGGCCACGCTCCTGCCGCTATGGTCAGAGCAGCTTATGGTCAGGAAGTTCAGTTCGATGCAATCAATGCACTCGTTTCTGCTGCTTTCGTTGAAAAAGTTCAGGAAGGCAAATTCCATGTCTCCGGCTACCCGGATATCGCTCCGACCGAAGGCGCTCCTGAAAATGAAGACACAATGTCCTTCACCGCTACTTTCGAAGTCTTCCCTGACGTCGAAGTTCCTGATATGAAAGACGCTTCCGTTACAGAGTACGAGTGCGAACTCACAGACGCTGACGTTGAAAAGACTCTCGATGTTATGCGCAAACAGCGCGCCACTTTCGAAAAGGCTGACAAGGCAGCTGCCGACGGCGACCGCGTTGTCGTTGACTTCAAGGGAACCCTTGACGGTGTTGCTTTCGAAGGCGGTACTGCTGAAGACTACGCTTTCGCTCTCGGCCAGGGCAGAATGCTTCCTGAGTTCGAAAATGCAATTCGCGGTATGAAAGCCGGCGAAACTAAGACTTTCAACCTGACTTTCCCGGAAAACTATCCCGCCAAGGACCTTGCCGGCAAGGAAGTCCAGTTCGAAGTCACACTGAAAGAAGTTGACGAAGAAATTCTTCCGGCTCTTGACGACAAGTTCGCTAAAGACCTCGGTGTTACCGACGGTATCGACAAACTCAAGGCTGACGTTAAAGAAAACCTTCAGCGCGAAGTTACCGCCCGCCTGGAAGCCCGCACAAAGCAGAGCGCCATGAATGCTCTTCTGTCCGTTGCTAAGTTCCCGGTCCCGCACGCTGCTGTTGAAGAACAGAGAGAAGCTCTGGTTCATGATGCCATCGAAAACATGAAGGCTCAGGGAATTAACCTCCCCAACGACAGCATTCCTGCCAACGCTATGCTTGACCAAGCTGAGCAGAGAGTTCGTCTTGGACTGCAAATCAGCGCTATTGTTGAGAAAGAAAAGATTACTTCTACTGACGATCAGATCAAAGCTTTGGCAGACAACATCGCCAAGAGCTATGAAGATCCGAAGGAAGTCGTTGACTGGTACCTCAACAACCCTCAGCACAAAGCTGAGCTTGCCGCGGTTGTTGTGGAAAACAACGTCGTTGCTTGGGTTCTGAAGAACGCCCAGGTTAAGAAAGAACTGATCTCTTTTGAAAACCTGATGGGTCGCGGTCAGCAGGCTTAATCAATTTGATGCGTCAGAGGCTTGAATGCCTCTGAAAAATACAGACAAGTCGGCAAGGTACTCAGGTCCTTGCCGTTTGTCATTGAAAAACTACTACAAACCACGGAGACGCGTATGCCCGACTTTACAAACTTTAATTCTGCACTTATACCGATGGTTATCGAGCAGAGCGGACGCGGAGAGAGGTCTTTTGACATTTACTCCCGCCTGTTGCGCGACCGCGTAGTCTTCCTGGTAGGACCGGTTACTGATCAGAGCGCCAATTTGGTCGTTGCTCAGCTGCTGTTCCTGGAAAGTGAAAATCCTGACAAGGATATCTCGCTGTATATCGACTCCCCGGGAGGAAGTGTTTACGCCGGTCTTTCCATCTACGATACGATGCAGTTCATTAAGCCTGACGTTTCAACTATTTGCTTAGGTATGGCAGCTTCCATGGGTGCGTTCCTGCTGGCTGCCGGCGCAAAGGGCAAACGTTTTGCGCTGCCCAACTCCCGCATCATGATTCACCAGCCGTCCGGCGGTACGAACGGTACTGCTGCGGATATCGAAATCCAGGCTAAGGAAATCTTGGAATTGCGCAGCCGTCTGAACACGATTCTTTCCGAACATACCGGTCAGTCCATTGAAAAGATCGCGGTTGATACAGAACGTGATAATTTCATGAGCAGCGCCCAGGCGGTTGAATACGGAATTATTGACGGCGTATTTAGAAAACGTTCCGAGCAAATCATTAGAAAAAAATAATTGATTTTGCGGATTAAAGATTTAAAGAAGTTATGAGCGATAACAAAGAGGGACCCGTCTGTTCTTTTTGCGGAGCCAAAAAGGGACAGTATTCCGAAATTTATAAGTCCAACATCGGAGATCAGTACATTTGCAAAGAATGTACTGAAGAGCTAGCTCGTTACTCCGGAGTCATTGAAGAAGCTTTGAAACGCTACCAGTATCTCGAAGCTCACAATAAGAACGCCGGCTCTGAAGCTCCGGGTAAAGAGCCTGAAGCAGAAGAGGCCGAAAAGCAGGATCCGATTTTGTACGGAGAGCTGCCCACACCGAAAGAAATCTACGCCAATCTTGACCAATACGTTATCGGACAGGAACAGGCGAAGAAAGTTCTTTCCGTTGCTGTCTACAACCATTACAAGCGCCTTAGAAGCAAATTCATCGGAGACGACTCCGATGAAAAAGTTGAGATCCAGAAGAGCAACATTCTCCTTATCGGCCCGACAGGTTCCGGTAAAACGCTTTTGGCTCAAAGCTTGGCCAAAATGCTGAATGTTCCTTTTGCAATTGCAGATGCAACGACCCTGACAGAAGCCGGCTACGTCGGTGAAGACGTCGAAAACGTCATTCTGAAGCTTCTGCAAAGCTGCAATATGGACCTGAAGCGCGCTCAGATGGGCATTATCTATCTTGACGAAATCGATAAAATTGCCCGCAAGAGTGAGAACCCTTCTATTACACGTGACGTTTCCGGAGAAGGCGTTCAGCAGGCTTTGTTAAAACTCGTTGAAGGCACCGTTGCCAACGTTCCTGCAGCAGGCGGAAGAAAGCACCCTCAGGGAAACAACATTCCGGTCGATACCTCTAACATCCTCTTCATTTGCGGCGGCGCTTTTGAAGGTTTGGACAAGATTATTCGCAGAAGAACCGAGCGCAGCGGCATCGGCTTTGAAGCCGACGTCAAGGGTGCGGACGATCGAAGCGAAGGCGAGGTGCTTCGCGACATCGAGGCCAAGGATCTGGTTCGCTACGGCTTGATTCCTGAGTTGGTTGGGCGTCTTCCGGTGATTGCGACACTTGATGACCTTGATGAAGAGGCCCTGATTCGTATTCTGACGGAACCGAAGAATGCGGTTCTGAAACAGTACGCACGATTGTTTGAAATCGAAGGCGTGGTTCTTGAAGTCCAGCCGGACGCTCTTAAGGAAGCGGCTAAGATGGCCCAGGAAAGAAAGACCGGGGCCCGCGGTCTGCGGTCCATTATTGAGAATGCGCTCCTTTCTGCCATGTTTGAAATTCCAAGCAGAAAAGACGTCGCCAGAGTGGTGGTGAAAGCCTCCACGATGAGAGACGGACAAGCCGAGTTCATCACTAAATAACGGTGAAGAGGAGGTTGCTTCTGCACCTCCTTTTTTCTTCTTGGGTGGTTCCTTTCTCCACCATCCCTTGATTAAGGTCCCCAAAATAGCCACAAAATCTTGAGAGGCTTAAGGCGAGGGCCTTTTACTTTTGATACAGTATGGAAACGAATTTTAAATATTTGGCGCCCTTGATTTTTTTTCAAGCGTACCCAAGTAGTAACTTGCGTAGTGTATTTTTTAGCAGTAAGGATTTAGATGATTCAGAAACGTACAACTAATTCAAATCCGATGATGTCGGTATTACCTCTGAGAGACATTGTTGTCTTCCCTCAGATGGTTGTGCCGCTCTTCGTCGGACGCGAGAAGTCGCTTAGTGCTCTTCGCAATGTCACGTCTTCTGAGAAGGCGAACAAAGAGCTTTTGCTCGTCGCACAGCGCGATGCGGGCATCGAAGATCCATCTTCCGATGATTTGTTTGATGTCGGTACGGTTGCGCGTGTCGTCCAGTCTTTGAAATTGCCTGACGGTACTTTCAAAGTCCTGGTTGAGGGTATTCGCCGTGTCCGAGTTACTCAGTACAAAGAAGACGAGCAAATTTTTGCTGAAGTTGAAGACATCCCACAGGATAAGATTTCCCAGCGTACTTTCGAGCCGCTGCGCAGAACCATCCTGACGGCCTTCACCGAATACCAAAAGAACAATAAGAGAATTACGAACGATCAGCTGAATCGGATTTCTTCATTGACCGATCCAGAGCAGCTCATCACATCCATTGCCCAGCTTCTGGTCCTTTCTCCGTCCCGCAAGCAAGACCTGCTTGCCACGGTCGGCACTAAGGATCGTCTTGAACTTCTCTTCGATATGCTCGAGGAAGAAGTCGACATTCAGCAGACGGAAAAACGCATCCGCGGCCGTGTAAAGAAGGCGATGGAAAAGAACCAGCGCGACTATTACCTCAACGAACAGGTAAAAGCCATTCAGAAAGAATTAGGCGATACCGATGAAGAGTTTGAGGAAATCGAGCGCAAGATTAAAGCCGCTAAGATGAGCCCCGAAGGCGAAGAAAAGGCCCTCGGCGAACTCAAGAAACTGCGCCTGCAAGGTCAGAATAGTGCAGAAGCCAATGTGATCCGTAATTACATTGACACGCTGATTTCTTTGCCTTGGAGCAAGAGAACCCGTGTCAACACGAATCTCATCAAAGCAGAAGCCGTTTTGGAAGAAGACCATTACGGCCTCGAGAAGGTGAAGGAACGCATCCTTGAATATTTAGCGGTTCAGAGCCGAGTCAAGAATGTGAAATCTCCGATCCTCTGCTTAGTCGGACCTCCCGGAGTCGGTAAAACATCTTTGGGCCAGTCTATTGCCCGCGCGACCGGACGTAAGTTCGTGCGTTTGGCTTTAGGCGGCGTAAGAGATGAGAGCGAAATCCGCGGTCACAGAAGAACCTACATCGGTTCCATGCCCGGTCGAATTCTTCAGAGCCTGACAAAGGCGGAAACCAACAACCCGCTTTTCCTGCTCGACGAAGTCGATAAGATGGGTATGGACTACAGAGGCGACCCTGCGGCTGCGCTCTTGGAAGTGCTTGATCCGGAACAGAACAACACCTTCCAGGACCACTATGTCGAAGTGGATTTCGATCTGTCGCACGTCATGTTCATTGCAACCAGCAACTCTATGAACATTCCGGCGCCGCTCTTGGACCGTATGGAAGTAATTCAGCTCTCCGGCTACACGGAAGATGAAAAGCTTCATATTGCTCAGAGACATCTGATTCCGAAACAGATGAAGCTGAACGGCGTTAAGCCGGGAGAACTCGAGATCGAAGACTCTGCCATTGTTGACATCGTTCGCTACTACACCCGCGAAGCCGGTGTCCGCAGCTTAGAGCGCGAGGTCAACAAGATCTGCCGTAAGACCGTTCGTGACATCCTTCTGAAGAAGACCAAAGGAAAGGTTGTTGTCAATTCCGACAATCTGGATTACTTCCTTGGTGTGCGCCGCTACAACTTCGGCGTTATGCACAAGGGCGATCAAGTCGGCCAAGTCACTGGTCTTGCCTGGACAGAAGTCGGCGGAGATCTTCTGACGATCGAAGTCGCGACGATGCCGGGCAAAGGTCAGATCACCCGCACGGGCTCTTTGGGCGACGTAATGAAGGAATCTGTCGAGGCTGCCCGCACGGTGGTTCGCTCCAGAGCCTCCCGCTTGGGCATTACTTACAAACAGATTTCGGAAACGGATATTCATGTCCACTTCCCGGAAGGTGCTGTGCCTAAGGACGGTCCAAGTGCAGGTTCTGCCATTACGCTGGGCCTGGTTTCCGCTCTGACGGGTATCCCGGTTAAAGCCGAAGTGGCAATGACGGGCGAAATCACGCTGAGAGGCGAAGTCCTTCCGATCGGCGGACTGAAAGAGAAACTTTTAGCTGCGCTTCGCGGCGGAATCAAAGAAGTCTTGATTCCTGAAGAAAACGTGAAGGATTTGGAAGAAGTACCGGCAAACGTCAAGGAAGGATTGGTGATTCGTCCCGTTCGTACCATTGATGAAGTTTTCCAGTACGGCTTATCCAAACAGCCGGAAGCCTTACCGCAGACAATCGAACAGCCGATGGCTGCAAAACAGTCGATTGAGGTAAGAACTTCGACAGCGGGATCGACCGCGCCTAATTAAGACCATCCGGTCTAAGAGGAGGGGGCTTCGGCCCCTTTTGTTTTTGTCTCGTAGCAAACCGGTTGAATATACGAAACAAAAAGAAGCAATTTTGCTGTTTTTTGGAAGACTGATCAAAAATCTATTTGTTGGCATTAACGACAACTTGGATGGGTTGAGAAGATTCAAAAACATGGGGCAATTTCAATAAAAATAGATGATACTTATCCATCAACCTCAGGTCGTATAAGAAAATTTGTCGCACAAATAGGGAGATTTGCCTAGAAAACCTTTAATTCGCCTACAAATACTGCTATTATTAACGAATCAGAGTTTATTTACCCCTTTAACTCTCTCGGAGGGAATGATGAATAAAGCAGATCTCATAGAAGCCGTCGCAATTAAATGTGACATCTCCAAGCTCGCCGCTCAGCGTGCTGTTGACGCAATGATCGACACAATTACAAATTCATTGCAGAACGGCAAAGAAGTTCAGCTGCTGGGTTTCGGCACGTTTTCTGTCGTTGAACGCGCCGCTCGTAAAGGCCGCAATCTTCGTACGAATAAATCGATTGAAATCCCCGCAAGAAAAGTTCCGAAGTTTGTCGCTGGCAAAAATTTAAAAGATGTAGTAGAATAGAATCTTTCGTGATTGAGACAACGAAATCTCAGTAACGAAGGATGCTTAGCTCAGTTGGTAGAGCGGCGCCCTTACAAGGCGTAGGTCGGGAGTTCGAGACTCTCAGCATCCACCAAGGAGTGGTAGTTCAGTTGGTTAGAATACCGGCCTGTCACGCCGGGGGTCGCGGGTTCGAGTCCCGTCCACTCCGCCAAGATTCCAGCCTCGTGAGAAATGTCTCGCGGGGCTTTTCTCTTTTCAACGCCATTTTTAGACTAGAGAATCCGACTTATAAATCCTCTTTGATAAATAAGTTCTCAATAATTCAAACAGATAAACTTATTTTATTTTCTTTTTCAATCTTCTCCATAAGGAGGTTGCTTGTAATTAATCCGAAGTAAATAGATTACAAATAAAAACATTTTTTATAATCCTTTTTCTTTATAACTTTTCTTTGCTTTAATTCAAATAGATACCCAAAAATTGTTCGTACAAAACGGATGAAAAATTAGCGTGCTTCACTTTAGAGGTTTTTTTGTCTTAAAGGGTTACATATAATCAGCCCTTCTTGAATGCTTCCTTCGGCTCACTGTTGTTGGGGTGAGCGCTAAAGAATGTATAAAACAAAGATAAAGGATCCCATGAAGCACTTAGACAGAGAACAAAAACTCAAAGAGCAAATGCAGCCATTCTTTCAATCCTGACCGTTTTGTCCCCGCTCCAGGTTTTCGGTTCGGTTTTGGCACCTATCGATTTAGGAGAATATTTTTTCGAGGTTTATGCCACTGCGCAAAAACCGGCATTCTCCGGACCAGTTGAAAGAGCTCTAAAGAAGGAACTGAAAGACTTCGTTGGCTCAGGAGATTACAATTTCTTTTCTAAAGGAATGGCAATTACCTGGAATGTAAGGGCGGAAGGCAGCATTAACGGCAACTCAGTTCATTCCAAAAACAAAAACCTAACGCTTACGGCCGAGAAGGGCAGTGTTGTTCTCTCGCCTGAAGCTTTCTTCAGCGGCGGCTTTGGTTCTGCCGTCGTAGCCGGATTTAAAACGTCGGTTCAAATCTCCGCGGGCGAAAGAATTGTTCTGAACATACCCGCACATCCGGAAGACCAAAAAGATCATCTTTCAGATCATCTTTCGATTGCGTTGGGAGAGGGTTCAACAGCTTCCTTGAAAGCTAAAAATATTATTGTGTACGGCTCTATCGGTTGGATGCCCGGCGCCCAAGCCGCACTCAAGGCTTCTGAGAGTGTTCATATCGCTTTATCTGAACAAAAGAGAAACTCCGTCCATCATCCTTTATGGGTTTTTGACAGTTCGTTTATTATCGATGCCCCGACCGTTGTTATTGACAGAGACGTTTCGGTTACTCAAATGGGTGATGAATATCACTCGTTCGTCCAGATCGGCATGGATTAGAAAAGTGGAATTGAAACTAAAGATATTTTGTTTAGAGGGCGTGTGCTCGTCGGTGCCGGAACTTCTTTTGAGGCCGGTTCATCGAATTCGGTAGCTTTTGAGAAAACGCTGACCATCCACGAAGGGGCCGAAGCCGATATCAAAAGCAGACACATTTCGATTGACGAATTGAAGTTTCATGGGAACGGCGGTTTAGCTTCGCTCGCGGTTCTTCCGGAAGGTTCATTGAGCTTTTCTCGTCCTGTCACTGTCAAGGACGGAGCTGAGCTGAATATTTCTCTAGGAAGAAACAGTCGGCTTACGGGCGCTGTCTTTACCGATGATCAGACGGGTTCCGGAGGTTCCTTTATTTCCTTGGGCGCGGGAAGTGTTTGGCAAAACGCCATGCATTCCAACGTCACTGAATTGAAGGTTTCTGAAGGCGCTGTCATTGAAGTCGGAAGCGAAAAGGGTTTCCGTCCGCTTCAGATTCAACAGCTCAAGGGATCTGGCGCGACCTTTTACCTTCCCGGCGGAAGAGCCGGAAGCATTAATCAGACGCAGGGCGGCGAGGGCAAGCACTCGGTTTATCTCGGAACGAGCGGCGCCAGCATTACTGAAACAAAGTTGGTTCAACATGTTTTCAGTTATGATGATTCACTTTCGAACGCCGGCAGAGCGGAATTCATTTTAGCCAACGACGGGCTTGTGGATGCCGGTCCCTACCAATACAAGCTCGATCTACAGCCGTTTGATTACCACGATAGACGTGTCTGGCTGATTACAGCTGAAAAAGAAGAAAAACTGACGTCATCCGTATTTCCTCCGGACTCAAACGGCCCTTCGGAGAATCCGGATGTTCCTCCATCTGTACCGGGAGGTGTGCCTGTCACTCCGCCGACAGGCCCCGACAACTCTCAAAACCCGCCTGTGCCTGACGGATTATCCCGTACCGGACAAACGGTTCTGTCGGTGGTCAGCTCCGGTGCTTCCGTGGTTCAATACCTCAGCTCTTTGGCTGATTTGAGAGAAAGAACCGGCGAGATCAGACGCGGTTCATCTGACGGCGCCTATGTTCTGGGCAGATACGAAAAAGGCCGGTTTGATCCTTATGCCGGCGTACACAGCAAACTGAGATACACCACAGTTTCGCTCGGCACAGATAAAAAGATTGATCCGAACTGGATTGTCGGAGCTCAAGTGGGCTTTACCGACGGAGACGTGAGAGTGAAGGGAGGAGCCGGTAAAACTGACATTCACTCTATCGGCGGTAAGGCTTACCTGACTTGGTTTGATGAGAATGCTTATGTCGATACGGTTTTGACCTTTAATCGCCATAAGCAGAAAATTCGAGCCCACCTAATGGAAGGCACAAGTGTTCATGCGCCATACCATAACCTTGGCTTCGGTATTTCTTCCGAAGGGGGCATTCGTTTTAACTTCCTGAAGAACCAGGACGGATCCAATTGGTTTATAGAGCCTCAAGTCCAGCTTTCTTATTACCGATTGCTCGGGGAAGACCTATCGTTCTCTCACGGTATGAAGGTAAAAATTGATGACTCCGACAGCTTGAATATGCGCCTTGGCTTGACGGCTGGCCGCTCGTTCAATCGTCCTGACGGACAAAATGTCGGAAATCTGTACGTTAAAGCCGGTGTGAACCACGACTTTTTAGGTAAGACAAAAATCCGAATGAACGAGTTTGACTTCAAAACCCGTTCGCTGGGAACGCGCTTTTATTTCGGCGTTGGCGGTGAGCTCGTCATTGGAAACCAATGGAAGGCGTTTGCTCAGATCGGCGGAGAGCATGGTAATCGTCTGAATGTCGACCTGTCCTGCAAGGCCGGAATCAAATACAGCTTCTAAGAAGAAAACCCGAGCCGGAATTTCCGGTCTCGGGTAATTTGAGTTGAATGGTTCCTTAATTTACAGGCGGCAGTTCAGCGGCTAAGCGATCAAATTCTTCGAGCCATTCTCTTTTCCAAGCGGTTTTTTGCTCGTCGCTGACCCAAGCGGCCTCAATGCTGTTTTCCAACATCTTGCGCAGCTGAGGCAGTGTGAAATCGAGCCAGTTGTGCATAAGAAGCCAGGATTCGGAAATAGAAATATGGTGCATCGTCGGGTCATCGCTGTTGGGGAAGACTTATCGCCTCAGCTCAACCATCTTGCGAACCGGATGCTTAATGGCCCATTCTTCGTCCGATAAAGTCCTGAGATAATAAGAATTGGTCGGAACAACTGCAAAATGCATATTGGCTGCTTTTGCTTCTTCGACAAGTTCCGGACTATCGATAATCGTGTAGCCGTGATCGATGCGGTCAGCACCGAGAAGTTTCATGGCAGTTTCAACGTTGCGCCAATGTTCTCCGAACTCGCCGGCGTGGATCGTGATTTTGAAACCGGCATCTTTTGCCATCTTGAAGGCTTTCCAAAAGTTTTCCGGTTCATGATTGGTCTCCCGATAATCAATACCGATCCCGATGGTGTATTGATCAGGGTGCCGGATCATTTCTTCAACGAGTTCGACTGCCGCTTCAGGTGTATCTTCTCGGTCGATAGAAGGGATGGAGCGGGCGACAACACCATAACGCTCAAGACCTTGTCTGATGCATTCATTGATCGCCTGACGAGCTTCGTCGTAACTCATGAAATGCTTTAGCCCCGTCCAGTTCCAGTAGAACTCAATATATTTGACGCCTTGACTGGCAACCCTTTGGATATGCTTGAGTGTGATACGTGTTAAAAAAGAGGGCTTGGAAAGCACCTTGCTTTCCAAGCACCTGAAGATTCGTAAAACGCCGATTGGCTTGTCGCCGCGGGTATAGAAACTATTGATATCTTCTTGACTGACATCAGCACCGGATTCAGCAACAAGTTCTTCGAAAGTCTCTTTACCTGTGGTGCCTAATAGATGGCAACGTAGTTCAAGTTTAGGGAAGGTTTTGAAGAATCAGAGCCATTCTTCGGGAAGCTGCTTAGAGAAGGGAGAATCCGGAACGAAACCGGGATTATCTGAACGCATAAAGCCTCTCTTTGTCTGGATTTGAGTCTCGCTAAATATACAACTGAAAACTTTCTAAGCTCATGAGCCCGTGATTTATATCGTTACAAAGAATGAAAAACTAAGGCAAAACCCGAACCTCGGAGTCTCAAATGCTCGCAAAAAATTCCTGATCGGTAAAATTTGGCCATACCTCAAATACAAAATCACCGTATCTCACGGAGAGTTCAAATGATCGACAGCATCCTTGCCGTTATTGTTCTCATCATTGCAGGTTGGGCCATAGCAAAAAATTACGACGCCAAAGTTGTCTTGTTTATTGCAGCGCTCGTTCTTCTTTACTCCGGACTTCTCTTAGGACACAACGTTCTTGGAGCAAAGGCCACCACGGGATTGTCCTGGGTGGATCCTTTTAAAGTCATCAAAGATCAATTTGTTCGTCAGTACAGCAATGCAGGTTTAATCATCCTCAAGCTTTTCGGTTTCGCTGCCTATATGTCTCATATAGGCGCGTATGATATGGTCATTAAGGTTTTGACGAAGCCGCTATCTACGTCCGCAAGCCGATCATCTTGATTCCGATGGTCTTCTGGGTTGGGACCTGCCTGCAGATCATTATCCCGAGAGCCGCCTCGCTTGCTGTGATCTTGATGGCAACATTATTCCCGGTGCTGAGAGCCGCCGGAATGTCTACCTTAACGGCTGCAGCCCTGATTGCCACAACTGCCACGATCGTTCCGACTCCCCTCGGCGGTGACAACGTGGTCGCGGCCCGAGTGCTGGGATTTGAAAACGTTGTCGATTACGTAGCATTCCACTTGGCACCGATCACGATTCCGGCCTTGTTTGTGATGGGTATCGTTCATTATTTCTGGCAGACTTACTTGGACAAGAAAGATGCCGTACTGCTGAAAGAGCTGGATAAAGAAACGGTTATTGAAGCCGAGCGTCCCGAGAAAAATACACCGACCTGGTACTTTATTTTCCCGATCCTCCCGCTGGTTTTAGTGATCTTCTTCTGGGTCTTTTTCAGAAAAGCCAAAGTCGGTCTGGTAGAAATCACACTTTTCTCCTTTGTCCTGGCATTTGTCTGCGAACTCTTTAGAAAACGCAATGTTAAGGACGGTATGAAGGATCTCGGAATCTTCTTCAAGGGTATGGGCGACGGCTTCTCTAAAGTTGTCGTCCTGATCGTTGCCGCTTCTTCTATGGTGTTCGGACTTCGTGTTATGGGCTTGATTGACGCCATTTCGAATTCCATTTCCAATTTCGAAAATGCTAAGGTCGGTTTAATGCTGGCGTTCTCCGGCATTACCGGTTTGATTACCTTCATCAGCGGTTCCGGCAATGCTGTGTTCTACAGCTTTATTGAACTGATTCCGCAGATTGCGCAAAAAGCCGGCATTGATCCGATCATGGTCGCGCTGCCGATGCAATGTATGTCCAACCTGTTCCGCTCCATGTCTCCGGTTGCCGCTGTGATCATCATCGTCTCGGCATCCGTGAAGGTCAATCCTCTGGTTCTCGTCAAACGTACCTGGGTTCCTCTGATGAGCGGAGTCTTGGTCGTTTTGGCGCTTTCGTTCTTCAAATACATGTGAGAAGTCAACGGTGCAGGCAGGAAACTGTCTGCACTAAATTAGTCAAGGTTTGAAATTGTCTTTAGAAAAAGCAAAAAATCATCTGGTGAAATTCGGTCTTGAAGATCGAATTCGGGTTGCAAAAGAATCGACTGCTACGGTAGCGCTTGCCGCCAAAGCGTTCGGCTGTGAAGAAAAGAAGATTGCTAAGACTTTGTCGTTCATGCTCCCGAGCGGTCCGATCCTGGTGCTAACCGTCGGTGATGCACGAATCGACAATGCCAAGTTCAAACACGCTTTCGCGGCAAAGGCAAAGATGATTAAGCCGGAAGAATGTGAAAAAATAATCGGACATGCACCGGGAGGTATATGTCCGTTCGGTATCAATGACGGCGTGAAAGTCTATTTAGACGAATCGCTCAAAAGCATGGATTCTGTTCTTCCTGCCTGCGGAACATCCGACACCGGCGTCGAGCTCACTATTCCGGAATTAGAGAAAGCTTCCTGCAGCGCAGGATGGGTCGATATCACCAAAACACCGTCAAGCTAACTCAAGACATCTTTCATTGGGGTCTGCAGCCACTGGTCGCGCAGACCTTCTTTGACCCAGCGGCTTTCTGCATTGTCTCCCTGGAGCAGAGAGTTGCTCATATCCATGGAGAACTCTTCGAAACATTCCTCAAGTGTCTTGCTGTGTGCATCGGCGAGAAGTGCCCAGCTGCTGTTGGCGTCGGCTCCGATTCGAACGACATAATTCGTGGGAATTAATCTGTTGAGAAGTGCGTCCACGGCCTCCGGATAGCTTCCGATCTTATCGGCCAGTTCGACATTGGTCATCTGAGGGTTACCGACTTCTTTAGCCAGCATGAGGATCCGGAGGAGGGCAACTGCGGACAGCAGGTCGTCTCCGCTCTTATCAAAGTCTTTATAGCGTCTGGCGCGCAGCATCGGAAGCGTGGCGGTAATCGCAGCGCCGGCCAAAACGAACATCCAGTTGATGTACATCCAGGTCAGAAGAACGGGGATGGCGGCAAAGGCACCGTAAATCGTGGTGTAGGAGCCGCGCATTACGTAAATGCCGAAGCCCCAGCGGAAGACGGTAAAGACCAAGGCAATCAGAGAGCCTCCGACGAGGGCGTCTCTCCACAGTACTCGACAGTTAGGAACGTATTTATAGAGAGCCGCGAGAATGATCGACTGGAAGATCAGCTGACCGATGGGAATAAGCCACTTCGCATATACCGATAAGTGGCCCGCCATCGCCATGCCGGTTAAATACGATGAAGCGGCAAGGCTGATGCCGATGGCAACCGGCCCGAGCGTAAGAAGCGCCCAATACATCAGAACTCTTTGCCATAAGCTTCTGAGCTTGAGCACTTCGTAAGTGGCGTTCAAAGCCGAGTCGATGGTCGCAATACAAAGCAAGGCAGAAATGACCAAGCCGATCAAACCGAAGGCGGTTAAGCCGGCGGCTTGCGTAGCAAACTGTTTGATATAGCCCAATATTTGCTCACTGTACTGAGCCGGAAGGAGTGTCGAGAAAATAAACTGCTCGAAGGCTTCACGGTAGGGAGCAAAGAGCGGGAAAGCGGAAAAAGCCGCCATGATGACCGCTAAGGCCGGAACAATGGAAAGAAGGGTCGTCAGGGTCAGGGAGGAGGCGACTTGTTTTAAAGAGGCCTTGTCGATACGTTCCATCACGAACATACCGAAATTCCACATTCTTTCTAAACATGCATGTTTGGTGACAAATGCCGGTATCTGACGACTCATAATTTTTCCTTTAGCACTCGACGACGCAGACGGCCAAGCCGCCGAGACTTGTTTCTTTGTATTTATTCGCCATATCCTTGCCGGTCTGCATCATAGTTTCAATGACCTGATCCAGACTTACATAATGGGAGCCGTCTCCCATCATGGCTAAGCGCACGGAGTTGACCGCTTTAACGGCGGCAATACCGTTGCGTTCAATGCAGGGAATTTGTACCTGGCCTCTGACCGGGTCGCAGGTCAGACCCAAGTGGTGTTCCATACCGATTTCGGCGGCGTTTTCAATTTGTTCGTTGGTGGCGCCGAGCGCTGCGGCTAAGCCGGCGGCAGCCATGGAGCAAGCGACACCTACTTCGCCTTGGCAGCCGACTTCTGCTCCGGAAATAGAAGCGTTCTTTTTATAGAGTGCACCGATGGCGCCGGCGACTAATAAGAACGTACGGATGCCTTCTTTATTGGCCTGTGGAATGAACTGGCGGTAATAGTTAATGACAGCGGGAATAACACCGGCTGCACCGTTGGTCGGGGCAGTAACAACTCTTCCGCCTGCGGCATTTTCTTCGCTGACGGCAAAGGCGTAAGCGTTGATCCAGTCAATGACCTGCAGCGGATCGTCTGCGACTTTAAGAGGGCTATTAAGAAGCTTTTCGTAAAGTTCATTGGCGCGGCGTTTGACTTTTAGAGGGCCGGGCAAGCATCCCTTTGCGTTCAGACCGCGGTCGATACACATGCTCATCACGGACCAAATGTGATCCAGCGAATCGTCGATCACTTCGCGGCTGCGGATGACCTCTTCATTGGCTCGGATCACGGCTTCCATGCTCAGTCCGTGTTTACGGCACTGCTCCATGAGTTCATTGGCCGTGGAGAACGGATAGGGAAGCGCCTTTTTATCTTCTTCGGTAGCGGGAAGGGCGCGAGGTTCCTGCTTGAGCTTGGCTTCTTCTTCGGTTTCGATAAAACCGCCGCCGACGGAATAGTATTTTCTGGTCAGGAGTTCTTTGCCCTTATCGTCGAACGCTGTAATGATCAGCGTGTTGGTGTGGTAAGGATCGAGAACAGAAGGCTCAAATGTAAGGTCGGTACTGTAGTGGAAGGGAATCGGCTTGCAGCTGTCGAGCAGCAGGCGATCTTTTTCTTTGATGTCCTGAATCCATCCTGGAATGGAGTCCACATCGATAACAGACGGGCTCTTGCCCATTAAGCCGAGAAGCACTGCGCTGTCTGTGGCATGTCCGATACCCGTTGCGGCAAGAGACCCCATTAGTCTGACTTTAATGTCTTCGACTTCGGGGAAGAGATGCTTATTTCTCAGGAGGGAAATAAAGTTGCGGCCTGCACGCATCGGCCCGACAGTGTGGGAGGAAGAGGGACCGATACCGATACGGTACATGTCAAAAACAGAAATGTTCATATTGCCTTCTTATATATGTCTAAATAATGCCCGATTGATAACCGAACGAAATACAAAACTGCCTCAAATCGGTTATTCTTTTGGTGCACGCATTCTATAGTTTTTGGCCGTTGGAAGGAACTGAATTTTCATGAAAATCAAAGCGTTGTTGGTTGCTGCTGTATTAGCCGGAGAATTCGGTTTGTGTTTTGCCTCAACAGACGGCGACTTAATTCAAGGCGTGATACCTTATCCCGACAGTGTTTCCGTGACTTCTGTGGTGATTGAACCGTTCCATCCTGAAATTGAAAGGCACACCGAAGGCTTCAATAGCGGATTTAAACCGCTTTGCCTGAAGATAACTCGAGTTCGTGAAGCTCAAGGTGCTTCTTGGGTGACTCAGACAAACGTCAAGCCTCTTTTTAGTGAAGAGGCTTGTCGAAAGGCAGCGATGGAAACGCCGAGCAGGCGCGAACATTTGCTTCATCAGGACTGAGGAGTCCTCTTCGCAGGTGTGCCGTGAATTTCTGTGGTGAAGAACCGCAACAAAAGCAAACCTAATCCAAGCGCCACCGTGCACACGGCAAAAGACGTTGCCTGAATATTTCCTAAGCTCACGATCGGAGAGACGATGCCTCCGAGCAAGAAACCGATGCTTCCGATGATGGCAGAAGCCGCGCCGGCGTATTTTCGACCTAAATTCATGGCGGTTGCCGTGGCGCCGGTAAAGATAAAGCCTAGGCAGAAAACCATCAGCAGCAGGCAGCCTTCATAGGTATACAAGTCTTTTGTCGTTAAGGCGAAAATAAAACCGGCGATTGAAGCGATCAGACTGCCTGCGGTTCCGAAGTATGTGGCTTTGGCCGTCGTAGAGAAGCGAACGGCAAGCAGGGCGCCTGCGCCGATCGCGACTGCGTTTAGGGCAAAAATCAGAGAGAAATGGAATTGAGAGAGACCGTATTCATTCTGAAGAATGAACGGTGTCGAAGAGATGTAGGCAAAAAGTGCGCCCATACCTAAGCCGAAAACTGTCGTGAAGACCGCAAAATTCGGAACCTTGCAGACCAAAGCAAAGCCCTCAAAAGAGCGCCAGAAAGAGCCTTGTTCGCGGGCTTCTTTCGGAAGCGTTTCTTTAACCGGAATCACCAAACCTGTAATCACCACTCCGATGCCGAGAAGTATGTAGAAAATACCACGCCATCCGATGAGGTCAGCAACCGAACCGCCGATAACCGGAGCCGCAACCGGTGCGATTCCGTTGACGGCACCGACAATAGCAATGATCTTTGCCAGCTCTTTACCGGAGTACAAATCGGTCGGAGCCGAACGCGAGTAAACAATGGCGCCTGCGCCGTCCAAACCTTGAAGAAGCCGCGCGAAGTTGAAAGTGTCGATGTCTTGGGACAAGCAGCAAAAAAGCGTGGCTGCGATGTAAAGAAGAAGAGAAAAATACAGAACCGGTTTGCGGCCGTACCTATCGCTTAAAGGCCCGAAAATAATTTGGCCGACTGCAAGCCCGACCATACAGAAGGTCAGGCCTAATTGAACGGAAGAAACAGAAGTAGAGAACACTCTTGTCATCTCCGGCATGGCCGGAAGGTACATGTCGATGACAAACGGTCCGAAGGCCGAGAGCAACCCCAACACAATGATTAAGTAAACCGAATACATGCAAATCTTTAATGAAAGTTAGGCGCGCAGTTTGAGACTTTTAGAAGCTGATCTTGTCATTTTCTCTGCAAGTCGAGATTGAGGGAAAAAATATTTTTCTTTACACAGTGGCAAAAGTGTGAGCAATACACCACTGATTTCAATAGGTTTGTGGTCTTTTTCACATAGTACTAATGCAGAAAAACCAGTGAAGTATGTAGATATAGAAACACCTCGCAATTTGCGAGGTGCTTCAAGAGGTCTAAAAAGGCTTTAGACGATGGTCAGCGCCAGAACGACAACGCCGACAATCAAAGGAATGGCCGTGCGTTTAACCAATTGAATCGGAGGAACCATGGCCAAGCCGGAAAGCACAATCACAACGCCTGCGATCGGAGACATGGTACGGCCCATCTGGCCGGAGATAAGAGCCATGGCGCCGAGGTTCGGAATCGGCATGCCGAAGGAAGCAGCGTGCGGAGTGACGGCTTCATTGAAGGCAAAAGTTGCTGCGTCGCCGGAACCGGTGATGGCAGCCATGATGAACGGACCGAAAGAACCGCCCCAGCGGGCGATTTCGTTGGAGCTCTTCAAAACCTCCACGAAAGCATCGATTAAACCTGTGGCTTTTAAGCCTGCGGCAAAAACGCCGGCCGTAATGATGATGCCCATGACGGAGCCATAGCCTTCGCCCATGCCCTTGAAAAAGTCTTTGGTGAACTGTTGAGGATTCACCCATGAAACGATCAATGCGAAAATAGCACCAATGACCATGGCCTGAGCCACACCCATTTTAATGACCGGAACGTAAGAGTTGCCGAGCAGAAGAATGACCAAGGGAACCAAAGGAGCGATGGCTTTGAGCGGATTGATGCGTTCGACGCCCCCGCTGTGGTCAGCCGAAGTGTAGTAATCATCGAGTTCTTTAGCACTCGGCTTGTTGTCGCGGAGGATCAGGCAGACAATCGTGAGACCTACGGCACCGATTAACACCATGGCTAAAGAATAGGGCGTATGCAGGCTAATTAAGTCCATCATGTCCATATTGGCAATTTTGGCAACAACACTGTTGTGGCTCGTTCCCGGAGAAATGTTGGAGCCGAAAGTGCCCATCAGGACAGCGGCGCCGGCTGCGGCCGGTCGGATGCCTGCGCGGATCATCACAGGAATGAATGTAGCACCGACGGCGGCTGCGCAGCCCGAGGCAGACGGAATGGCGACGTTAATAAAGCTCGTGATGATCGTTGTGGCAGGAATCAAGAGAATGCCGAGTTTATTTAAAGGAGCGGCTAAAAATTTAACCAAATTTTTATCGCATCCTGTGGTCGTTACCACATAGGCAAAGCCCATAGAGGAACAGATCGCCATGATGAGCGAAGCGTTTGCCATGCTTTTGGCAAACTGATCGAGTGCTGCCATCGGTTTCATGGCAATACAGCAAAGGAATAGGCCGGCGGTAAACAGCACCAAACGCGTCTCAAAACGCTTGATCAGGCAGTAAACCGTGACCAGGATTACAGCGATCGCAATCCAAGCGGTTAGAGTCATAAAAATACCTTTTGAAATGAATAAAGGAGGCCGTTAGGCCGCTTAAGGCCGTCATTATAAGTGTTACTGCTTACTCGTTGTCACTTAATACTTTCGGAGGTGTTTTGCAGCTGACGGATTTCAGCCCGAAAGGCAAAACCGCTCAGAAAAAGATTGGTTTATTCTGTCTTTTTTTGAATACTCTCTAAAAATAAAATGAACGATTGGCTGACTCGAGTCTCTGCCGCCAGCGGTATCCCCTCTGAAATCTTTATTCTTGGCTTCATTGCATTTTTTCTGCTGATTGTCTTAGTCATCGGCCTTATCTACTGCCTTATCAGACTAAAAAGCATCAGTGCGAATACGCTTCAGACGGTTGCTCAGGCTCGAATGGCTTGGCGGGAGGACCTGGGTGCGGCTGTCACCCAAAGTAAGGATCTGATTGCCGATCGTATGAAACCGAATTTTATGGAAACGGAACGTACGCTGGAACGCTCCTTTCAGGATGTTTCGGCCGGAATCAGAAGCGAAACCTTTGCCAGCCTGAAGGCTGTGCAGGACACGCTTAACCAGTCTCTTACACGTAATGATGAGCAAATCAGTTCGGTAAACAAGCGCTTTGAGGAGTTATCCAGAAGTATCCGAGAAGAGATTGCAGAAAGCGGAAAAGTGGTCCAAAGCACATTGAACCAATCGCTGATTCGAAGCGATGAGCAGATTAAGAGCCTGAATGAGCGTTTTGAAGAACTCTCGAAGACGCTCCGCGGAGAAATTTTTTCCAATCTGAAAGCCGTCCAAGATACGCTGAATCAGTCGCTCACCCGCAATGACGAACAGCTTCGCGGCGTGAACCAGCGTTTTGAAACGTTATCTTCGACATTGAATACCTCGTTAAATGAACTGCGTAAACAGGTCGATGACGATTTGAAAGTACTTAATAAAGATAATGAAGCCAAGTTAGAAAAGATCCGAGAAACCGTAGAAGAGAAACTCCAAAACACGCTGACAAGTAAAGTCGGAGAAAGCTTCTCCCAGGTGACTCAGCAGTTAAACCGCGTCTATGAAGGTTTAGGCCAGATGAAAGAGTTAGCCGAAGAAGTGGGCGGGTTGAAGCGCGTTTTTGTCAACGTCAAGAGCCGCGGCATGCTCGGTGAAGTTCAGCTTGAAGCACTGCTGAAGGAATACTTCACCGAGAGTCAGTATGTTAAAAATGCTCATCCGGTTCCGTCTAAACCGAAGATGGTGGTTGAGTTCGCCGTCAAACTGCCGGGCTTAAATGGCAGAACTTGTCTCTTGCCGATTGATGCGAAGTTCCCGGTAGAGGATTACCAGAGACTCCTGCAGGCAGCCGATGAAGGCGATCGAGAAGGTGTTGCGGAGGCTCGTTCTAAATTAAGAACGCGTTTTAGAAATGAAGGCAAATCGATTGCCGAGTACATCAATGTGCCGGAGACCACAGATTTTGCGATTATGTTTATTCCGTCGGAAGGACTTTATGCAGAGGCTTTGGCGCTGGAAGGTTTGATCAACGAACTCTTCACGTCTTACCGCGTATACATCATGGGCCCGTCGACGCTGGCGAGCGCCCTTTGTGCTTATCGCGCCGGTTTCCAGACGCTCGCAATTGAAAAGAAGAGCTCGGAAATCAGAAAGATCTTGTCTTCAGTCCAGACGGAATTTGCGAAGTACGGCGAAGTCCTAAATAAACTTAAATCTCAGGTTGAAACAGTCGTTAAAACCGTAGATATCGTTCAGAACAAGACAAGGAAGATGAATCTTCAGCTGGAGGTCGCGTCTGAGAGCGATAAAGAAGAGGACCAGCCGATGTCTCTGCCGTCTCCGATTTCGAACCAGAACTCGCTGACTTCGGAGTCTTAGAAAAATTTTCGGAGAACCGAACCTCCGCTTGAGACCTATATACGAAAAGAGCCGGAAGATTTCCGGCTCAAATTCTATGGAAAGCTCATTAGGTTTTCATTGTTTTTTCGGCCACAAATGCAGCCAGTTCCCGGGCAGCGTCTTTTGCTCTTTCCGGCGCTGCATCAAAAATCTCAGCCATGAGGCGTTCGCTGACGTACTCAGGATTGAAGTCCAAGTGCAGATCGTTGCCGTGCATCTCACATTTTGTGAAGGCGCCGTCGGGCGAGCACTGAGAAGCGATTTCAGCAACTTTGCCCTTGGCAAGCATTGCGATTACGGGATTCTTGAAAGATAACTCGACGTGGTTGGCAGAGATATTCTTTAAGTTCAAGAAATCACGTGCTTTGTAGAGCTGTTCAATAGGGAGGGCCATTTTCTTCCTTTCTAAAAATTTTCGGATATTTTAGTTCATCAGTCCGGAGATAAGCACGGCTAAGACAAGTGCAGGGCAAAGAACGCCGATACAGACTCTGAGCACTTTCTTCCATCCCGGGTAGTTCTGAAGAGAAGTCCAATGGGTGTGAACTTTATCCCAAGCGAACCAAGCAGCCAGCAGACAGGCAATGATGCCGCCGATCGGAAGACCTAAGTTGGAGACAAAGAAGTCAGCCAGGTCAAAGGCGGTCTTGCCGAATATCTTGTAATCTGCCAAAAGGCCGAAGGACAAAGCACACGGAATACTAAGAATCAGCATGAAGAGCAGGCAGACGGTCACGGCTGTTGCACGCTTCATATTGAGTTCCTGAACCATCCACGTAATGTCAATTTCAAGCATGGACACGGCTGAAGTTAAAGCAGCAATGATCAGGCAGAAGAAAAAGACGATGGAGAACAAGTAACCGAAAGGCAGCTTGGCAAAAATCACCGGCATCGTAATGAAGGTGAGGCCGGGGCCTGCCGCCGGGTCCATTCCAAAAGCGAAATTAGCCGGAAGAATCATCAAACCTGCCATCAAGGAGATGAGCAGAGAAAGCACCACAATCCAGAAAGTGGAGCTCACGAGTTCTGTCTTATCGTCGATATAGGCGCCGTATGTAATCATGCAGCCGGCACCGACCGAGAACGAGAAGAAAACCAGCCCCATGGAATCCAGCAGTGTTTTCCAGCTGAACTTGGAGAAATCAGGCAGGAAAAGGTATTCCACACCCTTCATGGCGCCGGGCTGCATCAGACCTGTGATGATCAGAATGATCATGAAGATAAACAGCATCGGCATAAGGATCTTGGAACATAATTCGATGCCGCCTCGAATACCGAAGGCAACCACAAATCCGACTAAGGCAAGGAAGCCGATCTGAGCGGAAATGGCAACCCAGGGCGAGGAAGACAGGCTTCCGAACAGTGCGCCGAGGGTTTCCGGGTTGGCGGCGGGGAACCCGATGATGGCTTCAAAGAAGTACAACAGGCACCAGCCGCCGACTACAGAATAAAACGAAAGAACGACAAAGCCGATGATGATGCCGAGATAACCCAAGACTGACCAGAAGGATCCGCCTAAGTTTCGGTAAGCCGTGACGATTCCGCCTTTACCGGCTTTGCCCAAGGTGATTTCCGTGAGCAAAAGGCCGAAAGCCAAGGTAAAGGAAAAAATAATGTAGGGGAGCAGGAAGGCTGCTCCGCCTTCGGCGCCGGCCATGTATGGGAACTTCCAAATTGCACCCAGACCGATGGCCGCGCCGACACTGGCTAAGACAAACCCAACTTTGCCGGTAAATGTTTTTTCTTGTTGTTTTGATGCTTGGGACATCTGAGAATACTTCCTCGGTTTTAAATCAGATTAAAGATTGCAACCACAACGATGAAGCAGGGTGCAACGAAAGCCAGCATAAAGCGGAAGAACTTCATGAAGCCGTCGGAATGCTTAACGCTGGAGTTGATTTCATATTTGGTGCGGTCAAAGAAGAACCAGCCCGTCATCGCAACAACGAAGATGGCGCTGAGCGGCATCAGGATGTTGCAGCAGAGGAAGTCGATCGCATCAAAAATGTTCTTGTCCATGATCTTGTAATCAGCCCACGGACCCATCGAGAGAGCAGACGGAATAGAGCAGATGGAAAGAACGATGAACAGAAGAACGGAAGCTGTTTTGCGGGAGAAATGGAATTCGTCCATTAAATAAGCCAGGGGAACTTCGAACAAGGAAATCATCGAAGTCAGAGCGGCAACCAGCAAACAGCCGTAGAAGCAAACGGCAAAAACGTCGCCTAACGGAATGTGAGAGAACACGGCAGGCATCGTGATGAATGTCAGACCGGGGCCGGCAGACGGATTCAGACCGAAAGCGATAACCGGCGGAATAACCATTAAGCCCGCGAGAATGCAGGAAATGAAGGCTAAAACGGAGACCCAAAGAGCAGTGGTGGTCAGGTTTTCTTTATGAGAAATATAAGAACCGTAGGTGACCATAATGCCCATGCCGACGGAGAGCGAGAAGAATGTGAAGCCCATGGCGTTGAGCAGAGAGTTTGCCGTGACCTGGTCCCACTTCGGAGAGAAGAGGAACTTAAGACCTTCCCAGGCACCGGGCAGCGTCAGACCGCGAATAATCAGGACGATCATCAGCACAAACAGCAGCGGCATGAGCACTTTAGACATGCGCTCGATACCCTTGTTTACACCGAAAATCAGGACACCGGCGGTAATGGCCAGGAAAAGGGTTTGGTAAAGAATAGCGGACACCGGAGTGCTGACTGTTTTAAGGAAGGTCTTTTCCAGCATTGCTAGGTCAGACGAAGCGGCATTTCCCATGATGGCTTCAAACAAATAAGTCAGACACCATCCTCCTACCGTACTGTAGTAGGTCATGATCAGGAAAGCACAAAGAACACCGATGAAGCCTAGAGGAGCCCAGAACTTGCCTCCGATGCGGCGGAAACTCGTGACGGAACTTCCTCGTCCGGCTCGGCCGATGATGATTTCAGCAAGAATCAAAGTGACGCCGAAAAACAGCACCATCAGGATAAACGGAATAATAAAAGCAGAACCGCCGTTGGCACCGGCCATGTACGGAAATTTCCAAATGGCTCCGAGACCGACGGCAGAACCGGTTGCAGCCAGGATCATGCCGGTCTTGGAACTCCAGTTGGAGCGTGCATCAGACATTGAAGACTCCCTTCTAAAAAGTGATACGAAAAACGACTATTTATAAATGAATGAAGTAATTGTATATGCCGCTTTTCGGTTCTTTAACGGGATTCAGTAGGAAATCGTCGCTCAAGCACTCAAATTTCTGACAAATTTTTCCTTTTTTGCCTCTTTTGACTAAGTTTTTGTCTCAAAGAACTTCGTGTAATCACCCATAAATAACCTGTAAATACCAGCAAAAATTTCAGAAGGTCGAAATTTGCATTCTAAAAATCGGAAATGAGAAGTATTACCGTGGAGTTAAGGCCCGATTAGTGAAGATACGAAGAAAGCGGTAGGAAATGATTACCCACTTTTGGTACCGTTTTGGTCGAACAAATTCTTTAGAAGATGTAAAAGTTTTTCTTATGTCACTATGGGTATTAATACGTAAAGATGAAGAAAGGATGAGCTATGCGGAAAATTATTTCTTTTTCAATTCAATGAGTAAAAGAAAAATTCGGTTGGGCGAAATAATTTGCAAAGCGGAAAAATCAAAGTCAAGAAATTTATTTTGTCTTCTTTTTCGTGAAAATGCGACAAAAGTATGGTTTTTAATGAATGTTGGTGTTATTATCTACCTCGTGGTTTGAGGTGGTTGTGAAAACAACCGTTTATCCTGGCTGGAAACCCTGCTAGTGTCCCTAGCAGGTTTTTTTATTCTTTTTTCAGCCGAAAAGATCAGACAATTATTATTTTTCTTAATACAAACCTTGTCTCGCAAGGCGTCCGGTTCGATTTTTCTTCATCCCGGCGTATCTTCCAGCCTTGGGAATTGATTTGATCCATCACCGCCGGCCGATTTTTCCTTCTAAAAACTCTCTTTTCTTTAGCCGGCTCATTTTTTGAGAAAAAGCTTTTGTTCAATCGTGTTGATTTTGGGAATGCGAGTTCATCAAGCTTCGTTTGAATCCTCATATTCCGTCTAAAATTTCTCTAAAACAAATTTTTGCGGAGCCAACCTTGTCCGATTCAGATTTTCAGCAAATATTAGATGTCAAAGGGTTGAAGTGCCCGATGCCGATGCTTAGAACGAAGAAAGCACTGGCTAAGATGCAGCCGGGAGAAAAACTACTGGTTCAGGCAACCGATCCCCACGCCTTACGAGATTTGAGCCAGTTTGCCGATCAGACCGGCAACAAGCTCCTTTCCTCTTCTGACGAGGACGGCATTATTAATATAGTGATGCAGCGTAAAGAAGAATAACGTCACAAACCTACAGCTAAGGAACTCCCATGACTATGCCCGTCAAAGATGCACCCTTCCTTGAAGAACGAACCGCCGCTGTAATGGAGAGCGTCTTCAACGACCCGATTGTCAAAAAGGCTCTTGACCAGGCCGTTCCTCAGGAAATTTTTACGATCGAGGAACAGATCGAAATTTGTGAAGTTCCTGCTCCGCCTATGAAGGAGCAGACCAGAGCCGCAATGATTGCTGAGAAGATCAACAGTTACGGTCTGGAAGCATCTATTGATCCGGTCGGCAACGTAATTGCCTGCCGCAAGGGAACAGACCCGGATGGCCCTGTCTGCGTTATCAGCGCGCATATGGACAATAGTTTTAGGGAAGGAACCGACACTACTGTTCGCCGCCAAAACGGCAGACTGTTTGCGCCTGGTATTTCCGATGCATCCCGAGCATTGGCCTGCATGCTTCAAGTCATTCGTATGGTCGTCAACAACGACATCAAGACAAAAGGAACGCTGCTGTTCATTGCCACAGTAGGGCAGGAGGCTGAAGGCGATCTTCGTGGCGTAAAACGTATTTTCTATAGCTCCGGAATTCATGTCGACGGCGTCTTGGTGTTAGACGGTGCTGATCCGGGGAAGCTGCTTTATGGATCCGTGGGATCTAAACGCTACAAGGTTGAGTACAGCGGTCCCGGCGGTCACAGCTATCTGAATTTCGGTCAGTACCCGAGCGCTACACAGGCGCTTTGCCGAGCAGGAGCGCTTCTTGCGAATCTTCAGGTTCCGGCGGAACCGAGAACGACTTTTACTTTAGCGACTTTAAACGGCGGCTCTTCCGTTAATGCCATCGCAGAGCATGCCGAGTGCGAGATCGACCTGCGAAGCGAAGACGCACAGATGCTCGATGGACTTGTTCAGGAAGTCCTGCCTTTGTTTGCGTTCGGCGCCCAATTAGAAAATCAGCGTTGGAACGTTACGGATCCGGCCCTGCAAGTTAGATGCAAGGTGACGCCGATCGGTCACCGCCCGGCTGCGGTATCCAAACCCGACAGCCCGGTGCTTCAAGCTGCTAGGGCTGCCCAAATGGCCTTGGGCATTAAGCTGACGGACTTTACCAGCGCTTCTACGGACCAAAACGTTCCGATGTCTCTTGGAATTCCTTCGACTACCTTAGGCGGGGGCGGAAGAGAGGGATTCAACCATTCCTTGTCCGAATGGTTTGAACCTGTGCGCTCCTACGAAGGTCCGCAGCTTTGCCTGCTGACTGCTTTGGCTCTGGTCGGGTTAGAGAGCGGTTCGGAACCGCTCCTTCCGATCTACACGGCAGCACCTAGGGAACAATGGCAGGACAGACTCTAATCTAAGAAAAATTTGGGACCGAAAGGTCCCGTTTTTTTACCTTTGGGTCCAATGGAAAAAAACTACCCGAGGTAAGGCGAGAAGACTAAGAAAAAAATTAGTTGAGGGGATATTAAAATCATTCCATTTTTCTTCTCAAAATACTTATCTTAAGATTCTTAAGAAATTTATTTTTGTATTGTGATGGCTTATCGTTAATACTTTTCCAATATTGGCTGTACACAAAATAAAATCCAGCACAATAGGGGTTTTCAAGGTTTTAGTAATTTCCCTCCTTATTGTATCGGAGGGTGCGATGTGACCTTCCTCATAGCTATCTCTTAAGAAAACTTAATGTTAAAATTTCTAACAAGAGGTTCTTGGATCTCTATGATTCTGAGAAAACTTATAACAACCCCTCTTACTCGAATGTATTTTGACTTGGAGTACCAAATGAAGGTCTTTAACAGACGTAATGTATTGAAAGGCGGTTTAGTTGGCTCTATGGCAGCCGGTTTTGCTTCTTTCATGGGCGCTTCCCATGCAGCAGAACCCGCAGCAAAGGCACCCGCCCAGAATGATAAAAATACTTATGACGTGATCGTGCTTGGCGCCGGTCCCGCCGGATTGGTTACTGCCATCGCTGCTAAGCAGGCTGGTGCAAAGAAAGTAGTTGTATTCGAAAAACGCGACCGTCCTGACGGCAACGCTATTTTTGCCTTAGGTTCCGTTTGCGGCTGGGGCTCCCGTCATCAGAAAGAGCAGGGCATCAAAGATACCGCTGACGATTTCTACGCCATGATGATGGATGTTTCCAAGCAGATGGGCGACAAGGCTTTGAACCGTACTTATACCGATAATATTTCTGCCGGCATTGACTGGCTGGAAAAAGACATCGGCGTGAAGTTCGGTAAGATTCGTCCGATGCCGTATCCGCGTCTCGGCCGTACATGCCGTGTTGACGGCGAAGGTCTCACCGGCGGAGCCCAGCTCGTGAAGAAACTTCTTGCGGCTGCCGCTAAAGAAGGCGTTGAAGTTAAGTTCGAACACAAAGGTATTGAACTTCTCCACGACGACAAGATGCGTGTCACAGGTGTCAAGATTCAGACACCTGCCGGACAGGAAGAATATTTCTCCAAGGGCGGCGTTGCAATTGCAACCGGCGGTTTCTCCGCTAACCCTGAAATGGTTGACAAATACATCGGCGGCTGGGCTACCCGCATGGTGCTCCGCGGCTCCAAGTCCACAACCGGTGAAAACATTTCTCTGACGCTTCCGCTTTATGCCAAGTGCGTTAACATGGACCAGTTCCATGCCGGCCCGATTATCGGCGCAACCCACGTCAACCCTGCAGACGTCTTGAACTCCGGCTACGGCATCCAGGTCAACACTTCCGGCAACCGTTACATGGATGAAAACAACACCTATGTGATTAAAGCCAGAACAACCGCTCAGAAGACACTGGACAATACCGGCTGGGTTATCGTTGACTCCACTTGCCCGGTTCTCGATAAAGTTATTCCCAAATTCGATATGCTGAACAGCCCGTATGGTAAGGCCGACACGATCGAAGAAGTGGCTAAGCAGGCCGGTCTGCCTCCTGCCAAGATTGTGGCGCTCGTGAAGGAATACAACGAAGCGGTCAAGAACGGTACGTTAGGCAAGATGAATCCGCCGAACACCTACAAGAAACCGCATCTGATTGAAAAAGCTCCGTTCTATGCAGTTCCTCTGCAGGGCGGTATGACCGCTACATTCGGCGGCCCGCTGATCAACACGAAGGCTGAAGTTCAGAACTTGGACGGCAAGACCATTCCCGGTCTCTATGCAGTCGGCAACTCTTCCGGCGGTATCTTCTTCCATAACTATGCCGGCGGCGCTCAGTTAGGCGCAGCCACCGTATTCGGAAGAATTGCCGGTAAAGAAATGGCTCAGAGAGCCGCTGCTGCAAAGTAAGAGGAGATCAAAAATGAAAAAAACATTACTCGTTTTAGCTTCCGCTCTTTTCGGAATGAGCGTCGGTCTTTCCGTTTATGCAGCTGATCAGGCACCTGCCGCTGCTGCTCCTGCTGCTCAGGCCAAGACACTGGGACAAATTCACGGTGCTATGTGGCCGAAGAGCAAAGACGGCTATGTCACTAAGTATCAGTGCATGCAGTGCCACGGTGACTATGACAAACTGGCTAAACAGACAGCCGATCTGGTTCCCAATCCCCATCATTCTCACTTGGGTCAGGTGAACTGCGAAGACTGCCATAAGGCCAACCTGTCTAAACCGGTTCTTATGTGCAACCAGTGCCATAACTTTACCATTCGCAAGGATGGCAAACCGATTGAACTGGCCAAGTAATTTAGTCTCTGACTAAAACAGAAAATCCCGCAGTTCCTAAAGAACGAGCGGGATTTTCTTTGTCCGGAGATTGCTTAGAAAAGACGGACGCCGTTCGCCGTGAGAGTCAAATCGCCGTTCGGCGTGAGTGTCGGAACGATTTCAGTTGTATAAACACCTTTACCTTCGCTTAAGTAAGAGTTGCGCGGCAATGCCATGAGCGCAAATTGTCCGAGGCCGCCGTCGGATGTCTGAAGTCTGAATTTCACAGATCCCAACGTATTGCCTTCGGGCTGCTTTTTAAGCTGTCCGCTGAAAGAAAGGCTTTCTTTGCCGACTTTAATTTCAGAGGGTTCAACCGCGGCCCAGGTTTTACCGGCAAGGATGCTGTTTCTTAAGATCTCTTCGGCCTGAGCTTCGTTAACAGGCTCAGGAGAGCAAATGAGCGGGAAGTTAGCGCAGAAGTCTGTTCCGAAAGCCTCTTGCACCAAGAAGTCAAAGAGCAGAGGTTCGGGCGGAAAATGCGCTGTTAAGCCGGTATTCCAGCTGTCAATGCCGACCTTTAAGAACCCACCGACTTTCAGGTGATCAAAAGTAATTTTGATGCCTTCTGTAATTTCAGATTTGTTTTGGCTTTGGTTGATAGAAACCAAAGTCTTGCCGAGGGTGAACTGTGTACTGCTGTCTCTGTAATCGATTCCGCTCACCGAAAAAGACAGAGCGGCGGCTTTGAGATTTCCGCCTTTGACAGAAAATTTAAATTCCGGATTGCTTAGAGCAACATTGCTTTCTTCTGAGGCCAAAGAGAAGATGTCTGTCTTGATGGAAGAATCTAGATTTTCAATGAGCAGGCTTCCGTCAGCCTGTTTTACTAATTTCGGGACGGCTTGGGACTGAATCGCGCCGAGTTTAAAAGTTTCGCCGTCAACGGTTGTTTCAACTGCTTTGCTGCTGAAAACCAATAACTGAGGAATAAAATGATAGTTAAAGGTCGTCTTAAGAACCGGCTGGGCAACTTCTACGACTTTCTTAAAGACTTCATTTCCGTCTCCTTTGATCGTGATCTCGCTTTCAGGCGACCAGCCGAACTTTACTTTACCGGGAAGCGTGACAGTGTCTTTATCCTTGGGCTGTGCATTTTTATTAAGGACAACAAACTCTTTGCTGAAAAATCCGTTGTTGACGATGTCCACTTTAACGGACTTCCATTCACTGCCCAAATATTTGGGAAGATCGGATGCGTATTCTTGGAATTTTTGGCCCTGGTAATAAACCAGTCCGCCGTAAGCACAGGCACAGGCCGCGGTACAAACTGCTACCGCTGCAGCGATCTTAGAAGAAGACATAATGAGCTTTGTAAGAGTAAATACGTACTGGATGGAGTATATCCAACTTGGCCAAAAGTTTTTGGAGTTATTCGACGAGCTCACCGCCTGTGTTGTTGTGCCATCCGTCGACCGGATCCGGAGCATTGGGTTCATCGGACGAACCTTCCGGAACGCCGAAAAATTCTTCTAATGAGACTTTGTCCTGAATTTTCTTCATGCACTGATAAAAGAGCTGCTCATTGAGCTCATGCAGTCCAATACCGTCGCCTTTAATCGTGTAGTCCCAGCGGCTTAATTCGAAAGGCTTCTTTTTATATTCAGAATGAGGAGAGTCAGAAAGGAGCCCTGACTGGATGAAGACATTTTCTTCGGTCAGAGTCGAAGATACTTTGTGGTTCTCAGAGTTGATAAAAGTGATGCGCATTTTGCCGATCTTCCGTTCTGTCCAGCGGACGGTTGGAATAATCGGAAGGTAACGCATCCCTATATCTTCCATCATGTCTGATATTTCGATATACACGGCGCCGTCTAGGCCTCGATCGGTAATGAGGGCGATGCCGTTTTTCTCAAGAAGATCGACCATTTCTTTGCGGGTTTCATCGGCAAAGAGCCATTCGAAAGAGTCTTCAAGTGTGCCTTCTTTGCCTGTATCGACGCCTTGGACAATGACTCTTAGATGAAGCGTGAGATTGAGAGGCACAGCAGGGCGCCTAATTTCGGATTTTTCTACAAGTTTGGCATTGACATCGAACCAGCCATGCTTAGGAGAAGAGATGGAAGCGGTTGTGCTGGCGATGCCTAACAGCGTGCATCCTTGAAGCAAGGTAGCAGCGAAGAGAAGGGAGGCAGCCAGAACTCTCATAGCAAAAATCCACGAATGACGATGCCAATATTAACTGAAAGGTCCTGAACAGTCGTTCAGAAATGGCTCAGAGCGCGTGGGGAAAGCGTGAAAAAGGCTGTGAGGCCTTGAGATATTAATATAACTAATTGAATTTAATAGATAATTAGTTTGGAACCAAATTTCTCGGAAAAACGAAAAAGCCTCAGATTCGAAAATCTGAGGCTTGGAATTTTGGCGGAGTGGACGGGACTCGAACCCGCGACCCCCGGCGTGACAGGCCGGTATTCTAACCAACTGAACTACCACTCCATTCGTCTCTCCGTTCGCTCGCGCTGTCGGAGAAGTCGAAATTCTACATAAATTTCGAAAAGGTGCAACTCAGAATCAATTTCACTTGTAAAAGTTTATTGCCAGGTGTGCATTCCTATCGATTTAGTCCTTTGAAACAAGAGAGCAAAGACGAAAGAATGCTCAAAGAAAATTGTTGTAAAAGAGGTTCAGCGGTAAGTAAATAACCTTCCTTTTCGTTAGTGGTTTCACTTAGAGAAAAGGTCCTAAGGGAGAATTCTTAAAGGATAAAGCCTTGAATCAAGAGTGTTTCTAATTGTTAACTTAGGGTTAGAAACGCAATAAAAGGAAACTTCCAAAAGAAGTCACTAAAACAACCTCAGGGGAATTCTTATGAGTAAAAGTCTAAGGAACTGGATAATAGTTCTGGCGATAGGCTTTGTGATTTGGGTTTGCCCAACGCCGCAAGGTTTGACGCCTAATGCCTGGCACTTGTTTGCTGTCTTTGCTGCAACCATCGCCGGCTTCATTCTTCAGCCGATTTCAATGGGTGCGGTTGCATTTATCGCACTCACATTCTGCGCCATCACCGGTGTTTTAAAGACCGGTCAGGCTCTGATGGGTTTCGGCAACGGCACGATCTGGCTGATCGTCTGCGCATTCTTTCTTTCCCGCGCATTTATCAAAACTGGTTTCGGCCGTCGTATTGCCTTCCTTATTATTAAATACATCGGTCGTTCTTCGCTGACCCTTGGTTATTCCATCGCGTTGTCCGAACTGATCGTTTCTCCGGCTATGCCTTCTGCCACTGCTCGAGGAGGCGGCGTTTTCTACCCGATCGTTCAGTCTTTGGCGAATGCCTTCGGTTCTCAGCCCGGGCTCACAGCCGGCAAAATCGGTAAGTACCTCATGCAGGTCGGTTATCACACTGACGCAGTGACCTGCACAATGTTCCTGACATCTATGGCCGGCAACCCGCTGTGCGTCGGCTTGGCTGCTACCGCTGTCGGTGTCGAAATTACATGGATGAACTGGGCAGTTGCCGCTATCGTTCCGGGTTTGATCAGCTTGTTCCTGGTTCCGGTTCTGATGCTCAAACTTTCTCCCCCTGAAATCAGAGACATTCCCGATGCTCGCGACTTAGCTATCAACGAGCTCGAAAAGATGGGTCCGATGAGCCTTCAGGAAAAAGTCCTCGCATTCGTATTCGTCATGTGCTTGGCTCTGTGGGCTACAGGCTCTTGGACAAAACTCGGCGCAACACCGGTTGCCATGCTCGCTGTGGCAATCATGCTGATTGCAAAAGTTTTGGACTGGAAAGACATCCTCTCCGAAAAAGGTGCTTGGGACGCAATGTTCTGGATGGGCGGCTTGGTTGCTTTGGCTACTGCACTTGCTAAGTCCGGCTTCATTGCATGGATCGCCAAACTTATCGGTACAGCAGTTGCTGCCGCTGATATGGGTTGGGTTGCATCCTTCGTGCTTATTTCGCTTATTTATATCTATTCGCACTACTGCTTCGCTTCCGTAACAGCACGTATTTCAGCGATGTACGCAGCATTCGTAGCAGTTGCCGCCGCCTGCGGTGTCCCGGCCATGCTGGTTGCCATCACATTCGGCTGCTTCGCTAACCTGCCGATTTCACTGACTCACTACGGCAACGGCTGCGGCCCGGTTTATTTCGGTGCCGGCTATGTTTCTCAAGGTGAATGGTGGCGCAACGGCTTCATCATCACAACAATTAATGTAGTGATTTGGCTCACCATCGGTATGACCTGGTGGAAGTTCATCGGCTTGTACTAATCAAAAGCAAGTATTTGAGTGCTAAAGGCTGAAACCGCGTAAATGGTTTTAGCCAAAAACCAAAAGTCCCGTGATTTCGCTCCGAGACTTTTCTTTACCCGGACGGTTGGATGTCTGAGTTTTTGTACTATTACTTCAGTAGTCCTGTCGTTCTTGAGTTCGGGAAAATCCTCAGACCAAAAAACGAAAAAACTTTTCTAAAGAACCGAATTTCACTTTTTTCTTGATAATATTTTTCTTACGGATATAACTTAGTTCATTTTGCAACCATGTACTTCAGCGTTGCTTCTCACAGTTGGTGGTGGCCCATCGATTTCACTCGATGGTGCTGGAGTAATGCTTACTAAAATCTTCGGCCTAGAAGCTAAAGAACCAATCTAACCATCGAGCAAAAAACTCGGTGGTTTTTTTATTTTCCAGTTTTTTATTAAATAGGTACCTCAAATGAATCTCTATAAATCTATTCTTCCGGTTGATGAAAAGGGCTTTTACGGTGAATTCGGCGGCAGCTTTGTTCCTCCCGAGCTTCAGAAAAACATCGATGAGCTGCAGGAAGCTTATCTTCGTTATGTTGATGACCCCGAATTCCAGAAAGAATTCAATGACCTTCTAAGAGATTACGTCGGTCGTCCGTCCCCTCTTTACTTTGCTCCGCGCCTTTCCGAAAAATACGGCACCAATGTTTATCTCAAGAGAGAGGATCTGAATCACACCGGTGCACATAAAATCAACAACGCAATCGGTCAGGCACTCTTAGCCAAACGCATGGGCAAAAAGCGAATCATTGCCGAGACCGGCGCCGGCCAACACGGCGTTGCTACCGCTACCGTGTGTGCTCTTATGGGGCTTGAATGCTCTGTCTATATGGGAGAGCTCGACATTCAGCGTCAAAGACCGAACGTGGAAAGAATGAAGATGCTCGGCGCAAAGGTGATTCCGGCGACCAGCGGATCGAAAACACTCAACGACGCCGTCAACGAAGCCCTCGAAGCCTGGATGAAAGACCCCGAAAACTTCTATTTGATCGGTTCAGCTGTCGGTCCCCAACCGTATCCGGAAATGGTGGCTCGGTTCCAGTCCGTAATCAGCGAAGAAATTAAAAAGCAGCTCAAAGAGAAGACCGGTAAAGAAAATCCTGATTACGTCGTCGCTTGTTTGGGCGGCGGAAGCAATGCGGCAGGCGCTTTCTACCACTTTATCAACGAGCCGTCAGTTCATCTCATTGCAGCCGAAGCAGCAGGCAAGGGCGTTGACAGCGGAGAAACTGCCGCCACTCTGACTATCGGCGAAAAAGGAATCCTCCATGGTTCTCAGACTATGTTGATGAAAGACGAACAGGGCAACGTTAAGGAGGCTTATTCTCTGTCTGCCGGCTTGGACTATCCCGGTATCGGACCGTTGCATGCTCATTTGGCAAAGACCGGAAGAATGGAAGTTGAAGCAGTGACAGATGATGAGGCGTTAAAGGCCGCATTCATGCTGACACGAGAAGAGGGCATTATTCCCGCTCTTGAATCGTCCCACGCGCTTGCTGTCTTGGAAAAGAGAAAGTTCGGAAAAGACGACGTCGTTGTGATCAATATTTCCGGAAGAGGCGACAAGGACCTGGATAACTATCTGAGCAGTTCTTTTGCTCAGGGAGCCCTGGAATAATTTTTTGGAGGTGGTCGAAAGGCCGCTGAAAATGAGAAAGCCTCGGAAATCAAACCGAGGCTTTTAGAATTTTGGCGGAGTGGACGGGACTCGAACCCGCGACCCCCGGCGTGACAGGCCGGTATTCTAACCAACTGAACTACCACTCCTTCTCGTCAAACGCTTACGCGTCATCGAAGTGAAACGAATTCTACATAGATTAAAAATTCGTGCAACTCGAAATCGGAAATTTTTGCGTTCTGTTACATCGAAAATTAGCAGTAGCCTGATTTTGCGGGAAAAAATATTTTCCGGCTCGATCGCAATTCGGTTTTTCTTAATTTTCTGCCCGGTGCAATGTACAGAGTTATTTTTTTCGAGCGGCATTTTTCCAAAAGTTAACCAAGATTCAAGGTTTTTGACGTGAACTTTTACTCAAAATTTCCCGCGGAAGGTAAAATTAGACCTTTGTTTTGTATTCCAATAAGAATCGCTCGCTAAGAGCTTGAGGATCATAATGTTCCAATCTTTTAGAAACCAGAAACGTTGGCTGATGCTTATCGCCATGATTCTGATTATTCCTGCATTTGTCTTTATCGGTATTAATGGCTACAGCCGTTTGAATCCGGATGCAAATGCAATCGCCAAGGTTGACGGTAAAGGTATTCAGCCTGAAGAATTCGATTACCAGAAACGCGAATATATTGAGCGTATGCGCCAGCAGGAAGGAGGTGCCGTTGATCCGAGCATCTTCGAAACACAGGAAGCCAATGCCGCTATCCTTCAGAACCTTGCTACCAGACGCGCTCTCCAGGCACAGATGGCTCACCACTATATGAATGTGAGCGAAGCTGATGCTATCAACGTGATTAAGAACGCAGACGCTTTCAAGAAAGACGGACAGTTCTCTCCTGAGCTGTATGAAAACTATCTTGCCGCTCGCGGTAAGAGTGACCAGCAGTTCGTTTATGAACTGAGAAGAGACCTCGTTCAGGATATGCTGGTTAATTCTGTTGCTCAGACAACCTTTGTTCCTAAGAAGACGGTTGCTCTGTTAAACGACATTCTTCGCGAAACCCGCGTTGTTCGTACGATGAGCTTTGATCCGTCCGCCTACATGAAAGACGTCAAGGTTTCTGAAGAACAAATCAAGAAATACTACGACGAACACAAGGACGACTACCGCGCTCCTGAATCCCTGAACATTCAGTTCGTTGTGATGTCCCCTGAAACCGTCAAGATGACAGCTGAACCTTCTGAGCAGGAACTGAAAGATTTCTACGAACAGAACCGTAAGAAATATGAAGTCGAAGAATCCAGACGCGCAGCCCATATTCTGATCGCTCCGGATGCCAATGAGGCCGATAAAGCCAAGGCTGACCAGGATGCCAAAGCTAAGGCAGAAAAGATCCTTGCCGAAGTCAAAGCCGATCCTTCTAAGTTTGCTCAGTTAGCTAAAGAAAATTCTGCCGACCCCGGAACAGCTGAAAGCGGCGGCGATCTTGACTTCTTCACTCAGGGTCAGATGGTTCCTGAATTCGACAAAGCCGTTTTCGGAGCTAAGAAAGACGAAATCGTCGGACTGGTCAAAACCGAGTTCGGCTATCACATCATTCATGTGACCGACATCAATCCGGCTCACGTTCGTCCGTTCGAAGAAGTTCGCGGTGAAATCCTCAAGTTCTGGCAAGACCAGCACCGTCAGTCTATGTTTGCTGAAAATGCCGACGGCTTTACCAACATGGTCTACGAGCAGAGCGACAGCTTAGACCCGGCAGTTGAAAAATACGGTCTGACACTTCATACGCTTGACGGTCTGACTCAGTCCGGTCTTCCGAAGACATCTCCGGATGCTCAGTACATCACGAAGCGTGTCATTGAAGACCTGTTCTCTCCGGACTGCCTCCAGGAAAAGAGAAATACACAGGCCGTGGAAGTTGCTGCCAACACACTGGTTTCTGCCCGTATTGTTAAACACACTCCGGCTCACATTAAGTCCTTTGACGAAGTGAAGGATGATATCAAGGACCAGCTTGAACTGGAACAGGCTTCTGCCTTGGCTAAGAAAGCCGGTGAAGCTAAGCTGGCAGAACTCAAGGCTAAGAAGGATCTGGAAGGTTTCGGTCACGAACTGACTGTTTCCCGTATCAATCCTCAGTCTCAGTCAATGCCTTTGATCCAGGCTGAGATGGCGGTTCCTGCTAAGAGTCTTCCTGCTTTCACAGGTACCACCGTTCCTGACGGTGCTTATGTGATCAGCTATGTTGAATCCAGCAAGATGCCTGCAGCTGACGACAGCCAAGTCGATGAAATTCGCGGAGAAGCCCTGACAGCTCAGTCCAGAGCCGATGAAACTTCCTTCTATGAAGGCTTGAAAAAGCTCTACAAGATGGAAATCCTGAAGAAGGAATATGAATATCAGGCTCCGACCGTAATGAAATAGGGCAATGAGCCGTGTAAAAACACCGCTTTTATCCCCCAGCCGCAGTTACAATAAAATGTACTGCGGTTTTTTCTTTTTCAAAAACATGGAAATTTTTGACGTTCCCGGACTTACATTGAGGCATGAGCTAAAAGCCGGTGACCTCGGCAGACTGATTGAGTTTTCCGGAATCTACGGGCATTCGGATTTCGATTATCCGATCGCGTTTGAAGGCTATGTGGCAACAACTTTCGCTGAGTACGTTATTGATCCGAAACCGAGAAATCGTCTTTGGATGGCGGAAGACGAGCAGGGACTTGTCGGCACCATCGGAGTAATGGATCGAGGAGACTCTGCGCAGCTCAGATGGTTTTCCGTCAGACCGGATTGGAGAGAAAACAATCTAGGAAACTTTTTGTTTGGAGCCGCAATGGAATACATCCAAGAAAACGATTTTCAAAAAGCGTGGTTATCGACGTTTTCTGAAAGCGAGATTGCCGTTGCGCTCTACAAACGGAGAGGCTTCCGGATAATGGTAGAGACCGATGTTGAGATTGGCGGGAAGAACTACCGTGAAATAGTCATGGAAAAGTCATTCCTGACCTAGATCGATAAAACCAAATCGTATCGCTAAATCTTTAGTTTGTTTTTGAGTACTTATTTCGGAGAGATTTTGCGCATTCCGCAACAGTGCGTGGATATATTAACTGACCGGAGGATCCGGTCATGATTGATTTCATCACCTATTTGTGGGCGGCTTTTAGCCTAGTCATTCTTTGCTGGCTGATATACCTATTTGCGAGGAAAAGAATAGGAAAGATCACTTTTGTTTGCTTTTTAATCTTTGTGGTTGCCGGAGCCGCCGGTCTCACTGGCTGGCTGCAAGTTGTGTTTCAGGCGGCTGCTTAGATCCTAAAAATCCTGTAAGTCAAGCGGATTAAGCCTTTCGGACGAGGCTTTTTCGTAAACTTTTTGCCAACTTTCAGGCGGTATCGTTACAATGTATTTGTAGTTTTTGATACCGACAATTATTCTATGCAAAAGAAAATTTGGCACAAGGTTGCAGAAGAGATCTCGCTCCAAGTTTCTTTAGGTAAATGGCCAGTTGGCTCGATCATCCCCGGAGAAATTGAACTTGCCAAACAATTTAATGTGAGCAGGGATACCATGCGCAAAGCGCTGGCGTACCTTTCTCAGCAAGGATTGTTTGAGCGCAAAGCACATGTTGGAACCCGCGTAAAAGCTAGAACACGCACAGGTCGGTTCTTAAATGAATACAACGATATTCGAGGAATCGATCATTACGGCAATCTCTATCCTCGGCACATCCAAAACGTCGAACGTTTGGTTCTCAATGAAGAAACCGCGGATCGTTTGGGTTTAATCCCCGGTGAAGAAGTCATTCGATTCAAGAATATCCGCGTAGCATCAGAACGCCATCCGGAAGCGGTGGTCGTCACCTACGTTTATATCTATCCGAATGCCTTGGAAGTGCTGGATCTGATTAAAAAACGATCCGATGACCTCATTATTACTTTGGCAGAAGAAGTGACAGGGCAGGAATGCGTGGAAGTGAAGCAGGCGTTTTCAGCGACAACGATGCCCAAAGAAGTCTCGGATATTTTCCATGTTCCAGAGAACAGCCCGTCGCTTAGAATCATTCGAAACTATTACGACTCGAGAGGCCTCTCAATCGTCGCTTCGGAATCTTTCCACATGGCTGAAAGATTTTCTTTCTCGGTTCGAAGCGTCAAACGTTCCTAAAAGAAAAGGAGGCCGGAGCCTCCTTCCGAATCCTATCTGTTATTCGAATTAGCCGACAACATTAAGAATCAATCTTTCCAAAACCTTGACACCGTTTCTCAGAGATTCGGGGTTCATGGTCATGCGCGGATCATGAAGGCCCGGTGTAACGCCAGTGCCGACGCCGATGTATGCAGCATGAAGTTCAGGCTTCTTCTGTTTGAAGTAGTGGAAGTCTTCTCCGCCGCCACCGCAGTCTTTAGCAACTTTGTCTTCACCGAGTACTTCGCCGATGGTCTTGCGAACCTGGTCGACTAAGTCTTCGTCGTAAACGGCTGCAGGAATCACGCCGCCCGGGAATGTGATTTCGCAGGTGACGTTGACGCAGGCGCAGGCATTGGTGATGGCTGTCTTGAGCTTTTCAAGCAGCTCGTTCATGGTTTCATTGTCCTGGGCGCGGATATCAAGAATCATCTTGCCTTTGTCCGGGATAATGTTGGTGGCTGTAGAAGCGCAGTCAATGGAAGTGACTTTAGCAGACCAGGCCTTGTTCGGGTTGACCCAAATGGAGTTCACAGCATTAGTTGCGAGAACGGCTGCTTCAACAACGCTTGCGCCGAGGTGCGGACGGGAGCCGTGAGCGACTTTGCCCTTAAGTTCGACGATGCAGAATGTGCTGGAAGTATGACGAACAGCTGCGCAGACGGTGCCGTCAGGAATGTCCTGGATCGGACGAACGTGAGCACCGAAGGCGTAGTCAACGTCATCTAAGACGCCGTCATCATAAGACTTCAGAGCGCCGAAGAGGGTTTCTTCAGCTGGCTGGAAGAAGAGTTTTACGCGGCCTTTCTTGACGTGACCGATCAGCTTGGCAGCTGTCGCAAGAACCATAGCGGTATGAGAGTCATGGCCGCAGGCGTGAATGCAGGCGTCCTTTCCGTCGATGACAAAAGGAAGGGCGTCCATGTCGGCACGCAGCATGACTGTGGGTCCGGGTTCTGTACCGTCAATGTAGGCAACGACACCGGTTCCGCCGATGCCGCGGATCGGCTCAAGACCCATTTCCTTCAATTTGGCAGCGACGTAGTCACTGGTCTTGTGTTCGTTGAAGCCGAGTTCCGGGATCTGGTGAAGATCGGTTCTCATGGCTACTACATCAAAATCTTTAGTGTCCATCTTATTTTCCTTGTTGAGGTTATCCTCGAAGATTTATAAATCAGAAGAAGCTTCCTTTTGAGAGACATCTTCCTTTCGGTTGGATCCCGCTGTCATGGCGAAGCGGAAGAAACGGCACTCGAGGGGGCCGTTGAAAAAAACGATTTTTTTAGACTCTTTGAGCCGCATCTGGCGAGGCAGTTCTCGGTCGCTTGTGAGCATCCAAACCGTCCAGCCCGCGAAATTGCGTTTAAGGTTATCGGCCACGTTCTTCATCATGGAAGCAACACTGGCAGATTTCGGATTGGATTGTTCACCGTACGGCGGGTTCGTCACGATTAAACCCGGCGTCTCGGAGGAGGGCTGAACTTCACGGGCGTCGCAAGCCGTGAAGCGAACTTTTCCTTCGTTGACCCACTGAGAAATACCGGCTAAGACGGCATTCTTCTGAGCGCGATCGACGATTAATGTCGAAATATCACTTCCGGCCAAATTAACCGGAACATCAAAATTCACTGCCATTCGGGCTTCTTTCTTGATGCGCTGCCAAGCTGTGGAATCAAATCCGCGGAAGCGCTCAAAACCGAAGCGGCGGTTAAGTCCGGGAGCCATATTGCAGGCAATTGTAGCTGCTTCAATGATGATGGTGCCAGAGCCGCAGAAAGGATCCTGCAGCGGTGTATCCGGTGTCCAGCCGGCAAGTCCGAGAAGGCCTGAGGCGAGGTTTTCTTTCAGAGGGGCTTCGCCTTTGGCTTCGCGCCAGCCCCGCTTAAAGAGAGATTCACCGGAAGTGTCTAAATAAATAATGCAGTTCTTGTCCGTTAAATGGACATAGATGCGGATGTCCGGATCGTGTTTTTCTACGTCCGGGCGCTGACCGTCGGTCTCGCGAAAATAGTCGCAGACGGCATCTTTGACGCGAAGCGCGGCAAAAGCGACGCTTTTAAGAGGAGAGCGGCGGGAAGAAAGTTCGATTTTGAAGGTATTTTCAGGTGTGAAATACTGTTCCCAGCGGAAGGATTTCGCTAATTTATAGATATCTTCTTCCGTACGATAAGGTCCTTCGGTCACCTTCAAGAGAATTCTCGAGGCGTAGCGAGTCCAAAGGTTGACCTGCATCATTTGGCTCATTTCTGCGCCGAACCAGCAGCCGCCTTTCTCTAAACGGAATTTTTCAATACCGAGCTTTTTGAGTTCCTCAGCGAAGAGCTCTTCTAATGAGAGAGGAACGACTGCATAAAAAGGTTTAAGCAAAGTATTCACAAGAATTCCTTCTTTATTTGAATTGAATTGTAGGCCTTTCGGCCTGCGGCCGTAAGATGGTTTACCACAAGGAAACTCTTACTTGCGAAGTTCGCCGTGGCCGAAAACAACATATTTTTGACTGGTTAAGCCTTCTAATCCCACGGGTCCGCGGGCATGAATTTTGTCCGTAGAAATTCCGATCTCGGCGCCTAAGCCGTATTCAAAACCGTCTGCGAAACGTGTCGAGGTGTTGAGCATGACGGATGAAGAATCCACTTCACGCAGGAATCTTTCGGAATGCTCAAGATTATTCGTAATGATGGCATCCGTGTGGTGAGAACCGTACGTGTTGATATGATCGATAGCTTCTTCCAGCGTATCGACGACTTTAATCGAAAGAACAGGAGCGTTGTATTCCTCAGACCAATCATCTTCGGTCGCGTCTTTCACCCGACCGAAATTTTCCAAAATGGCCTTAGAAGCAGGATCGCAGCGAAGTTCCACGCCTTTCTTGAAATAGACGGCGCCGATCTTGGGTAAGAACGTTCCGGCAATTTTACTGTTGACCAGCAAAGTTTCCATCGCATTGCAGGGAGAATAACGCTGAGTCTTGGCGTTGTCGCAGACGGAAACCGCCATATCGATATCAGCGCTCTCATCCACATAGGTGTGGCAGATGCCTTCGAGATGTTTGATCATCGGAACGGTTGCTTCCTGCATTAAGCGGGAAATCAGACCTTTGCCGCCGCGAGGAATTAAAACGTCGATGTATTCACGGGCAGTAATCAGCTCGCCCACCAGATCGCGGTCCGGATCTGAGATGATCTGAATTGCGTCGGAGTTAATACCGTTTTTCGAGAGAGCCTGCTGAACAAGGCCTGCTAAGAAAGCGTTGGAGTTTTTAGCGTCCGAGCCTCCGCGGAGCACAGCAGCGTTTCCGCTCTTGAGGCAAAGTGCAGCCGCATCGATGGTTACGTTCGGTCGAGACTCATAAATAATGGCGACTACACCCAGAGGCACGCGCATTTTGCCGACTTCAATACCGCTCGGCTGCGGACGAACATCAGTTATTTCACCGATCGGGTCTCTTAGAGAGGCTATCTGGCGAAGTCCGGCGGCCATTTGTGCCACCGTATCGACTGTGATTGTCAAACGATCGATAAACGCTTTAGAAAGACCGTTCTTTTCTGCTTCAACAATATCCAGGTTATTCGCTTTGAGCAGATCTTCCAGATTCTTGCCAAGCAAATCCGCCAAGGTCAGAAGAACATCGTTTTTCTGTTTGGAGGAGGCCTTAGCCATGATCAAAGAGGCTGCGCGTGCTTTTTTGCCGATGGCGGCGATTTTGTCATGGGCCGTTTGGCTGACGTTCGTAGAAACCATAGATTATTACTTCCTTTTTAGGGAGAGCATGAGGCAGACAGCCTTTAATTCCTGCCAGGCGTCTCCGTCACTGCTTTCGACAAAGAGTCCTTTACTCATTCGATCCACATCGCTCAAGCGATGAAGCATCAGTTCAAGGAGTTTAGGATTGGCTCGGCGCGCTGCTCGGTTGAGCGCACTGCGGTGAGCTTCAGAGAGTCCGAATGTTCTGGCGGCAAGTCCGCGATTAAGCAGGAGCAGATTGCGGACAACATCCGTCAGCATCCAGAGGAAAGAAGGAATTTGGACATTTTCCCCTTGCAGGGAATCTATAATTTTGGATACCTGTCCGGCGTCGCCTTCAAGCATCGCAAGAAACAGCGATTCCTGATCAAAACGGGAAACGTCGGAAACAGCGTCGAGCGCATCGCTGACATCAATTTCCGGTTTATTGACGAGCAAGGCGAGCTTTTGAATTTCCTGCGATGTCGCTAAAAGATTTCCTTCGGTTCTTTCAGCGATGAGGTTGGCTGCATCAGGTGTGAGCGTTTGACCGTTTTTCTCTTTGGCGCGTTCCATAATCCAGCGCGGCAGAGCGTTACGGTCGATCGGATCCGTACGGATACAAACGGCCGCTTTCATGAGATGGTTAAACCAGTCTTTTTTTGTCGCGGTCCAGTCGTAATCAAAGAGCGAGACAACGACCATCTTGTCTTCGTCGGCATGCTCAATGATGGCTTCCACTGCCGCAGGACCGTTTTTACCGATCGTTGCCCTGGGGAAAACAACCTCAATCAGATTTTTTTCGCCGAAAAGGCTCTGATCGCCGAGTGCCTCGTAAAGAGGCGAGTAATCGGCGTTGCCTTCAAAAACAAAAGATTTACGTTCGGAATAACCTGCTTTAAAAGCAGCGGCTCGGATGGCGTCCTGAGCCTCGATGGCCAGCAGGGGTTCCGAGCCCAATAAAAACCAAAGCCGAGGAAGATTACCGTTTTCGTCGGGCCTTAATTTTTGCGCAAGAAGACTACTCCAGCTCATGCATACCTTTTCGGACAGCTTCTTCGGAAATGTGGGTCATACGGCTGACCATTTGATGGATACAAGACTGTTCCATTTCTTCGTAAAGAAGTCTTTCCTGATTGGCTCTGCCGTTTTCGTCACTTTCGTCGCGAATCAGTTCGCGAGTGGCGCTGACCGTTGTTGTGGGCAGAAGTTCGACGCCGTTCTGCAAAACGACTCGGAATGTATTCGTTAAGCGAAGACTGTAGATACGGGCTCTGCCGTCAGTGTTGTAAGCCAGGACATTGGAGCCGCGGGACTGTCCCAGCAGCTCAAAAATCGCTTCGGCTTCTTTGCGGTCATTGACAACCTTGACTTCTGTTTGGGCTTCAAGGTTGCGGCGGATGGTTGCCCGAACCGCAGAGTTCTCGCCAAGAGCAATATAGATTGTCTTGAAAGGAACGTTTTGCTTGCCGCGCAGATGCCATCCGCAGCCTGTCAGGCCGAGGGCCGAAAGACCGAGAATGAAACTGCGGCGAGTCAGTCCTTTGTAATTCATAAGCACAGAATAAAACTAAAAGAATGAAACCGCAGGCCCCTTGAGGACCTGCGGCATTAAGCCTTATCAGACCACAATGTTGACCAATTTCTTCGGCACAACAATGATCTTGCGGACAGGTTTTCCGTCAATGAATCGCTGTGCGTCGGGGTTGGCCAAAGCTGCGGCTTCGATTTCAGATTTCGGTGTTTCGGCCGGAACGTTGATTTCTCCGCGCAGTTTGCCGTTAATCTGAATCACGTACTTCACTTCATCGGCAACCATAGCCTGAGCATCAATCTTCGGCCACGGTGCATCAACGATGGAAGTGCCGAAACGCTGATCGTAGCCCAGATCTTCGAAAAGCTGAGCCGTGATGTGCGGAGCGATCGGGTAGAGCGTGCGAAGCAGGATGGACATGCCTTCGTTGATCACGGCGCGTGTGCCTTCGGATGTGTTGTCCTTGAGGGTATCAAGGGAATTGAGCATCTTCATGGCAGCCGAGACAACGGTGTTGTACTGCATGCGGTCTAAGTCGAATTCGGCCTGTTTGAGCGCCGTGTAAATATCGCGGCGAACAGCCTTTTCTTCGTGATTCAGCTTGGAGGCATCCAGTTTGACATTTTCTTTAATGACATCCTGATGCGTGAATCCGAAGTTCCAGAGTCTTCTCATGAAGCGGAACGTACCTTCGGCTCCGGAATTGCTCCAGGCGGCGCTCTGGTCGGGAGGTCCTGCAAACATCACGAATGCGCGGGCGGTGTCGGCACCGAACTTGCCGATGATGGCAGACGGTTCCACAACGTTGTTCTTAGACTTGGACATCTTTTCGATACCGCCGGACTTGACGGGTAGACCGTCTTCCTTGGCAGTGATCTTTTCGATTCTGCCTTTGGCGTCGTAAACAATATCGAGTTCGCTCGGGTAGAACCAGCGTTTTCTTCCGTCCGGAAGTTCACGATAGAAGCATTCTGCGGTAAGCATGCCCTGGGTGAAGAGGCGCTTGAAGGGTTCGTCAAATTTGACGAGGCCCAGGTCACGCATGACTTTGGTCCAGAAGCGGGCATAGAGCAGGTGAAGCACAGCGTGTTCGATACCGCCAATGTACTGGTCCATTGCCATCCAGTAGTCATTGCGTTCGTCGACCATGGAAGTTTCGCAGTCTGGCGAGCAATAACGCATGTAATACCAGCTGGAATCGACGAAGGTGTCCATTGTGTCGGTTTCGCGCTTGGCGTCTCTGCCGCACTTCGGGCACTTGCAGTTAAGGAAGGCTTCGTCCTGATTCAAGGGGTTGCCGGAGCCGTCCGGGATTAAGTCTTCCGGCAGGATGACGGGAAGATCTTTTTCAGGGACAGGAACCGGACCGCAGTGCGGGCAGTTGATCATCGGGATCGGAGTGCCCCAGTAACGCTGGCGGGAAATACTCCAGTCGCGCAGACGATACTGAATCTGAAGTTTGCCTAAACCGAGGGCTTCAAGATCTTTCGCAACGGCGTCGCGAGCCTGTTCGAAATCCATTCCGTCATATTTGCCGGAATTGACGCAGAAGGTGCCTTCTTTTTCGCCGTACCATTCATGCCAAACTTTGTCATCGAAGACTTCGCCTTTCTTGCCGATGACTTGTTTGATGGGCAGACCGTATTTAAGCGCGAAAGCAAAATCGCGTTCGTCATGAGCCGGAACGCCCATCACAGCGCCTTCGCCGTAGGTCATTAAGACATAGTTGCCGATCCAAACCGGAACGTCGGCGCCGGTAAGCGGATGCTTGACGCAGAAACCTGTCGGAACGCCTTTCTTCTCCATCGTGGCCATATCAGCTTCGGAAACTGAGCCCTTGCGGCATTCGTCGATGAAGGCCTGAAGTTCGGGTTTGTCCTTTGCCAAGCGAAGAGCAAGCGGGTGCTCGGCAGCGATGGCAGCGAACGTGACGCCCATGATCGTGTCGGGGCGAGTCGTGTAAACACGAAGTTCTTTCTTTTTACCGTCGAGTTCGTACGGGAAGGCGAGGTTGACACCGTAGGACTTGCCGATCCAGTGTTCCTGCATACGGCGGACCTGTTCGGGCCAGCCCTGAAGCTGGTCGAGGTCTTTCAAGAGTTCTTCGGCGTAATGAGTAATTCCGAGGTAATAGCCGGGAATCTCACGCTTTTCAACAATAGCGCCGCTTCGCCAGCCGCGTCCTTCGATCACCTGTTCGTTTGCCAGCACGGTGTGGTCGACCGGGTCCCAGTTTACTGTCTGGGTCTTGCGGTAGGCAACGCCTTTTTCAAGCATTTTCAGGAACATCCACTGATTCCAGCGGTAGTAGTCCGGTTTGCAGGTCGTAACTTCGCGAGACCAGTCAAAGGCCAGGCCGAGCGGCTCCATCTGAGCTTTCATGTCGGCGATGTTGTCGTACGTCCATTTAGCCGGAGCGACTTTCTTGGCAATGGCGGCGTTTTCAGCCGGCAGGCCGAAAGAGTCCCAGCCCATCGGGGTCATGACGTTCATGCCGCGCATACGCAGGTAGCGGTAAAGGACGTCGTTTAAGGTGTAGTTACGAACGTGGCCCATATGCAGTTTTCCGCTTGGGTACGGAAGCATCGGGCAAACATAGAATTTCGGTTTTTCGTTACCGTTGGCGTCGAGTGCGTGTTCGACGGCGCGGTAGATATCTTTAGCACGCCAGTGGGCCTGCTGGACGGATTCAACTTCCGCCGGATCGTATGTTTCTCTCATGAGAGTTCTTTAGTTAAAGAAGCTGGAAAATGTGTCAATTATAGGTGATGGAGCCGAAAGTTTCGGCTTTGCGGCAAGTAAAGCCGCGGCGGGCGCCTCTATATATTAGAGAGAGGAAATCTAGAACAAATTTTTAAGTCGTAAGCGTTCGTCACTGCGTCTGCAACGTGCAGATGCGTTTGCTAGACTTCTCACTCCTTTGGATGAGAAGAAAAGAATGCAATCCATTACTGAATCGCTTAATAAGCAACAAGCTCAGGCAGTGACTGCCGAACCTAAGTCCGCACTGATTCTTGCAGGCGCCGGTTCGGGGAAGACGCGTGTCTTAACAAGCCGCATTGCCTACCTGCTTCAACAGAATATGACTCATCCGAGCGAGATTCTTGCGGTTACCTTTACCAATAAGGCCGCTAAAGAAATGCTGGCTCGCCTGCAGAACATGATTCCGATCAACCCGCGTGCTATGTGGGTCGGCACCTTCCATGGCTTATGCAATCGCTTACTGCGTCTGCATCATCAGGAAGCCGGCCTTCCCGCGACGTTTGCTATTTTGGATATGAGCGACCAGCTCGGCGTGATCAAACGCGTGATGAAGGCAAACGGCATTGATACGGAAGAGTTCAAGCCTCGTGAAGTGCAAAACTTCATCAATCGCTGCAAAGAAGAAGGCAAGCGCGCCTCTGAGGTCTATTCAAAGTTCTCTAAAGACAAGGCATATATCCAGATTTATGCCATGTACGAAGCCGTGCTTCAGAGAGAAGGTGCCTGCGACTTTGCTGAACTGCTCTTAAGAGCTTATGAGCTTTTGAGCCGCAACGAAATGATTCGTCATCATTATCAGGAACGTTTTCGTTTTATCTTGGTTGACGAGTTTCAGGACACCAATGTCCTTCAGTATGAATGGCTGAAGCTTTTGGCAGGTCTGGGAGAAAAGAATCCTCCGAATGCAGTTTTTGCTGTCGGCGACGATGACCAGTCGATTTATGCTTTCCGCGGCGCCAACGTCGGCAACATGATGTCCTTTGTCCAAGAGTTCAGAATCGGAGAACCGATTCGACTTGAACAGAATTACCGTTCTCAAGGCAACATTCTGGATGCTGCCAACGCTTTGATTTCCAACAACTCCGAGCGTATGGGCAAGAACTTGTGGACGGATGCAGGCAAGGGCGAAAAAATCCGAGCTAACCGTTCGGATAACGACTTTGATGAAGCCCGCTTTGTTTGCTCTACGATTCAAGAATACATCGACAAGGGCGTCTCTCCCAAAGATATTGCGATTCTTTATCGCTCTAACGCTCAGTCACGTTTGTTTGAAACTGAACTGACCAGACGCGGCATACCGTTCATGGTTTACGGCGGTCTCCGATTCTTCGATCGTGCTGAAATTAAGAACGCCATGGCCTACATGCGCTTGGCAGAGAACCCTTCAGACGATTCTGCATTCTTGAGAGTCGTGAACGTTCCGGCCCGCGGAATCGGCGCGAAGTCCATTGAAAATCTTGTGGATTTTGCGACGACAAACGGAATTTCATTGTTTGAATCCATGCAGTACATCCGCGGAGCAGCAGCCAATAAATTTGCTGCTTTCAAGGAGATTATCGATACCCTGCGCGTTGCCAAGGATGAGATGCCGCTTCCTGCCTTCGTTGACTTCACGGTTGAGAAGAGCGGATTGAAGAACATGTACGAAATGGATCCGAACGGCAGCGAGCGTATTGAAAACTTACAGGAATTAACTTCTGCGGCTCAGGGCTTCATTAAAGAAGAAGCGATCGATACGGAAAATTCCGACGGCACTGCGGTTGAGAATCTTCCTGCTTTAGCAGGATTCGTTTCGCACGCTAGTTTGGAAGCCGGAGAAAACCAGGCGCAGGTCGGTCAAGATGCTGTTCAGCTGATGACCGTTCACGCATCCAAAGGTCTGGAGTTCGACATTGTCTTCATTACCGGTTTGGAAGAGGACATGTTCCCGCACTTCCGAAGCAAAAATGATAAGAAAGCTCTTCAGGAAGAACGCCGCTTAATGTACGTGGCAATCACTCGTGCAAGAAAAGAACTTTATCTGACGCTTGCCGAAGAACGCATGCTCCAGGGCAGAACTTTCTCAAGCTATCCGAGTTCCTTCCTCACAGAAATTCCGGCAGAGACACTCAAGTGGCTGAGCAGAAATCCGTTTGAGTCACGTTACGAAGTCGAGGATGAGGACTCTTGGGGAAGCAGATCCGGCTCGAGTAAAAATTATTCAAGTTCATATCGCAATTCTTCTTTCGGTGGTTCTACAAAACCGTCCGGCCATAGATTCGCTTCAAATGTTCCAGAATGGGCGAAGGGAATTATTGAAACGAAGAAAGAAAAATTGCAGACTCAGAAAATACGGGCTAAGCAGAATTCTGATTCTCCCTTTAAAGCAGGCATTAATATTAATCATGAAAAATTTGGTCCCGGTGTCATCCTTGATACTCAGGGGGCAGGGGATGACTTGGTCTTGATCGTAAAATTCAAGACCGGAGGAATTAAGAATCTTTTAGCGAGAATCGCAGGAAAGAAAATTACAATCCTTTAACCGAACTCAATTTCAACCTTCTTAAGTCCACGAAGATGGAACCTCTTGAATTGCTTGTTGTTCTTGAGGTTTCCAAA
>ENA-ORCP01000214-ORCP01000214.1-human-gut-metagenome-genome-assembly--contig:-NODE-214-length-50563-cov-7.545854_pt1 | contig 50563 bp, 37 predicted proteins | sample MGYA00242990_ERZ507991 | MGnify/ENA primary metagenome ERZ507991 (study PRJEB26167, sample SAMN06115496) | human gut metagenome | host: Homo sapiens | place: China:Henan | collected 2015-05-07 | study... | reverse complement strand
GGAGGAGAACCTTTCTTCAGAAAGGTTCTCCTCCCCCTCCCCAATCTCATATCCCTACTCGCCCACACGCAACTCGTCACCGTGCCTGCCGTACCAGCAGACGTCACGCCAGACGCGGGGCGAGGTGTCGCCTTCGGTGCTGATGAGCATGACGCGGGAACCGGGGCCGAGCCCGAGGGATTCACGGAGCGGCGCGAGGGCGGGATTGCGCATGATGTGATCGAGCGCGCCGAGCGGTGCCGCGCCGGACTCGCCGGAGACGATGGGGGCGTCGCCGCCGCGCGCTGCGGCAAAAAGGCGCATCCCGTTGGCCGCCACGTAGTCGGGGCAGGAAACATAGGCCGAGGCGTAATCGCGCAGGATGGGCCACCCCACGGTGCAGGGCTCGCCGCAGGCCAGCCCCGCCATCAGCGTGGAAAGATCGCCCGTGACATTATGCGGCTGACCATCCCCGGCAAGGGCGGAACGGTAAATGCAGTCGGCGGCGTGCGGCTCCACAATGATCGTCTTGGGGAGCGCATCGCCAAGTTCCGACGCCATGTAGCCGAGCACGCCGGACGCGAAGGAGCCGACTCCCGCCTGAAGGAAAAGATGCGTCGGAGGCTCAAGCTCTTCGGCGCGCCACTGGGCCAGCGCCTCCACGGCAAGCGCGGCATAGCCTTGGATGATCCATGTGGGGATGTCCTCATAGCCGTCCCACGCCGTGTCCTGCACCATGATCCAGCCGTTTTCGCAAGCCATCTTCCACGCGAGGCGCACCGCGTCGTCGTAATTGAGATCCGTGATGCTGGCTTCCGCGCCGTGGCTGCGGATATTCTCCAGCCGCGCCGGGTCGGACCCCTTGGGCATGTAGATGACGGCCTTCTTGCCGAGCTGCTGCGCCGTCCACGCTACCGCCCTGCCGTGGTTGCCGTCTGTGGCGGATACGAAAGTAATGGGCCCGAGCCGCTCGCTCACGGCGGAGGAACAGAGATCGGCGGGCGTCAGATCGTCAATGGATTTTCCGAGCCGTTCCGCAAGGTAACGGCCCATCGCATAGGAAGCGCCAAGCACTTTGAAGGCATTGAGCCCGAAACGTTTCGACTCGTCCTTGGCCCGGATGTTCCCGAGGCCGAGCGTGGAGGCCAGATACGGCAGGGGGACGAGAGGCGTGGGCGCATACTGCGCGAAACCGGCATGGAAACGCCGGGCGCGCCGGGCCTCGGCGGCATTCAGTATATCCAGGGAAGCGCCTGAGCCGGGACGCAGACGCTGTGCATTGATGTGATAAAGCATGTTGTCCATTGCGAACCTCCTGATGCGGCGCAGAGTGAGCGGGAAAAATCCGGGCACATCCCGGGATGATCCTTACCCAAAGCAAGGATGGGGCCAACTTGGCCTTTTGCTATCACACCCATTTTCAAGCGGATCTTTCAGCATTTTCAGGCAGCGCCATTCCCGAAATGAGAATTCTCCCGGATTGCGAACGCTTTTTTCTCATTACGAGAACAATATGCCCTGCCGTTCCGCATGGACGCAAAAAAACGCAGGCTCCGCGAACGAAGCCTGCGCCATATGAAGCCTTTTCAGGCTACCGGGCCTTATGAGGGAGGGAAACGTCCCCCCTATCCGCCGCTAGTCGAGCGCCGGGGCCGTCTTCGGGTCCATCATGCTGAGATCCAGCGGGTAGAAGACCACCACCGTCTTGCGGTTCTGGAGGCCGAGCGCGCCGGGGTGCGTGTTCAGGCAGACCACGAGGTCCTTGGTGCCGTCGTTGTTCGGGTCAGCCAGCGCGAAGTCCACAACAGAGCCCTTGATGCGGCGGGTCTTCCACTGGAGGCCGAGGCCCACGCCGTCCCAGTACAGGGATTCGATTTCACCCTCGGGGAAGAAGCGGTAGTTCTCGAAGAACTGCGCGGACACCGAAATGGGCTTGTTGACCAGCAGCTCCCAAGAGCCGTCCTGCTCCAGATCCGAAGGGATCATGCGCAACGGCACGAAATACTTGGACGGGATCAGGATGTTGTCTTTGCCCATGCCGGGCATCTGCGTCTGTTCGGCGATGCCGATGGCCGATCCGGAGAACTTCTCGTCCGTCTGGTTCAGCTGCGAACCTTTGTCCGAGAACACGCGGAGGCGTTCTTCATCGGTCAGCACCACAAGCTTTTCGGTTTCCTTGCCCGGCGTTCCGGGCAGCCATGCGAAGTTCAGGGCGTTCACGCCGCTCGGCAGATCCAGCTTCTTGCTCTGCACGAGGCTGTTGCCCTGCTTCATCATCTCATACACGCCGCCACGCGAGAAAATACGGGACGGGTCGCCCTTCTGGCCGATCAGCGTGGGCATGTAATCCGGAGGAATGCGAACCACGTTCAGATAGTAGGGGAGGCGTTCCGCCACTTCGGTGAAGGTATTCCCCTTGAAGCTCAGGACCATGGAATACGGCTGCGTGTAGTCTTCTTCGTAGGCCGTCAGGATGATCTCCTCAGCCCTGTCGCGGTTCAAATCGATGCTGCGGAGCGCAAGCGGCATCATGCGGGTGGGAATCTTGTATTCCCCAAGCTGCACGAGGCGCTCGTTCTGCCACTGATACACGTAAAGGCGCTTTTCGCCGAGCACGACCACTTCGTTCTTGCCGTCGCCGTTCACGTCGGCAACGATCATGCCCACGGACGCATAAGGAAGCGTCTGGCTGCGGTAACGCGTGCCGTCGCTGCCCTGATAGCGGAACTGCGGGTTCAGGTAGACCTGGCTCTGCGTGGCGTCCTTCTGGACAAAGTTGGGGTTCGCCTGCCCGGCGCTTGCAGCCGGAGCCGCCGCAACGACGCCGGAACCGCCGCGCCCGAAGACTTCGGCGTTGATGCTGTCGGAAACGCCCTGAAGGCTGGCGATGAGGTCATTGACGCGGGTTTTCGCGCCTTTGCGCCATTCCTTGCCCGCTTTGTCACGGACGCGCACGTCAAGGCTGGCGTTGTCGCCCATGACCGTCACGTCGCCCCAGATGACATAGTCGGCACCGGTGGCGGAAAGGGCCTTGGCGGCGCTTCCCGCGTCGCTCACGGCCCCGGCCTTGGCGAGCGCGGCGTCGGCAACGGGCTGGAAGTGCCCCTGCCAGTAGAGGCGGGAGTTCAGCATGGACGGGATGGCCTTTTCCAGATAGGTGAACCCGCTGGAACCGTTCACCTTAAAAGGCAGCACCGCGTAGCTGCGCACATCGGCGGCAAGGGCTTGCGCCACAAAAACCAGCATTGTACACAGCATCAGAGCCGTACGGAATATCAGATGCATTCGTAAACTCCTTGGAAGGATTCGCCGGTTCAGCCCGGTCGACTTTTTTTACCATACTATAGACTTCCCCGTCTCCGCAAGCGCAACGCCGGAAACGGAAAGCGCCAGAAACTCTTTATCGCGTTTTTTCTAAATAGGATAGTATGACCGACACCCCCTCCCTCCGCCGTTCTTTTCGCCTCGTCTGCAACCCGGGACAGATCCCGTCCGTCGAGGCGCTGCTTAGCGCACAAGGCTTCGTTTTCGAGCCGGAACCGTTTTCTCCGCTGGCAAGGCGGCTGCTCCAGGAGCCGTTCCCGCTCGGCCGGAGCCTCGCCGCCTTCTGGGGGTACGTCTACATTCAGGACCGTTCATCCATGCTGCCCCCGCTGGCCCTCGCGCCCGGCGAAGGGGCCCGCGTACTCGATATGTGCGCCAGCCCCGGCAGCAAGACGGGCCTGCTCGCGCAGCTTGTGGGCCGCGAGGGGTTGGTGCTCGGCAACGAACCGGCCCGCCCGCGCCTCGCGAACCTGCGCCGCAACCTCGCCGCGCTCAACCTCCTCCAAGCCGTGACCTGCTCATGGCCCGGCGAATCCCTGCCCCTGCCCGACGCCTCGTGGGACGCCGTCCTCCTCGATCCGCCCTGCTCCGGATGGGGGACCACGGACAAGAATCCGCAGGCGATCAAGCGCTGGCAGGGCGACCGCCTCAAACCCATGCTGGATCTGCAGCGCAAGCTCCTGACGGAAGCGAGCCGCCTGCTGCGCCCCGGCGGAAAGCTCGTCTATTCAACCTGCACAACCAATGTGGACGAGAACGAGGGCCAAGTCCGTTTTGCCGTTGAAGGGCTCGGCCTTGAGCCGATCCCGCTGGAGCCGTTCCCCGGCTTCGTTTTCGCCGCGCCGGAGCTCCCCGGCTGCGAAGGCACGCTCCGGGTGGACGAGGACGCCTCCAACGCGCAGGGCTTTTATATCGCCCTGCTGCGCAAACCCGGCGACTCCGTCGCCGTGCCCGGCCTCGCCCGGGGAACGGCGGCCACGGCGGCCTACCGCGCGATCCCCCCGGCCTTCCTTGCGGAGTTCGGGCTGTCGCCCGCCCTGCTCCCTCCCGGCGATCTGGCGGTGTTCGAGGATTCCCTCCACTTCCTGCCCGCCCCGGCGCTGGCGCATCTGCCCGCCGCCGTGCGCTGGCAGGGCATGGCTCTCGGCAAGGCGTCGGCACAGGGCCTCATCCCCTCGGCGCGGCTCCGGGCTTTGCTTGATCCCGAACCTCAGCGCATTCCCCGCCTCGACGTCGACGACGTGCCCATCCTCGAACGCCTGCTGCAAGGCGGAAGCCTTGATACGGGGTTGCCCGGCAAAGAGGCGTCTCTGTTCTGGCGCGGGCTTCCCCTCGGGCGTCTCCGACTCAAGGCCGGGCGCGCCGCGTGGAGCGACCGGTAAAAGCATAGTTCAGGAATAGGAGGGGATTGGGGAGGGGGAGGAGAAACTTTCTGAAGAAAGTTTCTCCTCCCCCTCCCCAATCCCCACCCCCTTCTCTTCAAAGGCTTTCGTGTTTATTGAATCCCTGTTCGCGGCATTCCGTTTTCAATGCCCCCTCCCCGCATCGCGGCTTCTCGTGTTCCCGGCCTTGCAAAAAACCTGCGGGGTCCGCTAGTATGGGGCCTCAAGGAGTGCCCCATGCTGATAGAAATACGCCGCTTCGCAACGCTGCCCCCGCACACGCCCGAAAACGACAGGCTGGACGTGGCCGAGGGAACCACGGCGGGCGAAGCCATGCACATCCTCAACATCCGATCCGCGGAAACCCTGATCCTCGTCAACGGGGTCCATGCCGGGCCGGATCGCATCCTGAACGACGGCGACAGGCTCGCCTTCGTCCCCGCCGCGGAGGCGGCCAACTCATGAATACCCCTTTGTCCTACTCCGTCACCCGCTGGAAAGACGGCGGGTGGCAGCACATCGACGACGCGGTCAGCCCCGAAGAACCCGTATACGTTTCGTGGTCCGGAAGCAGCTGCCGCCTGTGGGCGTGGCCCGACGACCTTGAACCGCTGGCGATCGGGCACGTCCTGCTCGATCGCCGGCATCTCGGCCCGGAAGCCGGCCCTTCGCCGTTCCGCATGTCCGGAAGCGTTCGCGCCGTATCCGTCCCGCCCGGCATCGACGCGAAACACGCCTTTGCCGTGGAACTCAAGCGCATGGAGAAAAAAGGGCACGATGAAACGCCCTCCATCGTCATGACGCCCGACGCCATCGTCAAACACATGGAGGCCTTCCTGACGCTGGAAGGCTCCTGCCCCCTGCTCTGGGAATCCACGGGCTGCTTCCACCGCGCGGGGATGTTCGATCCCAAGACCGGAGCCTTCCTCCGCCTCGCCGAGGACATCGGGCGGCACAACTGCCTCGACCGGCTCGCGGGCTGGGCCTGCCTCAACGGCATCGATCCGGCGGAAACCGTGCTGTTCGTCTCGGCCCGCATCACATCCAGCCTCTACGCCAAGGCACGCCGGGCGGGTTTCTCGTTCCTCATCAGCCGCAGCGCCGTTACCTCCACGCCCGTGGAAATGGCCCGGCAGCAAAACAGGCTCCATCCCGCCCATCCCGTGACCGTCGTCGGCTTCTGCCGTCCCCGCGAGGAACGGCTCACGGTCTTTGCCGGAGAAGGCAGGATCGCATGATCGGCGTGGTGCTGGCCGGAGGGCGCTCCACCCGGCTCGGGCAGGACAAGGTACGCCTGCGCTTGCCCGGCGACGGGCGGGACATGCTGGCCCGCACCGCCGATCTCCTCGCCGCGTGCACGGACGGCGTGGTCATCTCGTGCCGGGCTCCCGATGCGGGCGAAGAAACCCTAGCCCTGCCGGGCATCCGTTCCATCCCCGACGCGGAATCCGGCCTCGGGCCGCTCGGCGGGGTATGGTCCGCACTCCGGGAACTCCGGCAACCGATCCTCGTGCTCTCGTGCGATCTGCCGTTCATGGACATGCCCACGCTGCGCCGCCTCATCGACGCCCGCGGCGCCCGCCCCCCCGAAGCGCTCATGACGACGTTCCAGCAAGCGGAAACGGGATTCATCGAAGCGCTCGTCTCCATCTACGAACCGGCCTGCCTGCCCTTTTTCGAAGAGGCCCGCGCCCGCAACCTCCGGCAGCTCAACCTCGTGATCCCCGAAAAGCTGCGATCGCGCGTCGTCTATACCCGGGCCGAGGCCCTGCCCTTCTTCAACATCAATTTCCCGGGCGAACTCGAGCAGGCCAGACGCATGGCCGAGGCCGCACGTGAACAAAGGCACAGCACGGCTTGCCACGCCAGCGAGGAGGGGATACGGTGAAGGCTTCTCCCCACCGCGCCGCCCCTTGCGGCGCACAACCACCGGGCAGTTCCATGAACGCAATCCCACCCTTCGCCCATCTGTGCGAACCCGCCGCTTCGCTGGAAGACGGCCACGGCAGGACCGTCCGCTACATCCGCCTCTCTGTTACCGACCGCTGCAACCTGCGCTGCACCTACTGCCGCAGCGGCATGGAGACGTTCATTCCCCACGAATCCGTCCTGCGCTATGAGGAGATGGAACAGCTTGTGGACATGGCGATGGACATGGGCGTGGAAAAAGTCCGGCTGACGGGCGGCGAGCCCTTCGCGCGCAAAGGATTCGCCGACTTCCTCGAACGCCTGCGGGCCGCGCACCCCGCCCTCGACATCCGCGTGACCACCAACGGGACGCTGATCGGCCCCCATATCCAAACATTGAAAGCCATAGGCCTGAACGCGGTGAACCTGTCCCTCGACACGTTCGACAGGGACAAGTTCGAGCAGATCACGGGCCGCGATCTGTTCGGCAAGGTCCGGGAAAACATGGACGCCCTTCTCGACGCGGGCATCCCCTTCAAGCTCAACGCGGTCGCCATGCGCGGCTTCAACGACGACGAGCTGCCCGCCTTTATCGACTACGCCATGCGCCACCCCATCGACGTGCGGTTCATCGAATTCATGCCGATGGGCGAAGGCACGCGCTGGTCGGACAGCTGTTTCTGGTCGGCCCCGGATATCCTTGACGCCGTCAAGGGGCTCGTCGCCGTCGCCCCCGTGGAGCAGGAACAGCGCAACGGAGGCCCCGCCCGGCTCTATACGCTTTCAGGCCCGGACGGGCCCGGCCTCGGGCGCCTCGGCCTGATCTCTCCGCTTTCCAGCCATTTCTGCACGTCCTGTAACCGGCTCCGCATCACGTCCGACGGAGCGCTGAGGACATGCCTGTTCGACGACCGGGAATACCGGCTCCGCAACGCCTTGCGGCATCCCAAGCTCGGCATCGAAGCCGTCCGCCGCATCGTCACCCTCGCCACCCGAGACAAGCCCATCGGGGCGCGGCTCCTTGAACGCCGCCACAATGCCGTGGCTCAGCGGCGCATGACCGCCATCGGCGGGTAGGAACGCTCTTGAGGAATTGGGGAGGGGGAGGAGAAACTTTCTGGAGAAAGTTTCTCCTCCCCCTCCCCAAACCCCACCCTCTCCTCTTCAAAGACTTTCGACTTTATCGAATCCCTGTTCGTAATCTTTCTTGAGTCTGCTTTCCTTCTGGGGAATGCGTATTTCAATGTTGAAAGGCTTCAAGCGGGACTCATATCAAGACTGCGCCCGCGAAAGGACGACTTTTCCCGCTGGCCCCGTTCAAAAAACAGCCCCCTCGTCAACCCCAAAGAACACATTTTTCTGCCACAGGAAAAGCGGTCGGGTGGGATTCGATAAAGGGAAAATCTTGGAAGAAAGTGGGGGAAGGTTGGAGGGGGCGAGGGAAACGTGGGGGTGCCCCTTCTTCAGAACGTTTCTCTCGCCCCTCAAATCTTTAAAAGATCCGGTGAATTATTCCCTTCGCAACAGCAAGGGGATAAGCCGCCAAAACGCAAAGAACAGCGCGATGAGGTTGGCGGTCCACGCGGCGAGGAACGGGTGCAGGATGCCGCGCTGCCCAAGCGTCGTACCGAGGGTATACACCGCGAAGTACAGGAACGTGCACAGCAGCGCGACGGTCACGGCGATATAGATGTTGTCCTTCCACGAGACAATGGCCGTCGCCACGAAGGCCATGACCAGAATCGATGCCGCATAGGCCAGCTTGGCGTGCCACGCCGTACGGAGCGCCTCCACGTTGGAACCGGAAGATTTCAACTGGCTGATGGCGTCCCCAAGCTGCCAGAGCGGCAACTGCTGCGGCTTCGTGCCCGTACTGACGAGCCGGAAGGTTTCGGGATCCTGCCTGAGCGGGAGGACGAAATCCGGCTCTTGCTCCTGCGTGAAGGTGTCGGGCGTGTAGACGCGCACATCCTGCAAGGCCCAGTGGCTGGGCTCGGCGGTGAACGTGGACGCCTGCACGATGCGCTTGATGCTCAGGCCGTCGTCGGACAGTTCATACCCGGAAAAGCCTGTGCCGTGCGCCTGGGGATCAAGTGTGCCGAGCGAGACGATCCAGTCCCCATCCGTAAACCAGACATCCTTCAGCACCGTTGCCGCGAGGTTCTTCTTGCGGACCTCTTCCTGCCAGATGCGGGCGGACTCGCGTTCCCCGGCAACGCCCAGATATTCGGAGAAACCAAGCTGGACGCCGCCCCAGAAAATGCCGCAAAGGATCATGGAGTTTGCCACCACGCCGAGGGAGATGCCCCCGGCCTGCAACGCCGTCAGTTCGCGGCTGCGAGCCATGATGCACAGTTGGATGACCGTGGACAGCAGGAAGATCACCGGCAGGATCTGCGAAATCACGAGCGGCATCTTCACGACGAAGTAGGTGAGCACCATGCCCACGGACAGCCCGGCCTCGATGAAGTTGTCGAGACGCTCGAACAGGTCCGTAAGCACATACAGGCCGATGCCGACGGCAAGGGTCGGCAGCAGGATCATCGCGTTGTTCTTGGTCAGATAGCGGAAAAGCAAGCTCATGACGTCCTCCGTGTCCGCAGGTTGCGGAAGAAGGTCGCCACGTGCGGCGTTCGCTCATGCGCCGTCAGCCATAGCCCGTAGATGCCGAGGCATAGGAACAGGATGTTCGGGACCCACAACCCTATGGAGGGGGGGATGGCCCCGGACTCGCCCGTGCTGAACCCAAGCGACATCAGGCTGTAATACACGAAGAACATGGCAAGGGCCAACATGAGCCCCGTCTGCCTGTGCAGCCCCTCAAAGGCCGAAGCCAGCGGCAGCACGAAGAGGGTCAGGGCGATGCACGCCACCGGATAGGCCCAGCGCTTGTGGCGCTCCACCTCCAGCTTGTTGGCATAGTTGGCGTCCACTTTAAGCGCTTCCTCCCGCGTGATGCTGGAGAGCTTGCTCCATGACATCTCGCGGGGCCGCACATCTCCGAGATCAAGGCTCTTGAAGAGGGAATCCAGCGGCAGCCGCACTTTGTATTCGTCGAAGGCCAGCACCGAGGACCCCTTCTTATCCGTGGTGTAGATCTTGCCGTCCTCAAGCAGGAATACCAGCTCGCCGCGCTCGGTATCGGTATCGAAGCGCCCTTCCGGGGCGAGGATGGTCATGTGGCGCTCGGGGTGCGAACGGTCGTCCACCAGAACCTGCGACATATCCCCGTCACCGGGGTTCACCTGCCGGGCGAAAAGCACCAGATTTGGGAAGTCCGTATTGAAGACGCCGGGCTGCACCACGACACGGGCGCGGGTATTGGCGATTTCAAGGATCGTTTCCCGGAAATGCCCCATGCCCCACGCCAGCCAATGCAGGGATACCCAGAGCGTCAGCAACATGCAGATCACACTGAACAGGAGCGGCGCGGGAAGCATCTGATAGATGTTGATGCCCCCCGCACGAAGGGCGACCAGCTCGCGGTCCGTGCTCATGCGCAGGAAGGTCAGGAAGACGCTGAGCATACAGGCGATGGGAATCACCAGCATGAGGAACAGCGGGGTCATATAGCCGAACAGCAGAACGGTATCCAAGATGCCGAGATCCAGCCCCAGAAACAGTTCCCGCATCTGCACCGCCCGGCTGATGAGGATGAGCGTCAGCAGCACCCCCACGGCGAGAACGAACAGGTTGGCGATTTCTTTAAATATCTGTCTCTGAAGAAGCGAAGGCATCGGGCAACGTCCTGTAAGGATGCGAAGTTAGCGTTTGCACGGGGCGGAAGGCTCCTGTCCTTTTTCGGAGAAAAGGCGGGCAAGCTGAGCCGCGTCCAGCGGCGTCAGATTGAAGCGCATACCCGCTTCGTCAAGCAGGGAGGAAAGCGGCGCATCCGGGCGGCGGCAGCGTTCTTCCTGCACATATTCCAAAGCGCGGCGGACCAGTTCGCCGTGTTCGATGAGCGTCATGTGACACCTCCGTGATTAGAACGCGGCGCTATCACCGGGCTTCATGGAGACCAGGCGGACATCTGGAGCCACGGACGCGAGATGCGACGCAAAGGCCGAGGTGTCCTTCGCAAGGACCGGGAATGTCCCCCAGTGCATGGGGATCACGGCCTTGGGCTTGAGCAGACGCGCGGCATGGGCGGCCTGCAACCCGTCCATCGTGAAGAAGCCGCCCACGGGCAGCAGTGCCAAATCCAGCGGATACAGCGAGCCTATCAGCTCCATCGAGGAGAAGAGGCCGGTATCGCCCGCGTGATAGAAGGTAAAGCCATTCGGCATGGTCACGACGTACCCTGCGGGGGCCCCGGATTCCGAAGTATGGAACGCCTGCGTCATGGTGACCCGGACGCCCTTCACTTCGATGGTGCCCCCGATATTGAAGCCGATCCCGGCGGGAATGCTGGCTTGCGGCATCCCGGCGTCGATCAGGCGTTCGGCCGTGCCGACGATGCAGCCGCAGGTTGCGCCGCTGCTTTTGCAGATCGCCACGGCGTCACCCGTATGATCGCCGTGATCATGGGTGACGAGCACCAAATCCGGCTTTCCGGCCTCATTCCACGTCACGGGGCAGGAAGGGTTATGCGTGAAGAAGGGATCTATGAAAACAGTCACGTCGCCGCAAGAAACCTTAAAATTGGAATGACCGTACCAAGTAACGGAAACGCTCATGGAATACTCCTTAAGATAAAGAAAAAGAAGGGGAAGCGTAACAAACGGATGGACACAAAAACACGGCTCCGACACCAAACGAGCCGCAACACGCTCCCGGTACCGGAGCATACAGCTTGACAGGACGCGGCACAAGAGCTAGCTTCCCAACTCTGTAGTGTCCCCTTCCGGGGAAACTCCGCGCCCGTAGCTCAGTCGGATAGAGCGTTAGCCTCCGGAGCTAAAGGCCGTGCGTTCGAATCGCGCCGGGCGCACCAGAATGGAATCAAGGACTTGGATGTAAAAATCTGAGTCCTTTTTTCATGGCTAGAAAGACATTTCTAACTCTCTATAATTTGATTTTTATTTATAACATATTTAAATTATTTTATTATAATACAAGACTATGGATAAACTGGTAAAGTCGGTTCTGATCGCCCAGAAGAACCCGTTCGCTGTTATCCCCGATGGAATATCAAGACGATTATAGGCAGCTACAAGCACAAGGTTGCTTTGGGACGCTATATTCAGGATAATAGGCAGTCCTGAATTTCAGAATTTTACGCTCCCATTATATAAACGTAGGAAAAGCAGGAAGCGCCCCTATTTTTATTGTACCCTTTCTGGGGCAGCAGTCTGCCCGGTTCGGCATGAATAGTGCATCAGTCATAACTGACGTTGTCGCATTTTGATAATCACGAGGAATTTTATGGCAACCCTCCTTGTTACCGGCGGTGCCGGCTTCATCGGCTCCTGTTACGTCCTTGCCCGTTGTGGGGCCGGGGATACGGTTATCAATCTGGACAAACTCACCTACTCCGGTAATCCCGAGAATTTCGCCTCGCTGTCCGATAATCCTCGGCATATTTTCGTGCACGGCGACATCGGCAACGCCGAGCTTGTAGAGCATCTGCTTAAAACCTACCAGCCAGACGCTGTGGTCAACTTTGCCGCCGAAAGCCATGTGGACCGTTCGATTACCGATCCGGAAGCCTTTGTGCATACCAACGTCCTCGGAACGTGTACGCTTTTGCGCACCGCCAAAGTTTGGTGGGACGAATTGGATGCTGACAAAAGAACCGCCTTTCGCTTCCTCCATATCTCCACGGACGAGGTATTCGGAGCGCTGCAACCCGGCGATCCGGCCTTTACGGAAACAACGCCGTATAGCCCCAACAGCCCTTATTCCGCTTCAAAAGCTTCCAGTGACCATTTTGTCCGGGCTTTCCACGAAACCTACGGCTTTCCCGCGCTCATCACCAATTGTTCGAATAACTATGGCCCACGCCAGTTCCCTGAAAAACTTATTCCGCTGGTTACGCTCAATGCTCTGGCCCGCAAGACGCTCCCCGTATATGGAACCGGCTCCAACATCCGTGACTGGCTTCATGTAGAGGATCATTGTTCCGCTATTCAACGCGTGCTTGAAGCGGGCCGGGTGGGACAAACTTATAACATCGGCGGCAACTCCGAGCGCACTAACCTTCAGGTCGTTCACGGCATCTGTGACGTGCTCGATTATGTGCGCCCCTCTAGCGAAGGCCCATACGCAGAGCTTATTACATTCGTGACGGATCGCCCCGGACACGATTTCCGCTATGCGATCAACTGCGCAAAATTGTCCTCGGAACTCGGCTGGCATCCCACACACACGTTTGAGGAAGGCCTGAGAGAAACCGTCTTGTGGTATCTTGACAATGAGGCTTGGGTAAGGAATGTCCAGAGCGGTGAGTACCGCAGATGGATGCAGGCCAACTACGAGGGGCGATAAAATCCGGCTGTGAGCATACATGCTCATTGGACAGAAGTGCGCCGGGTGAATTATTCCGTCCCCTGAAGGGGTCTTGCCATTCAAGCTGACAAGATGAAGATGGAGTAAGGAGAGGATAACATGGTTTCTCGAAAAGGTATCTTGCTGGCTGGCGGCTCTGGGACAAGATTGCACCCCCTGACGTTGAGCGTCAGCAAGCAGCTTTTGCCTATCTACAACAAGCCGATGATTTATTATCCTCTGTCTGTGCTCATGCTGTCCGGCATCCGCGAGATTGCCATCATTACGACTCCAGACGACGTGTGGCAGTATCGCAAGCTTCTCGGAGACGGCAGTCAGTGGGGGTGTTCTTTTGAATATGTCATTCAAGAAAAACCTGAAGGCATAGCGCAGGCATTTCTCCTTGCAGCAGATTTTATCCGGGGAAGCCATACGTGCCTGATTCTCGGCGATAATATTTTCTTTGGGAATGGCCTTGAAGATCTGCTTGTCCGTGCACGCGAACAGAAAGACGGCGCGACTGTCTTCGGGTATCATGTGAGCGATCCAGAGCGCTATGGCGTTGTCGAGTTTGACGAAAACATGCATGTCCGCTCTCTGGAGGAAAAGCCGCAATCTCCGAAATCCAGCTATGCCGTAGCCGGGCTCTACTTCTATGACCAGAACGTTGTGGACATCACGCGTTCAATTTCCCCTTCCGCACGCGGCGAGCTGGAAATTACGGATGTGAACCGAGCCTATCTTGAAGCGGGTCATTTGCATGTGGAACTGATGGGACGCGGGATCGCGTGGCTGGATACAGGAACGCACGATTCTCTCATGGCGGCGGGGAGCTTTGTGCAATCCATCGAAACCCGTCAGGGGCTCAAGGTTGCCTGTCTTGAGGAAATCGCATGGCGAAAAGGGTATATTTCGACTGAACAGCTTCTGAAGCTTGCGGCTCCGTTGAAAAAGTCTGGCTATGGCGACTATCTCGCTTCACTTCCGGAGCGCGTTGCCGAGGCATGGAAGTAATACCGCATGACGGCCATGAGGAGACGCGCTATGGACGGAAAAGACTTTTCGCAGCTACGAGTAGCCATTATTCATTTCTGGCTTACTGGCATGCGCGGCGGTGAAAGGGTCGTCGAATCGTTGTGCAGGATGTTCCCAAAGGCGGATATCTACACGCATGTCGTGCGGCCTGAAGCGCTGTCACAGGCGCTGCTTGCGCATCCCATCCATACGACGTTTATCCAGAAGCTTCCCGGAAGCATCAAGCATTACCAGAAGTATCTTCCGTTAATGCCCTTAGCGCTGGAACAACTCGACCTGCGCGGTTACGATCTGGTTATTTCCAGCGAATCCGGTCCCGCCAAAGGCGTCATCACGAGGGCCGACACGCCCCACATATGCTACTGCCATTCCCCAATGCGCTATCTATGGGATTTTTATCAGGATTATCTTGACTCTACAGGTCCGGCAACGCGTTTTCTCATGCGTCCGCTCTTCCATCGCCTGCGGCTGTGGGATTATGCTTCGGCCCAGCGGGTCGATCACATCATAGCCAACTCTCGGGCAGTGCAGCGTCGGGTCAAACGCTGGTGGGGGCGTGAGTCCACCGTCATCCATCCCCCCGTGGATGTCTCCGCATTCGCGAACCCGGATATGTCACAGCTTAAAAATGTATTGGGGCAACCTGTACCCGGAAGCTATTACCTCTGTCTGGGGCAGCTCGTCAGTTACAAGCGGGTGGATCTCGCGGTACAAGCCTGCACCGCAACTGGACGGAACCTCATTGTTTCCGGAGACGGCCCGGAACGGAAAAAACTGGAGAAGATGGCTGGTCCGACGGTTCGCTTTGTGGGACGCGCGTCCAGTGAAGCTATTCCCGCACTCTACGCCGGATGCAAGGCTTTTCTCTTTCCGGGTGAGGAAGACTTTGGAATTACTCCGCTGGAAGCCTCCGCAGCAGGCCGCCCCGTCATCGCCTATGGAAAAGGCGGTGCACTGGACAGCATCATACCAGATGAAACCGGTTTATTTTTTGAACAGCAGAATACCGATTCTTTAATCGCTACTCTTAATAGTTTTGAGACTACCGGAGATACTGCGTGGAATGTGGATAGGCTAAAGGCCCATGCACAGGGCTTCTCGGGAGTGTTGTTCCACGAGCGGATGGGGGCCTACATCAGAAGAGTGATTGAGGATACAAACTAAAAACACTTGTCCATCCATATGGGATCATACACTTACCTTTCATTACAATTTCAGCCTATAGAGAACATTTCAAAACGTTTCTGAGCAGGTTCCTGACGTAAGCCAGCTGAATAAAACCAAGATGTATCATGCAAAGTCGCTCAAATCGAGTCGCCAGACGACGAAAGTTGTCCAGCCAGGCAAAGAAACGTTCCACCTACCCGCAATTCGAGGACAGGTCTCTGTGAAAAGCCGGAGGTCGTCCCCATTTCCTCTTTGGCTTCTTCCTTTCCGGGATACTGTGCCATATCCCCCGCATGGACAAATACCGCCGAAAGGCCCAGTCATACCTCTTGTCCGCAACGAGTCCACGAGGGCGACGACGCAACCAACCCATCTGGCTGCTTTCCACAGTGGCAACGGCACGGGTAATGTCGTGACATCGTCCATCAGAAAGCACCACAGCCAAGGGCCAGCCATTCCCTTCTACGACGGCATGACGCTTGCTGGTTGAGCCTCCACAGGTTCTACCGACCAGTTGTCCTCCCTTTTTGCGCGAACAAACGAGCATCCAGTGACACTTTTTGAGGTCAAGCTTTCCCTTAAACTCCAGTTCTGCAAGAAGTACATCCCAGATACGGACAAGAGTTCCATCCCGTGTCCATCGTCTGAGTCTGCGCCATGCCGTGGCATAGCTGCCGTATTCTCGTGGAAGATCGGCCCATCGACATCCTGTTGTCAAAACGAAGAGAATGGCTTTGAGGATCTGCTTATCGTCGCAGGAGGACGACCAGCAGCTGCCCTGCCTGAAAGATGCGGCTGAGTTTTTGACCACTGCTTTTTGTTCAAACAAATTCGAGGCATAACTATCTTCCAGTACAGATGATTTTAACATATTGTCAAATGTTCTGAACCCATCTCTTATATCATTTCATATTCGATTTTTGAGACTCGATTTTTTCATACTCCCTTATAAAAGACGTATCTGGGGTATGCTTGTCAATGTCGGCCATGAGAGTTATTTTCCTCAAAAATGTCGGAGTTGCTAAAGCGGAAGGAATTGGTTAGTATCATGACAATTATCTGGTATTATTGCATATTCTTTTTTAATTGAATTTTATATACTAAATAATTATTTATGATAAAAATAATCATATCTACAGCGATGATATTGAACGATGTCCACGCACAGAAGATCGATAAAACACGCCGTTATGGCAACTTTTTTAGCGAGCAAAGATTGAGACAGAAAAGGATAAAAACAGATTACGCATAGGCCTCAGATGGAACACGCAATCGGTGGCTTTGATATTCTAGGTCATTCAGTACAAAAGCACTAATCCACTTCAGCACCATGCTTTTTTGAATTTTTTATTCCGGCCACATGTATATGTTCCGAACAAGGACGACATCTGGCGCATTCCGGAACTTTTAACAGGATGAAACAATAATGACCAAACATTCCGTATACCCTATCATTCTTTGTGGTGGCAGTGGTACCAGACTCTGGCCTCTCTCCCGTGAATTGTATCCCAAACAATTCATGGATTTGGGACAAGGCCATACGCTGTTCCAAGACACGATCTCACGCGCCATGCAAGTACCTGGAACTATGGAACTGCTTGTTGTCTGTAACGAAGTACATCGCTTCTACGCGACTGAAGGTCTCAACCAAGGTGAACTTTCAGGGCAGATCATTCTGGAACCTGCACCCAGAAACACGGCCCCTGCGGTTGCTCTTGCCGCCTATGCAGCCATGGAACACGATGGAAATGATGCACTCCTTCTCGTCATGCCCTCCGACCATGCCATTGGTGACGACAAAGCTTTTGCCGCCAGTGTTCAGAAAGCCACACCGCTGGCGACCTCCGGTCATATCGTCACCTTCGGAATCCCTCCGACCGCACCCGAAACGGGATATGGCTATATCCGTCAGGGTGTCCCCTTGGGAGAATATGGCTTTGCCGTCGATCGTTTCGTTGAAAAACCCGGTATCGAAGCGGCCAAAGCCATGCTGAACGAAGGGGGGGTCTACTGGAACGGCGGCCTGTTCTTCATGCGTGCGGATGTCTATCTGAAAGAGCTGCAACAATTTGTACCAGAGATCGCTCTTGCCGCAAAAAAGGCATGGGAGAACCGCCGGGTTGAACAGAAAGTCGTTTTCCCCGGGACTGAAGATTTCCTGAGCGCTCCCGCCATTTCCCTTGACTACGCAGTGATGGAACACACGAAAAAGGCCGCAGTCTGCCCCATGCCGACGACCTGGAGTGACCTGGGCGCGTGGGAATCCTTTTACCAGATCGGGAAAAAGGACGACAACGGAAACGTTACTCAGGGAGACGTTCTGGCCGAAGGCTCCCATGGCTGCTATCTGCACGGTTCACATCGTCTGGTTGCGGCCCTGAACACCGATAATCTGGCCATTATCGAAACAAAAGACGCCGTACTGGTGGCACCACGCGAATCGCTCCAGCAGGTCAAGGATGTCGTTGCCAGACTCAACGCCTCCGGACGCTCTGAAGGACGTCTGCACACGCGTGTATTTCGTCCATGGGGATACTACGAAAGCCTCAACATGGGTGAACGCTTTCAGGTGAAACGCATCATGGTGAACCCCGGAGCCAGTCTCTCGCTCCAGCTGCATTACCACCGGGCCGAACACTGGGTCGTCGTCAGCGGTACCGCAAAGATTACGAACGGAGATTCGGTGGGGATTTATGTTGAGAACCAGTCCACCTACATTCCTCCGGGAACAAAGCATCGTCTGGAAAACCCCGGCTCCCTGCCACTGAACATTATTGAAATTCAGTCCGGAGCCTATCTTGGCGAAGATGATATCGTTCGCTTTTCCGACGACTACGGTCGGGCAGGCACGGAAGATGTCCCGGACGTCAACTTTGACAAGGCGGTCATCATTCTGTCTTCGGCCGATTGGGACAACCCTTTCTGGACCAACAAACAGCATATGGCCGTGCAGTTTGCGGAACACGGCTGGCGCGTCCTTTATGTGGACTCTCTGGGCCTGCGTGAACCCACTCTGGGCAAACGGGACCTCGCCCGCATGGGACGCCGCCTGCTGAAGGCCTTCCCCTGGCCCCGTCAGGTGCGTCCGGGCATCTGGAGAGCCTCGCCGCTGGTCTTGCCCCTGCACCGCTATGCCTGGGTTCGAAAGCTTAACAAAATTATTCTTTCGCTGACCTTGCGCTGGCACGCGCGTATTCTGGGCATGAAAAAGCCTCTCGTGTGGACATACAACCCGCTGATGGCAGATTTGTGTGCCGGACTTCCCCACCTGGGCGTTGTCTACCACTGCGTAGACGATCTTGCGGCGGCACCCCGCATTTCCAGCAACGCGATCCGGGAAGGCGAAGCAGAACTGGCTCGAATCACCGATATCTGCTTTACGACCTCTCCCGCTTTACAGGATCGGATGAAGACGCTGTTCTCGAACACGGTCTATGAGCCCAATGTCTGCGAATACGACATGTTTCGGGCGGCGACCGCGCGTGAGCTTGCAGAGCCTGATGACCTGCGGAAGATTCCGCATCCGCGTCTTCTGTTTATCGGCGCGCTCAGCGAATATAAGGTGGACTTTGACCTGATTGAAACAGTAGCCCGGCGTATGCCGGAGGTTCATTGGGTCATGATCGGACCGGAAGGAGAAGGGCAACCGGACAGCCGACAGCTCACCAGACTTCCCAATATCCACGTTCTTGGCCCGCGTCCCTACAATACGCTGCCCGCCTATATGCGTTACGCAGACGCGGCCGTACTGCCCGCCATGAACAACGCCTATACGGCATCCATGTTCCCCATGAAGTTTTTTGAATACCTCGCAGGCGGCCTTCAGGTCATAGCCACCCGCCTTCCTGCCCTGAAGGAATTTAAGGAACTCTATTTCCCGACGGATGATGCCGATAGCTTTGCCGCCGCCGTAACAGCGGTGCTACAAGGCAGCAAACGTGACGCCGCCCAGATCGATCTGGCCTGCCGTCAGCATTGCTGGTCCGCACGTTTTGAACGCATGGAAACAGCATTGAAAAAAGTGATCGCTCAACATTCCACAAAGTAAACGCATAGGAAACATACGATGAAAACAGCGCTGATTACCGGTATTACCGGGCAGGATGGTGCCTACCTTGCCGAACTGCTTCTTGAAAAAGGGTACAATGTTTTTGGTGCCTACAGACGGACGAGCGCCCTCAATTTCTGGCGGATTGAAGAACTGGGAATTGCCGGGAATCCCCATCTGCACCTGGTGGAATACGATTTGACGGATCTCGGCAGCAGTATCCGAATTCTGGAAAAAACCAAACCAGACGAAGTCTACAATCTGGCAGCGCAGAGCTTCGTAGGTGTCTCCTTTGAACAGCCGGAAACAACGGCTCAGATTACAGGTCTGGGTGCGTTGCGTCTGCTTGAAGCCATTCGCACCGTCAATCCGGCAATCCGTTATTATCAGGCCAGTACTTCCGAAATGTTCGGCAAGGTGCAGACCATTCCCCAGACGGAAGAAACTCCGTTTTACCCCCGTAGCCCCTATGGTGTAGCCAAACTCTATGCCCATTGGATTACGCTGAACTACCGCGAGAGCTACAATATTTATGCCTGCAGCGGCATTTTGTTCAATCATGAATCTCCCTTGCGGGGAATTGAATTTGTAACCCGCAAGATCACAGATGCTTTTGCCAAAATGACCCTCGGCAAACAGCAGTATGTAGAACTTGGCAATCTGGATGCCAAACGCGACTGGGGATACGCCAAAGAATATGTTGAAGGCATGTGGCGTATGCTTCAGGGAAATGAACCCGATACCTATGTTCTGGCTACCGGCAGAACAGAACGTATCCGTGACTTTGTGCAGATGACGGCGAAAGCGGTGGATATGGATATCGAATGGTGCGGCTCCGGCACGGATGAATATGGCGTTGACCGCAAGACCGGAACCATCCGGGTCAAAGTCAATCCGGACTTTTATCGTCCGTCAGAAGTGGATCTGCTGATCGGCAGCCCTGAAAAAGCCCGGCAGATTCTTGGCTGGGAACCGAAGACCTCACTTGAAAAGCTGTGCTCCATGATGGTTAAAGCGGATCTGATTCGGAACAGTTGAGCCTGCGGGAAGGTACCATGACTAAAAAAGCACTCATCACCGGTATTGACGGCTTCACAGGGATGTATCTTGCGGAAGCACTGAAAAAAGCCGGCTACGAAGTTGCCGGGATCGGGCTGCTTTCGACCCCGCCCGCTCGCCCTGCCGGGAGGTATTTCTCTGTTGATATGATGGATCTGCCTCGTCTGGAAGACGTTATAAACGAAATCCAACCGCAGGCAGTGTTTCATCTTGCGGCCATGAGTCATGTAACCCGGGATTCTGCTGACAAGCTGTATCGGATCAACATTGTTGCTACCCGCAACTTACTGGAATCCCTGGCTGCAGGAAAAACCACACCGGAATCCGTCATTCTGGCGAGCACAGCCAATCTCTACGGGAGCAGGGAAGGCGTTCTTGATGAAGCAACGTCTCCCGCTCCTCAGAACGACTACGCCGTCAGTAAACTGGCCATGGAATATATGGCCTCTTTATGGAGCGATCGGCTTCCCATAACCATTGTTCGCCCGTTTAATTACACCGGCGCAGGGCAAAGTGAGCAATTTCTCCTGCCCAAACTGGTGCGCTATTTTGCAGACAAAGCGCCATACATCGAACTGGGAAATACCGATATCATCCGTGATTTTTCCGACGTCCGGGATGTCGCCCGGGGCTATACCCGACTTGCCGTGACCCATGCCCCCTGGGGGCCGTTCAACATCTGTTCCGGAGTCGGGCATTCTCTTGAGGAAATTCTCGACATGCTGCGGGAAATGACCGGTCACCGACCGGAAATTCGCGTCAATCCGGCGTTCGTGCGCAGTAATGATGTTAAATGTCTTCTCGGTTCGCGCAGCCGTCTGGAAGACCAAATCGGATCGGAACAGCCGCTCCCGTTAAAAGAAACCCTGCGCTGGATGCTCAACGCCTGGACCAAGTGACTTTTTGCCATGAATGATATCACATCGCTGATTGCCCGTACCGTAGCCAACAGTTTCACCCCCGCCGCCATTCAAAACGTGTCGCCGGGGCTTCTGTTGCTGCGTGGTTCCATTGCTGTCGTGCTGGGCAATGAATTGCCCAAAAACACCGCTCTTCCTTCTGATATAAAAAAAGTCGTCTGGTTCGGAACACCTCCCGAGGACACCGGATTTCCGGGACTCCGCCGCGAGGCGTCCCTCCCTTCCCTGCATGGAACAGATACCTGTCCCGGCTGCAGGACACCAAAGGATCATCATACGGAAAGTTCCGGATATGTCCGTTATACAACCCACTCGCTGACGGAAACTGTGTCTGAAATTCTGTCTGAGCGTCCGTTCACCCGTTTCGATTTCATGGAAGAATGGAATAATCTCGGCTTCGGACGCATCCGCACCGATGGGAGTATCTGGGCCGTACAAGGGGGAATCATCCCGGTTCAGGCCAGAGAACTTGCCGGACTTTTCGTGCGTACCGAGAACAGTACCGCGCAGTATGCCGGGAGCTATCTGACCCTGTACGATACCCCGGAGCGTTCCGTTCTCTGGTGCGACCGCCCGGTCGGCCCGGTGGACAGTACGGAATGGACCATCATCGAACGTTTTCTCTGTGACTGGCGTGCGGACACATTGCCCTGCCTGCCCTGTCTTCAGGGAACACCAGCTGGCTGCTCGGCGTTGGCGACCATGCGTCTGGACTGTGACGAGGATATCAGCTCGGCACGCGATGTTTTTGAATGGTATCAGGATCAGCACCTGCCCTTCAGTCTTGCCGTCAAAACCTGTCTGCCCATGACGGAAGAGAACCTTGCCCTCTTGCGGGATGTCAACGCGGCTGGTGGAACACTGCTCTCACACAGTCATACGCATCCTTTCGATTGGGGCGGTTCCTTTGAAGCAGCAAAGGTGGAAGGAGAAGCTTCACGGCAATGGTTTCGTGACAACCTCCCTGAAGCTCCGGTGCCGGATCTGGCGGTTTCCCCCTTCCATACAAACCCGCCCTGTGCTATGCAGGCAGTGGAATCTGCCGGATTCACTGGCGTTGTGTCGGGTATCATCCATAACGACCCCGAATACATGCTGGGAAGAGCCGGGGTGGCTCCCTTTACCCGGCGTCTTGTCACCATCAGCCAGCAGTCCATGCTGCACGGTGACTGTTACGCCCAGCAAAAAGAATCCGTGGCTGTTCATGTCACGGCGCTGGATCTGCAGCGGGCCGCGCGAGGGATCTTCGGCTATCTCGACCATCCCTTCTCCGAACGCTACCAATACGGTTGGGAAAGCAAGGAGCAACGACTCGGTGCGCACCACAAACTGGTGGAAGCCATTCGTGCCCGCCCGGATGTCTGGTTCTGGAATCAACGGCAATGCTTCGATTTCGTAAAAGCGCTGATGCGCGTCACTCTCGTGACAGACGACACCGGCTCCGTTACGGTGCGGGGTGCGGAACCATCAGAAGCGTTCCGAATGGAATATCGTTATCGTGGAGCCTTGTTCACGATCTAGCTGATCAGATAATCATCTGGTATTTGCACCGTGAAATGCCAGATGAATCCTGTTCCACCTGAAAAACAACGCAGCTATTCATCAAAAATTCCTCATTGGAGACCTCTCCCTTCAGGGAGAAAAGCGGTTTGACAATCGACGCAGTCGATGAAATCTTTTTCCCCTCCCTTCAGGGGGTACCACACGACTCCTGCCCGCCGCTGACGGAGCCAGTCGGAGGATGAGCCGACTGTGGATTGAAACATCTGTTCGAGGAGTCGCTATGCCTCAAGTCCTGCTTATTGCGGGGACACGTCCCGAAGCGATCAAAATGGCACCGGTACTGCATGCGCTGCATCGCTCAGAAAGCTTGACCCCTGTGCTCTGCTCTACCGGTCAGCACCGGGAAATGCTCCGACAAGCCTGGGAGGCCTTCGGACTGGTACCTGACGATACCATGGACGTGATGACCAATGCCCAGACCCTGGCAGGATTGAGTTCACGATTGTTCTCCGCAGTGGACGCCGAGCTTGAAGCCCGGCGTCCGGACTTTTTACTGATTCAAGGTGATACGACGACGGTCATGGTTGCAGCAACCTGTGCGTTTTACCGCGGTATTCCTGTAGGCCATGTGGAAGCAGGCCTGCGCAGTCGGGATCTGAGAAAACCCTTTCCGGAAGAATTTAACCGGCGGGTAGCCAGTCTGGCCACGACCCTGCATTTTGCTCCTACCAGAGGGGCGGCCGAGAATCTTCTTGCCGAACATATCGCACCGGATCGTATCGTCGTGACCGGGAATACAGTTGTGGATGCGCTGCATTTCATGCGGGAACGTGTACGAAAAAACCAGCCTGAACTGCCTGCCGCCATCCATGAATCCATTCGTAAGGGACGCCATATCGTTCTTGTCACCGTCCATCGCCGAGAACTGTCTGCTGAAGGCCTGCAGGCCATCTGTCAGACGATAGAACACCTCGCAAAAGATTTTCCGGATACGGATTTCGTCTGGCCGGTTCATCTGAATCCCCGGATCAAAGATACCGTCACCGCCAGACTGGGCTCTGTTTCCAACATTCTGCTCACCGCACCGCTGGAATACCCCGTATTCGTCTACCTGCTGGATCGGTGTCACTTCATCATCAGCGATTCCGGGGGGATTCAGGAAGAAGCCCCGTCTTTCGGGAAACAGGTGCTTGTACTGCGGGAGGTTACGGAACGTCCCGAAGCCGTTGCATCTGGCTTCTGTCGCCTGTTAGGTTCCGATCCAACGGCCATTTATCAGGCGGCGGAGCCGTTATTGAAAGCACCGACACCTCCGCTGCATCATGCCCCCAGCCCCTTTGGGGACGGGCACGCGGCTGAACGCATTGTCCGGACAATCGAAAATTTTTTGCAATAATCACCTGTCAGAACCTATCGACAACCAACGTTCTTACCATTCGGGATGGACTCCCGGCCACACGGAAGGCCAGCACCACCAGCCACCCCATAACGGACGAGAAACGAACGCAGCATGTCCCTCGGACAGATTCTTATTGTTGATACGCCCTGACACAACAACGGTTATAAGGTCGCCATGCACTCTTTCATGTATGATATATGGGGATTGATAACTTCCCAGTTGCTGTATCCCTACGCCGAATACAAACTCGGGAGAAGCATTCTTCCCAAACTGCGGATACTCCGGCAGGAAGCAAAACTGTCCTTTCCCCTTCGACGGGAAAAGGCGCTGCAGCGGCTGGTCAGCACGTTGGAAGACGCGGCTGCCCATGTTCCCTACTATCGGGATCTGTTCCGCTCCTGTCACTTTGACCCCGCCAAAGTGCGTATTGATACCCGGTATATTGAAGATATCCCCTGGTTGACCAAAGATATTCTGCGGGAACAGGGAGAACGGCTTATCAATGAAACGTATCGGGATCGCATTGTGCGCGAACAGAAAACCGGAAGTTCAACCGGCCCGGCAGCCATTGTCCGCTATGATCAGGAGTCACTGGACTGGACGGCCGCCCAGAATATTCTGATGCTCCAATGGGGCGGGAAATGGCGCTGCAACCGTGAAGCGCATCTTTCCACCCGCTTTGCCGAAATGACCAGTGACACCCCGCATGGCGGCAGAAAAGAACTGGTTCTCAACCGGTACAACATCTATACCGGGGGATTTGATGACGCATCGCAGGAAGCGCTGCTCGCCGACTTACGCGCCGCACACGCCCGTATTGTTCAGGGACACCCGTCTTCCATGTTTGCACTGGCCCGTTACCTGAAACGAAAAGGACAATCCGGACAGGGACTGTTCTCTATTTTCGTCTCCACTGGTGAAATGATGACGGACGACCAGCGCAAACTGATCGAGGAAGTACTCAAAGTCCGCGTCTCCAACCGCTATGGAGCCTGTGAATTCGGCGTCATGGCTCAGGAAAAAGTTGATGGTCCCAAAGGGGAACTCATGGTTTCTGACTCTCTGGTCTGGCCGGAGCTTTTGTCGGAAAACGCATCCCCATCTGGGGAACTGGTGTTTACCGCCCTGCGCAATCCCAGTATGCCGCTGATCCGATACCGAATGGGCGATCTCGGCACGCTGGAAGAACGAGCCGACGGCTGGTGGATCGCAAAATTGCTGGGCCGGACCCACGATGCCGTCATCATAAACAATACAAGCTATCCCACCCATTTTGTACAGGATATTCTTGATCGTTGTGGGGATATCACTGATTTTCAAATCGCGGTTGACGAACAGGGACACGCACGTGAATTCAGGCTGGTCACGCCGCCTGAGGCCTGGGAAGGAATAGCGGCAGCTGTCCGGCGGGAATTTCCCTCTGTGCCTGCCAGACGAATTGAGGCCAATGAACTGATTTTTGTGGGTATTCGCGGTAAATTTTCTTATCTGGTCAGGGAGAAGGCATGAACATTCCGCAAAAATGGGGCTGGTACCGTGATTTTATGCTGGTTCTCCTGCACAAGGAATTGACAGTGCGTTACAAGGGCAGTCTGCTGGGCTTTATGTGGTCCATCCTGAATCCTCTGGCGCAGGCCTATATATTCTTTATCGTTTTCGGCGTGTATATGCGCTTCAACGTGCCGCACTATATCGTAGCCCTTCTGGCTGCCATGTTCCCCTGGCAGTGGTTCTGCAACTGCATCGGGGAAGGCCCTTTTACCTTTCTTGCCAATCCTACCCTGGTCAAAAAAGTAGCTTTCCCCAGACAGGCCATTCCTCTGGTCATGAACCTTCAGAATATGGTACATTTCTGCCTTTCTCTGCCCATTTATGTGCTCTTCATGCTGTGGGAGGGGCTCTATCCCGGCTGGATCTGGTTGTGGGGCGTTCCCATGATGATGCTGATAACATTGGCCACCATCTACGGCCTGTGTCTTCTCTTCGGGTCTCTCAATCTTTTCTTTAAAGATATCGGTAATCTTGTTGCCATTGTTATGCAGGTTGCCTTTTTTGGTACGCCCATCATGTATGTGCTGACGCTGGTCCCGCAAGAATATTACTGGTGCTTCAAGCTGAATCCCATTGCCCCGCTTTTCATCAGTTGGCGCTTTTTGTTGATGGATAATGTCATTCATGCCGAATGGCTGCTTCCTGCTGCGGGGTACGCTTGTGTATTCCTTACTGCGGGTTTACTCACCTATAAAGCTTTGAACCGGCGTTTTGCGGAGGTCATGTGATGAATGAGCAAACACCTGCCATTGTGTTCCGTGACGTCTGGAAAAGTTACCCTTCCTATAACCACATTACCGGCGGTATCAAAAGTTTTCTCTTCCATTTGCCAAAGGCCATTCAGGAGCTGCGCCAACGGCGTACCGCGCTGGAAGGGATTAATTTTGAAATTCCCCGGGGAACGAAATTTGGTTTTGTCGGACGTAATGGTGCCGGAAAATCAACCACGCTGGGGCTGATTGCCGGTGTACTTTCGCCGGATCAGGGTCAAATTCAGGTGAATGGGCGTGTTTCACCGCTGCTGGAACTCGGAGCAGGCTTTCACCCGGAAATGACCGGTCGCGAAAACATCATGCTCAACGGGGTTCTTCTCGGACTGACCAAAGCAGAAGTTCTGGAATATCAGGACAAGATTATTGAATTTTCTGAGTTGGGTGAATTTATCGAACAGCCGGTGCGCACCTATTCCTCCGGGATGTACGCCAAACTCGGTTTTGCCGTTGTTTCTATCCTCAAGCCCGACATCCTGCTGCTGGATGAAATTCTTTCCGTAGGTGACGAGGCGTTCAAACGCAAATGCGACGCGAAATTTGAAGAATTTCTTTCGGATCGTAACGTTACTATTGTTCTTGTCTCCCACGCACTCGAAAGTGTCTCTCAGGTGTGCGAACAGGCCGCCTGGATTGAAAACAAACAGGTCCGTATGGTTGGCCCGGCGGCCGATGTGGTGAAGGAGTACCGGAATTCCGTGAATCCCAAAGTGGTTGTGGAGGAAACAATCGAAAAACTATCTGAAAAGAATACGATTGATGAAGGAAAAGAACACGTTCCTCCCTGTGTTAGAGACTCTAAAGATTATGGCAACGAAAAAATCGTTTATCTTTTACGGCACGGATACTCTGACGCTAATAGATTGCGATTAATCAATGGAACGCCTGAAGACAGGCTTACGCCGGAAGGTCGGCTACAGGCACAGCAAGCAGCTAACCTGGTGTCTCAGTATGAATTAAAATTTTCGGATTATTATGTCAGTAACTGGATGCGTGCCCAGGAGACGGCTGAGTTATTTTTACCAGAACAAAAATTTATAGTGGATCCCAGACTGGGAGAAACGAATTCTGGAGTTGCAGCAAAAATGACCTTTCCTGAATTCAAAAAAAAATATCCCGATTTTCGTTTTCCATTAGATATGAAACAGCCCTTTCCTGGTGGGGAATCTCATCAACAGCTATACGAACGGACAGTCGAGTGGTTTGAGGAATGTACCAATAAGCTCCCACGAGGAGCATCTTTGCTGGCAGTTACCCATGTGGGTCCAATCAGCTGTATTCTCCAGCATGTCTGTAAAATGGGTATGGAAGGCTTTCCGGTATTCATCCCACGCCACACGTCGTTGACAAAATTAGTACTAGTACCAGAAGTAGGATGGAGGATAGAATTTTTTTCTCTGTTCTATCCCGCTGATAAAAATATACCATCTTAGTATATTACTATAGGTTAATTTAAATATTAATTTTATACAGATATAAAATATATCGCACATGAAAAACAAACAAAGACTCTATATAGATGTAAGTAGGCTTGTTCTTGCAGATATGGGCTCAGGTATTCCACGGGTTGCCAGAGCTCTTCTTTCAAAGTTGCTTTATATGCACACTAGTGAATATGAAATTTATCCTGTCTATGCAAAATCAGATCAAATAGGATATTGGCAAGCTAACTGCTTCATGCGAGAAAGATTTGGTATACAGGGTCTGCCAGAAAAAGATACACCTATTTCTTATTCATATAGCGATATTTTTTTGGGGAGTGTAGATTCTCCACGAGGACGCTTGGCCGAGCAGCAACCTTTTCTCAACAAAATGAAAACACATGGTGTACTTATATATACATTTGTATATGACTTACTTCCAATTCTAAATCCTGATTTTTTTGTCTCAAAAAATAGTTATGATGATATACTCCTCAGAGATACAAAATATTCTAATGTCAAACACGAAATTCTTTTTCAAAAATGGTTACATACTTTATCCATCTATGATGGTGCTATCTGTATTTCTAACACAACAGCAAAATCTCTCAAAAAATGGTTTGAAAAATATCATCCTGAAAAATTATCTTTTTTTAAAATTTCTTGGATCCATCTGAGTGGGGAGTTAATGGGCTCCATTCCTAGTTATGGACTGCCTGAAGATGCGGAAGAGGTATTTTCATGGATGCACCAACGTCCTACATTTCTCATCGTAAGTACGTTAGAACCCCGAAAAGGCCATGCGCAATCCCTTGCAGCTTTTGAACAGTTATGGAACTTTGGAACAGACATTAACCTTCTTATTGTTGGATCCCCCGGTTGGGGCCTGGAAAAAGTAACTCAAGATATTGTACGACTAATGCAAAAAGAGTCTCGCTTAAAATGGCTTTGTGGCATCAGTGATGAATATCTTGAAAAACTCTATCAAAATTGCACAGTCACATTGATGCCCTCAGAAGGAGAAGGTTTCGGGTTGCCGGTTGCTGAAGCAGCATGGTATGGGTGCCCTCTACTACTCAGAGATATACCTGTGTTCAGAGAACTGGCAGATGGGCATGCTACCTTTTTTACTGGCTTAGCGCCTTCTGAACTCGCAGCAGCGATCGCGAACTGGTTATACCTTAATACTCAAGGCAAAATTCCTTCCACAGAAGGCATGAAACTGCTTACATGGCGGGAAAGTGCACAGATGTTGTTAGAAAAACTTTCTCTATAGGACTGTTAGCTCATTCAAAAGCATAAATAAACTTATAAAATGAATGTGATATAAGTATGCGTATTGTTCTTGACCTACAGGCATTACAGACGCCCTCGCGTTTTCGTGGCGTAGGACGGTATGTCATGGGACTCACCCAAGGCATTATAAGAAACAGAGGGAACCATGAAATTTTTCTTATGGTCAATGGTTCACTCGCGGAAAGCGCCCAAGCCATTGAACATGCCTTTGCGGGACAGCTTCCCCCCGAAAATATCATAAAATGGTACAGTCCTCTTCCCCTGAAATACTTTGAACCGGATGGACCAGAACATCAAGAAGTCGGCGGTATTCTTCAATGTTATAAAATATTAGATCTTCATCCGGACATGGTCGTTTACGGTACGCTGCTTGCTGATTTTGCTGAAGATATTGCGTGTAATTTTTCTATATTAAAAAAATATACCAGGTTGGCAATAGTCATTTATGATTTTTTACCCTATCAGAATCCCGACCTTTACCTGGGCGGTATCCATTCTCAGCTTTATGCTCACTATATGGATGTTTTCAATCAACTTCAATATATAGATCTATTCTTACCTATTTCAAATTACGTTAAAAAAGACTTACAAGCAATAATTTCACATGGTGAAGCAAAAACTATATTTTCTGATACAGACGCACAATTCAGAAGCATATCGACAACAGACGATGAACGAAAAAAATTTTTAACTAAATTTCAAATCAATGATAATTTTATTCTGTATACCGGTGGGAATGATGAACGCAAAAATGTTCCGACATTGCTCGAAGCGTATCAAAACCTTCCCGATATACTGAAAGAACAACATCAGCTTGTTGTTGTCGAAGGTAAAAATAGTACCTCTTACGATTCCAGGTATACACAAGACAAATATATTCATTTTCTTGGCTATATTTCAGATAACGATTTAGTATTACTATACAACTATTGTAAACTATTTGTGTTCCCCTCTCTCGAAGAAGGTTTTGGACTTACCCCCCTTGAGGCCATGCGCTGCGGCGCTGCGGTGATTGCATCCAATACGACCTCACTTCCAGAAGTTATCGGTCTGGAAGAGGCACAATTTGATCCCTGCGATGTAGCACAATTAACGAAAAAAATGCAGCAGGTACTCTCTGATCCTGTATTTCATGCTCGTCTCCGCGAACACGGCAAGGAACAACAACGCTTGTTTTCCTGGAACTTATCCGCACGATTATGCCTTGATGCTATGGAAAAACTGTCGCCACTTCCACAAAAAGAGGATTTTCCAGATGGGTTCTTGTCTGCCCGAGAGGCACTTAGAGCCCTCACTTTGACGAAGGAAAAACATCAACTAGCTTGTTCTTGTTTGGAAAAAACATTTTCTAGCAGAGCAGGCTGCCTTTCTTGAGGAACGTTCAGGTCCCGGAATGAAGCATGTGCAGTACCTTTTTGTTTTGTGAACATCCCAAAAACAGAGTTTGAATTTTAAGAATGTTCATACGCTAAAAATATTTTTAGAGTAATGCTCCCCCTTCTCATGGGCCAAAAAACTATCCTCTATAACCTAAAGATCCTATTCATGCGAGGAGACAGATATGCAACGGCACACTAAGCAGCTTTTTATAAATATCAGTAATCTGGTGCGTGGAGATGACAGAACTGGAGTCCCCCGTGTAGCGCGAGGACTTCTGTCGAGCCTTCTGGAAACCCCTCCTGACGGATATCGAGTCCACCTTGTCTATGCCACAATGGAACAACAAGGTTTTTTTTATGCAACTGACTATATGAAGCAGTATTTTGGTCATTCTGATTATCCAGAAGAACAGACTCCCGTATTGTTTCAAAGCGGTGATTTTTTTCTTGGAGGCATTGATTTTTGTCTTGATGTTGAAATATTCCAGCAGGAAACGCTGCGCAACATGCATACGACCGGTGTAAAAATTTATTTTATTATCCATGATCTCATTCCCATTTTTCTTTCTCAGCACTGTTTTGATTTCGTGACAAAAGATTTTACCAACTGGCTTCAGCTTTGCATTGAGTTTGATGGAGCCATGTGTGTCTCCCACGCTACGGAAACAGATTTACAGCGCTGGATGAAAGCTAACGCCCCCCTGCGACTCGGTCATTTTCACACCGGGTGGTTCCATCACGGCTGTGACATTGAAAGTTCACTACCTACCCTCGGTATCCCCGAAGAAGGGCTCGCTACCCTGGAAAAAATACAGAAACACCCGACCATTCTCATGGTAGGAACCGTTGAGTCCCGCAAAGGGTATCGCCAGACGCTTGCGGCCTTTGAAGAGCTTTGGGCACGCGGTGTGGAGGTCAATCTCGCCATCGTGGGAAAAGATGGCTGGCTGGTTGATGATCTCCTCGAAAGGATAAAAACACACCCTGAACTGGGGCACAGGCTGTTCCGTCTGAAAGGTATTAGTGATGAATATTTGACCCGCGTCTATGAAGCATCGGCGGCTGTCCTCATGGCCTCGGAAGGCGAAGGGTTCGGTTTGCCCATTATTGAAGGTGCTCGGTATAAAAAGCCCCTTATCTTACGCGATCTGCCTGTGTTTCAAGAGGTTGCCGGTGCCCATGCTTTCTATTTCAGAGGATTGGAACCGAGTCAGCTGGCACAGGCCATCATACAATGGCTTGAGCTGTACCGAAAAGGAATTGCTCCTTCTTCAGAGGGAATCCAGCCACTGTCGTGGAAGGAAAGTGCAGCTCAACTTATCAGACAACTTCCGCTGTAGTCTCAAGAGAACCTCTTTCACCAGCTGAAACGAGACTGATGGCATTAACCCTTCTTGCTTATAAACCAATGAATGAAAACAGCACATTCAAAGAATTCTGATGATACCATCGGCAGATATGCAATTTTTTTTGCAAGAAAGGAGAATACATAATGCGCGTTGTTATTGATATGCAGGGAGCACAAACGGAATCACGTTTCCGAGGTATTGGAAGATACACAATGGGATTGGCTCTCGGCCTAGCGCGCAATGCGGGGGAGCATGAAATTCTGCTGGCCGTAAACGGTTCTCTTGGTGAAAGTGCCGATGCCATCGAGCAGGCATTCAAGGAATATCTTCCCTCCGATCATATAAAAAAATGGTATGCTCCCATGCCCTGCACTGTCCTCAGCGAGGAGGGAAAGAGCAATCGTCCTGTTGCATCAAAAATCCATACAGAATTTTTGCGTTCGCTCAACCCTGATATCGTCCTGTATTGCAGCCTGATGGGGGATATCTTCAGCAACGCGGTATTTGCTGAAGGACTTGCCCCCCACACCCATTTGATTACAGTTCTTTATGACTTCATTCCTCTGGAAACACAGGGGAAAGAATGGGGAGGCACTGAAAGCTGGTACTATAAATTTTACCTTGAGTACATAAATCGTCTTTCTGAATTCAGTCTCCTTCTTTGTATTTCTGAATATACAGCACAGCAAGCCAGGAACTATTTTGATAAAAATCATATCGTGGCCATTGGAACAGATACTGACGCCATGTTCCGTATGATTCCAATGACTGAATTACAGAAGACGGCCTTTCTCAGCAGATTCGGTATTACAAAATCTTTCATCCTTTATTCCGGTGGCAGTGACGCCAGAAAGAATATTGTCGAATTACTTGAAGCGTACCAACTATTGCCTGAAAATATCAGAACGGCTTACGACCTTGTCATCCTCGAAGGGAGAGATAAAACTCAATATGCCGAACGCTATACACAGGACAACCATATCCATTTCATCGGACACCTCAAAAGTGAGGATCTGATTACCTTCTACAACTCTTGTGAACTTTTCGTTTTTCCCTCTCTTGAAGAAGGATTCGGCCTGACCGTGCTTGAGGCCATGCGATGCGGTGCCCCCGTTATAGCCTCTAACGCAACATCATTACCGGAAGTTGTTGGCCTTGATGATGCCTTATTTGATCCGCGCGATCCTCAATCATTAAAAGCAAAACTCCTTCAAGTGCTTGAAAATCCAACCTTCAAAGAAAAGCTTCGATCCCATGGGATGCAACAACAAGCAAAATTTTCCTGGGACAAAATTGCGCAGCATACATTGCATGTAATGGAAGCATTACCCGTTCACCACGCTCAAAAACCACGAATGGCATTCTTCTCTCCACTTCCACCGGATCAATCGGGGATAGCAAAATACAGTGCCGAACTGCTTCCGGCATTGGCAGAACACTACGATATCAAGTGTATCCTTCCGGAAATTACAGATGAACATCGTACCCAGAATCCGACGCTTTCCCTTCATGATGTCAACTGGTTTCGTGAACACTCCAATGAAATGGATCGCATCTTATATCAACTCGGCAATTCACCATTCCATACACATATGTTTGATTTGATGCGGGAATACAAAGGAGTTTCTGTACTCCACGATTTTTTTCTGCATAACGAATATCGTTGGAGAGAACTGGTCAACAACGAACCGGGGATTTTTCAAAAGGAACTTCTGCATTCGCACGGCTATAAAGCACTGAAAGAATATTTAGCCAATCCTGTCGTACGATATCCCGTAAGTTCCTTTGTATTTGAAGAAGCTCTTGGCGTCATAGCACATTCCAATACAAATATTCATTTTGCCGACATATGGTATGGACATGATTTTACAAAGATAGCAACAAGAATTCCTCTTGTAAAAACCATATCAAAGCTCCTGCAAAAAAAGGAAGCCCGCCAGCGCCTTGGGATTCCGCAGGATGCTTTTCTTCTCTGCAGCTTTGGTATTTTAGATTCCAGCAAAAATAATCATAGGCTGATTCAGGCATGGAATAAATCTGCACTTGCTAAAAAACAGAATACAAAGCTTATTTTTGTCGGACAACTCAGTAACATAGAATACGAACAGGAACTTTTAAAATTACGGCATGAACTCTCATCAGAAGAACAGATATCCATTACAGGATGGGTCTCTGATGAAGAATTTAATCTGTATCTGGCTGCCGCAGACATGAGTGTACAGCTCCGAGCCTTTTCTCAAGGTGAAACGTCTGCTGCTGTCATGGATTGTATCGCACACAGTCTGCCTACTATTGTCAATGCCAATGGATCATTCGCTGAAATTCCTGAAGACTGTGTCATGATGTTACCGGATTCTTTTACCAACGAAGAATTGGTTTCAGCACTTGATACGCTGTATCTAGATGAAACCCGACGTAAAATTCTTGGAGAAAAGGCCTATCAATACATCAAAAAATATCATTCCCCTGTTTATTGTGCAGATTCATATCAAAAATTTATCGAAGAGTCGTATGCAAGATATGAATCAAGACAAAATATTACAAAGAGTTTCAATTTAACGGATAAAAAGATTAGCCATTATATTGATTTGACTTTTAAAAAACATCCTCGTCGGCGTCAATTGTTTATAGATATCAGCTCAGAAAATGCACAAAATAAAATTTTGCCTATTCTGGATGAACTTATTGATTGTATTCCAAGAGATTATGTTGTTCGTCCTGTGTACAGAGGAAAAGGTGGACAATATATGCATGCCTGTTCTCTGCTCAAGGACTATCTGCATTTGGAACTTCCTGATGAACAGGTTGTATTTCATATAAAAGATACTTTAGTTCTTTTTCCCTGGGATTCGGGAATCAATAGAAGCCTTCTCCCGGCAGGTGTTGGTCTTTGCGTACTCACTTCCCTGCAGGCAACCAGAAATTCATTGATTTCCGCTATCAAAACCTTCGCAGATCAAGCAGTGACGATGCCCGACGTTCCCTTGACCGTCCTCTTTCATACATGGCCTGCCGCATTTGACTGCCCGGGTGGCGGAGAAATACAGCTCCTTGAATATGAAAAATATCTCTCCAGAATGGGAGTACGTGTCCTTCGCTATGATCCATGGCATCCTCAATTTGAGGAGGCTGATATTGTACATCATTTTTCAAGTCAACCAGAACAATTATTCTGCGAATATTCTTCTTTGAACAAGGAACTCCCCCTGGTTATCTCGTCTATTCTCTGGCCGGATCAAAAAAACAAGTATGATTTTCCTCAGATAGGCGGATTATATAGTTGTGCGTCACGTATTCTTCCCAATTCTCATGTAGAAGGGGAAGTTCTTTCTGCATTGCTCAGTATCCCGGAGGAATACTTTGTTCCTATTGTCAACGGAGTAGATGAATGTTTCTTCAAGAAGGTATCTCCAGATCTTTTTCGGACGACATACGGGATTACGGGACCATTTGTTTTATGTATAGGGAATATTGAAACGCGTAAAAATCAGCTGAATTTAATTCGAGCACTTCGGGGAACAGGAATTCAACTGGTCTTGGCCGGCCAGGAGAGGGAACCGGACTATGCGGTACAATGCCGCGAAGCCGCGGATGATAATATGCATTTTATCGGATGGCTTGAGCACGCCAGTGAATTGCAGCGTTCTGCGTATGCGGCTGCTGAAGCTCTCGTACTTCCATCATTTCTTGAAACACCGGGACTGGTGGCTCTGGAAGCCGCTGCGGCGGGAATCCCGCGTCTTGTCATCACCAATGCTGGATGCACAAAAGAATACTTTGGAAACCTTGCTACCTATCTTACCCCGGACGAACCCCACAGTATCCTGAAGGCTGTTCAAAGCGCTCTTTCCATTCCTGCCGGTCCCTGCGCCCTGCGTTCTCATATTGCAGACCATTTCACATGGAAGCGTGCAACAGAACAATTGCTGAAGGTGTATCAACAGATTTTGAGGAATGGAAATACCCCGTTACGAGAGGCCAAGGCATCTATCCTGAGACAGCAGCCATTGGGTCTGCATGAAATGATGCTCCCTCGAAATTTGCCAGATCTACACGACTTTGTACATCTTCCCGGGGAGGCTTCCGAAACGTTCCAGTCTCCTGAAGTGCTTCTTCCCGCTGGAAGCTATACAGCCAACCTGACCTATTCTTTTTTAGGGCCCGTAATTCCTCCCAGAGCCGTTCTGCATGACACTCAAAGAGGTGCTATAGCCTCAACAGAACTCAAACAAGGTATCAGGCAGACCCTGCAGCTTCCCTTTACAACGGAAGAAACGCTGAATCATTTCTCATTCTATATAGAAGCTCCCAAAAATAGTACCCTTATTATCGTCAATTACAGTCTGACCCTCAATCATCCCTCTTGCCTCCGACTATCGTCGGATTTGGTTACCTATGGATTAACAAAATATCAACGTATCTCAGACTATGATACGCTATTGCCATTAGATACCTTTATTCTGAACGGAGAAAAAATTAACAATACGCATGACCTTGTTGTATACTCTGAACAGGAAACGGTCATATCCGGACCGTATGTCAAACTCCCTCCGGCAACCTATACAGCACTTTTGCCGTACTCTATGCCGGAAAGTCAACATGATACCGGGGACTCTGACCCCGTACAGTGTGCAATAAGAATAGAACACGGTAAAAAAACACTTACAAGCACAACGCTGCTTCCAGGGTTGAAAAAAATTTCCATGCTCCAATTTACCTTGGAAACACCGACAGACGGATTAGAAATCACAACGCTCATTCCAAAAAATCAAATGATTAAACTTGAGGCCCCTCATCTTTTTATTCACCCGGAAAAAGCCGAGGACCAGACAACTGACAATGCGCTTGTTCTGTCTCCATTTTCTACACAACATATTCGGATGTTATCACATTCTGGTTGGCATACTGATGATGTATCAGGCGTTTGGAATGCTTCAGATGAAAGTTCTTTTTGTATAACCGCTGTTCCCGGAAACTATATTCTGGGGTTGACCCTTTCTCCCTGCCTCTGTGGGGGACTGAAACAACGGACAGTTCATTGTCTTGTCAACGGGCAGGAACTGAAACACATTGTTCTGAACTATACCGAAACGGTATCATTGTTCATAGATAAAAAGATATTCTCAGATAAACCTGTACTTGAAATTGTTCTGAAAACGGATGAACCATTACTCTCTCCCAAACAATGCGGCGAAAGCGAAGATCCGCGTGTTCTTGGCTTTTTTGTATCTGAAATGAATCTTAAGCTGGAACCGTGTGCAGAAACGGGCTGGGAATCGAATCCCTTCAATCCTGATGATGCTCATATTATATCGAAACAGGGATGGCATGTGAATGAAGTATGGGGAACGTGGACTTCCGCCTCATCTGCCTCTTTTGCCATTAGAACGGAACCAATCAATGGGATTCTCAGCTTAAAAATGAATCCTTATCTTGGTGGAGGTCTGAAAGAAAGGACGGTTCATTGTCTTGTCAATGGTCAGGAACTGAAGTCTGTGATTCTGAGCAGTATAGAAACGATATCCCTGCCTATAGATAGAGAAATATTCTCCGATAAACCGGAGCTTGAGATTTGCTTGAAAACTGATGAACCGGTAGTCTCTCCCGCGCAATGTGGCGAAAGCGGCGATCCGCGTGTTCTTGGTATTGGTTTACGAAGCGTTTCTTTACACACATTATAATAAAGGACTCGCCATCATGCTCCTTCCCTGTTTCAAAGCCTATGATATTCGCGGCACCTACCCAGAAACATTGAACGAAAACATTGCCTATGCCGTGGGACGCGCCTTTGTCACCGTGATGAAGGCCCACAACATTGCCGTGGGCTATGATGCCCGCCTGTCCGGCCCTGCTCTGCGCGACGCGCTGATCTGCGGTCTTCAGGATGCAGGCGCTGCGGTGACCTGCCTCGGCATGTGCGGTACGGAAGAAATCTATTATGCCGCCGCCAAACAGGGTTTTGATGGCGGACTCATGATCACGGGTTCGCACAATCCGGCGGCCGACAACGGGATCAAGATGGTTCGGGCCGGAGCGGTTCCCGTCAGCGGCGATTCCGGTCTGAACAACATTCGCGACGAGGCTGCCCGTCTGCTGGACACCGGCCTTCAGGCTCCGCACCGCACACCCGATTATGCCGTGAAATCTTTCAGGACGGAGTACCTCCGGTTCATCCTTGCCCTCACCGGTGCGGACAAAGCCACCCGGCCCCTGTCCATCCATGTGGATGCGGGCAACGGCTGCGCGGGGCTTGTGCTGAAGGAACTCATGCCCATGCTCTCCCAATAAGCTTTTGAATGGGGTATGATTGATGAAGAGCACCCTCATGCCACAGGAACTCGCCGCGGCAATCAGGACATGAGCCGCACAAAAGGGGACTCACACAAAATGGCATTTGACCGTGGATGCGCATGATATGCCGGTCAGAATCATTATCACGGCAGGTTCCTGCTCTGATATCAGCCAGGCTTTCCCTCTCGTTGAAGGCATGAATGCCGGTTCATCCTCGCGGATAAAGCCTATAGCCGTCCACAGACTTCGAGAACAGCTGTAGAAAAAAGGTCTGCAAGCCGTAATCCCCCATACAGCGAAGAAAACGTTCTCCCATTGAATATGACAAGTATTTATACGAGATGCGTCATATCATCGAGAACACATTTCTGGCACTCAAGCAATTGTAAAGCCCCCCAGTTAGTGCAAAGCTAAGAGAATGTCCGGCATACACCTTGCTATACCAGTTTTTTCCAAAGGATACAGGCAAAAGCAAGGTAAAGTAGTCCCATAAAATTGACGAGGTAACAACAGTAGCGAGTGCGTAAGCTCCGAAAACCCTTCAGCCAGGCAAATGTCCGTTCCACTACCCAGCGGCGGGCTGGATTCCTCCGGCCTTCACGGACTTCTTCCCCCCGGCTGCGGATATGTTCCTCAAATCCGTTAACATAAACTTCCTCGCTGACTCGCGGATAATCATACCCCTTGTCCAGACAGAGGTGTCGAACTTCAGCCCCCAGAAACCAGCCGCCCATTTCCCGAGATTTTTTCAGCGTTGCTCCTATCAGGCGGCTGTCATGCACATTGGCGCCTACAGCCGTCACTCCCAGAGGAATACCCTGACCGTCCACATGGAGATGGATCTTGCCGCCACTTCGCCCTCTATCCGTCGGGTTGCGTCCGAGGCCCTCAGCCGCTGATTTTTTGAGAGCGCGTCGGCGCTTGCAGCAAGGTGCCGTCCATAGCTTGCCATTGGGCATCTACGCCGACCTTTTCCCCATATTCCGCAAGAAATATGCGAAAAATCTCCGCCATGACACCGGCTTTGTTCCAGCGTTGGAAGTGTTCGTGGACAGTGCTTTTTGAGCCATAGCAGGCGGGAAGCATGGCCCATTGGCATCCGCTCCGGCATTTGTAGAGAATCCCGGCAAGAATCGTGCGCTGTGAAAGCGGCTTGCTGCCGCCACTTCTTTTTCGTTTGAATGGGGCAAGAAGAGTCTCGATACGTTCCCACAGTTCATCAGGCACATCGCGAAAGTCTGTCTGTTTCATGGGACGAGCTTACCAGATTTTTTTAGAATCAAAAATCATGCCGGATATCCTCTAAACTGGAACTCCCGGCATGTTTGAGGGCAAAATCTTCTGGCGTGAGATTGCCCAATGATTCGTGTGGCCTTTGCTCGTTGTATTCTTGTACCCATGCGTCAACGATGGTACGAACCTCACTCAGCCTGCTAAAAACATAGAAGTCCAGTACCTCCTCGCGGAAGGTGCGGTTGAACCGCTCCACATATGAGTTTTGCGTGGGCTTGCCGGGTTGAATAAACTCAAGGTCAATCCCGTGTTGTTCAGCCCATCCGGCAAGTTGCGCCGAGACAAATTCCGGGCCATTGTCCATGCGCATTTTTGTAGGATAGCCTCTTCAGGCTGCTATGCGGTCAAGCACACGAATGATACGGGCTGCAGGCAAGTTGGTGTCCACTTCCACGGCCAATACTTCACGGCTGAAATCGTCAAGCACGTTGAACATGCGAAAACGCTGACCGTGCATCAGCGCATCGCCCATAAAGTCCACAGACCAGCAACCGTTGACGACGGTTTGCGCCTCCAGACGGGCGGGAGCTCGGCTGGGCAGGCGCCGTTTTCCTTTGCCGCACATGTTCAACTGCAACTGCCGATAAATTCGGTAGACGCGCGCTTATGGTTCCATGTATATCCCTCGCGACACAGCACAGCAAAATATTTGGCAAATCCGTATCGCGGGTAGCGTTCGGCCAGCTCAAGAAGCGTCGTTATCACAAGGCTGTGCTCACGCGGCGTTGGTTTGTAAAGAAACGCGCTTCGACTTATGCGCAATGCCGTGCACGCCCTGCTGACGGAAAGTCCATGCTCTTCGTGAACGAACAGCACGACGTCACGCTTCTCGGCTGGCTTCAGAGCTTTTTTTCGATCACATCCTTCAAGGCCCGATTTTCCAGGCTTAAGTCCGCATACATTTGTTTGAGACGGGCATTTTCATGCTCAAGGTCGCGCATACGCTTGATGTCCGAAGCTTCCATGCCGCCGAACTTGCTCTTCCAGGCGTAGAACGTGGCACTGCTGATACCGTGCTCACGACATACGTCCTTGGCAGTCCTGCCCGCTTCGACAGACTTCAGGATTGTGATGATTTGGTGTTCAGAAAACCGTGACTTCTTCATGGCTCCCTCCTGGGGATGGTTTACCAGAAGTCTCCAGTTTTGGTCTGCACTATTTTAAGTGAGGGTTACAGATCCTCACAAACCCCATCCTCCGATCAACAGAAAAAACAAACCGCCCCTACAGATTAACTCCCCCTGTCTATTCTTCCTTCAACTGTCTCCCCATGAGGGCCTGCACCGCTTCGCGGGGCGCGAACCCCTCATACAAGACGCTGTACATGGTGCCGGTCACGGGCATGTCCACGCCGAGGCGCTGCGCCAGCCGGTGCACGGCCTGCGTGGTCTTGACCCCCTCGGCCACCATGCACATGGATGAGGCGATGTCTTCCAGGCTCTCACCCGACCCGAGGCGCAGCCCGACCTGACGGTTACGGGACAGATCGCCCGAACAGGTGAGCATGAGGTCCCCGAGCCCGGAAAGCCCCATGAACGTCGACGCCCGCGCCCCAAGCGCCACACCCAGGCGGCTGGTTTCCGCAAGGCCCCGCGTGACCAGCGCCGCCCGGGCATTCAGGCCGAAGCCGAGCCCGTCGCTGAGGCCCGCAGCGATGGCGATGACGTTCTTGATCGCGCCGCCGAGCTCCACACCCGGCACGTCCGTACTGGAATAGGATCGGAACCACGGCGAGGCGAACACTTCCCTCAGCCGTGCCCCAAGCCGTTCGTCGCGGCAGCCGAGCACCACCGCCGTGGGCTTGCAGGTCGCCACCTCAAGGGCGAACGACGGCCCGGAAAGGACGGCGTAGCGGTCCACGAATCCGGGCAGCTCTTCCCGGACCATGCGCTCCACCGTAACCAGCTCGGAAACTTCGATTCCTTTTGCCGTATTGACAAGAACGCAGTCCGGGGGCACAACGCCCGCCAACCGGCGAAGCGTCCCCCGCATGGCTTGGCAAGGGACCGACAGGACCAGAATGGAGACGCCCGCCAGCACTTCCGCCTGTTCCGGACCGCCCGTATCCCCGGCAACAGCCCGGATGCCCGGATGCAGCGGTACGCCCCGCAGGTAACGCGGGTTCTCATGGTGCGCGTTGATGTGCGCGGCCTGCTCCGCATCCCGTAACAGCAGTGCCACCGAATGCCCGGCATGGGCCAACAGATGGGCCAGCGCCGTACCCCAGCTTCCGCCCCCGAGAACCGCTATCGAAGTTTTGCCTGACATACACTCTCCCGTGGAAAAATCGGTGGAAAACCGCCGGAACGGGCCGTTTGCTCCGGCTTGCGGCCCGGGCGGATTCAACATACAATGCCCGTTATCGTTTCCTAAAATCATCCTATGAGGCTTTTACCATGTATCGCAATACAAAAAACGTTCCTTACTATGTGTTCGGGCGGGGATCTCTGGCTCAGCTCGGCGACTTGCTGAAACCCCGCCGCGAAGCCGTGGACGGTCCGGTCGTCTATTTCGTCGACCACTTCTTCCGCGATCATGAACTGATCGGCCGTCTGCCCATGGAAAAGGGCGACCAGCTCCATTTCGTCGACTCCAGTTCCGAGCCGGAAGTCACCCGCATCGACGCCTTCAAGGAAGCCGTATCCGCCGCCGACAGCCGCACCCCCTGCTGCGTCGTGGGCATCGGCGGCGGGAACGCCCTCGACACCGCCAAGGCCGTCGCCAACCTGCTCACCAACCCCGGCAAGGCCGAAGACTATCAGGGCTGGGAACTCGTCAAGAATCCCGCCGTCTACAAGATCGGCATCCCGACCCTTTCCGGCACGGGCTCCGAGTGCTCCCGCACCTGTGTCCTTACCAACATCCCCAAAAATCTCAAACTGGGCATGAACAGCGACTACACGGTCTATGATCAGCTCCTGCTCGATCCCGACCTGCTCGCCACCGTTCCCCGCGACCAGTATTTCTACACCGGCATCGATACCTTCATGCACTGCGTCGAATCGCTTCAGGGCAGCTACCGCAACGCCATCATCGACGCCTTCTCCGTACGCGCCGTGCAGCTCTGCGAGGAAATTTTCCTCTCCGACGACATGATGAGCGAAGAAAACCGCGAAAAGATGATGATCGCCTCCTACATCGGCGGCATGGCCGCCGGGAACGTGGGCGTCATCCATCCCTTCTCCGCCGGGCTCGGCGTCGTCCTGCATGTGGCCCACGGCCTCGGCAACTGCCTCGCCCTGAACGTCCTTGGGGACATCTACCCCAAAGAATACAAGCAGTTCCGCACCATGATCGAACGGCAGGGCGTCAACCTGCCCACCGGCATCTGCAAGGATCTCACCGAAGAGCAGTACGAAGGCCTCTATCGCGGCTGCATCGTCCACGAAAAGCCCCTCACCAACGCCCTCGGCCCCGACTTCAAGCAAATCCTCACCAGGGAAAACCTCATCGAACGCTACAAGAGCATCTAGCGGGAGCGCCCCCGGCGGGCTTGCCCCCGCGAGGGACCATGCGGCCCCTTGACCCGCTAAGCGGGGAGACGGAGGCCCCTCCGCAGCGCCAATTGTCCCGAGAAACATAAGGGAACCCGAAGCGGCTATACCGTTTCGGGTTCCGCACTGGGCAATCAGAGACAGGACATCTTATGGACATCAAAGTCAATTTCAGCGGACGTGCGATCAAGTACACCGAAGACGAGATCGCTGTGGTCGTGGAAGCCATGCGGAACGCGGAACCGCTGACGCAGGGCAAGCATCTGCAAGCCTTCCAGAAGGCGTTCGGCGAGTACATCGGGGCCGAGCATTGCTTTGCGGTGATGAACGGCGTGTCCGCGCTTGAGCTTTCCGCGCAGCTCTGCAACTTCAAGCCCGGCGATGAAGTCGTCATCCCCTCGCACACCTTCACCGCCTCGGCCTACCCCTACGCCAAGAAGGGCGCGAAGCTCGTCTGGGCGGACGTCGATCCCGTCACGCATGTGGTCAACGCCGAAACCATCGAAAAGTGCATCACGCCCAGAACGAAAGCTATCGTCGTCGTGCACCTGTACGGCTACGTGGCGGACATGCCCGCGATCATGGAAGTGGCGAAGCGGCACAACGTGCTCGTCATCGAAGACGCGGCCCAGTCCATCGGCGCGGACATCGACGGCATCAAGTCGGGCGCGTGGGGCGACATGGCGATCTTCTCGTTCCATTCCCACAAGAACCTTACCACGCTCGGCGAAGGCGGCATGCTGGTGGTCAAGGACCCGAAGCTCGCCGCGCTGGTGCCCGCCCTGCGCCACAACGGGCACTGCGGCTATCCCGAGCCCCGGCCCAACTACTGGACCCCGGCGATGGGCAATGTGGACATGCCCATGCTCGACGGCGACATGCTCTGGCCGAACAACTACTGCCTCGGCGAAATCGAGTGCGCCCTCGGCGTCAAGATGCTTGAGCGCATCGACCGGATCAACGCCGAAAAGCGCGCCCGGGCCATCCGTTTCATCGACGCGCTCAAGGATTACCCCGAGCTGGAGTTCCTCCGCGACGACACCACCCGCCACAACTACCACCTGCTCGTGGGCTGCATGAAAAACGGCAAGCGCGACGCCTTCATGCACGCCATTTCCGAAGAAAAGGGCATCAAGTGCGTGGTGCAGTACATCCCGCTCGACCGCTACGATTTCTACAAGAAGCTCGGACTCGGGGAAGCCAACTGCCCCAACGCCGACGCCTTCTTCGACGGCCAGATATCCTTCCCCTTCCAGCACTGGCTCAGCGAAGAGGACTTCGGCTACATGCTCAAGTCCACCCGCGAAGTGTTGGAAAGTTTGAGGTAGGAAGAGGAATTGTGAGAAGATTGGAGGGGGCGGGAGGGCCTTTCTGCAGAAAGCCCCTCCCGCCCCCTCCAAACCTCCCCCACCCCCCCCAAAGACTTTCATAAATGGGTCGATACGGAGTTGCGTCTTCGCAACAGACTGGTCTTTAACGCAAGTTCCCCGGCTGTACCCTTTTCCTTTTTGCCAGCCTTCACAGGGGGAATACCTGCCGCCGGAGGCATTTTCCCATGACAGAAACGCGACGCTGCATCGTCATCCCGGCCATCAAGAAAAACGCGGTCATTCCGGACCAGCTCGTCAAACGCCTCGCGGGGGTCACGCTGATCCAGCGCGCCATCGACACGGCGCGCGGCGTCGTCCCGGCGCACGACGTCGTGGTCGTCACGGACAGCCAGGAAATCAGCCTGATCTGCGAACGCAACGGCGTGCGCGTGCACTACAACGCCGGGCTGCGCTTCACCTCGCTGGACATCATCACGGAGATGAAATCCATCCTCCGCGAACTGGGCAACGATTACGGGCACATCATCATCTATCGGGCAAGCTGCCCCCTGCTGACGTGGGTGGACATCGACGACGCCTACAAGACGTTCCTTGAAGACGAGGCCGACTGCCTCGTCACCGTCAAAAGCGTCCGGCACCGCATATGGGAAGTCCATCAGGGGCGGCTGGAATCCTTCATGTCCGAAGACGAATCAGAGCTGGTGGTCGAGAGCAAGGCCCTCATCATCGTCAAAAGCGACGCGCTGGACGGCGGTACCATCCGACATACGGTACCGTATTTCCTCAATGATCGGGCGATGGAGATCAACAGCTATCAGGACTGGTGGCTGTGCGAACGCCTTCTGACGCAACGCCGCGTGGTGTTCGTGGTCGCGGGCTATCCCGCCATCGGCATGGGGCACGTCTTCCGTTCGCTCATGCTGGCCCACGAAATCGCCAACCATAAAGTCTTTTTCGTCTGCACCAAAGAAAGCGAACTCGCCGCCTCCAACATCGCCGCGCGCGATTACAAGACCTTCATCCAGCAGGGCGAACTTTGGGAAGACGTGCTGGCGCTCGATCCCGATCTTGTAATCAACGACATGCTGGACACGCCCCGCGAATATATGGAGCACCTCAAGGCCGCGAACATCCCCGTGGTCAACTTCGAGGACGAGGGGCCCGGTTCGGTGCTGGCCGATCAGGTGGTCAACGCCCTGTACGAGGAGCCTCAAAACGAAACAAACGGCAAGCAGCCCGAGCGTTTTCTGTATGGGCACAAGTACTTCTGCCTGCGCGACGAATTCTTGCAGGCCGAGCAGAATGTATTCCGCCCGGCCCCAAAGTGCATCCTCATCACCTTCGGCGGTACGGATATGCCCGACTATACCCGTCAGACGCTGGATACCGTCGAGCCGCTCTGCCGTGAGCGGGGCATCGCCATCCGGGTCGTAACCGGGCCGGGCTACGCGCACCGCGACGAGCTGGTCAGGCACATCAAGGCCCTCGGCAATCCGCTGCTCCGTTTCGAGTACGCCACCAACATCATGTCCCGCATGATGGAAGGCGTGGACCTCGCCATCTGTTCCGCCGGGCGCACCGTCTATGAACTCGCCCACATGCATATCCCGAGCATCGTTCTGGCGCAGCACGAACGCGAGGCGCGGCACACCTTCGCCCGCGCGGATCACGGTTTCGCCTACATGGGCATCATGCGGAAATTCAACGCCGGACGCCTCCGCAAAGTTTTTGTGGAACTCATCGACGAACCCGAACGCCGCAACGTCCTGTATCAACGCCAATCCCGCATCCATTTCGAGAAGAACAAAGCCAAGGTCGTCAGCGGCATTTTGAAGCTCTTGAAGAAAGAAAAAGAAAGCTGAAAACAGAGCGAAGGAAAAGGGCCAGAGGCGGAACAAACGGACTCTCACGCCATTGCTGATACGTCCCCCGGCTGGTACGGACAAAGGACATACTCCGCCGTGCTCCTGACAATCTTCGACGACCGGCAACACTCCCGGACAGGGATTCGATAAAACCAAAAGTCTTAGGAGGATGAGGGGAGGGGAGAAGGAAGCCCTTCTCCAGAAGGGTTCCTCCCCCGATTCCTCTTCTCTCCCACCTCTCCCCCAAAGGACACAGCCATGAAAACCGTCATCGTCATTCAGGCACGGCTGGGATCAAGCCGCCTGCCCTGCAAAACCTTGCTGAACCTGCACGGCCTGCCCGTCATCGACTGGGTGGTGGGCCGTTGCGCGCGCTCGGAGCTGGCCGACGATCTGGTCGTCGCCCTGCCCGATACCCGGCGCGACGAAGTGCTTGCCCGCCACTTGCGGGCGCAGGGCGTCAACACCTTCCGGGGATCGGAACAAGACGTGCTCTCGCGTATGCATGGGGCCGCCGCCGCGCACGGTGCGGATCTCGTGGTCCGCGTGTGCGCCGACAACCCGCTGATCTGGGGCGGGGAAATCGACAACCTGATCCGCTTCTACCAGCGAGAACACACCGCCGGAAACTGCGACTACGCCTACAACCACATCCCGCGCAACAACCTCTACCCAGACGGCCTCGGCGCGGAAATCGTCTCCTTCGAACTGTTCACCAAGGCCATGAACGAGGCCACCCTGCCCGCCCACCGCGAGCACTGCCTCTCGTATATCGTGGACAACCCGGAACTGTTCGCCATCCGCACCTTCGACCCGCTCGATCCGGCCCTGCACCACCCGGAAATGAAGCTCGACATGGACACCGCCGACGACTTCATCAACCTCGCCCTGCGCGATATCCGCCCGGACATCACGCCACGGGAAATCGTGGAGCTGTTCCGATGAAAAGTATCCTGTTCATCATATTGCTGGTCGGCTGGGTCGTCTGGGGCTTTAGATGGATGATCGGCAAAAACCGGCGCTCCGTACCGAGCTGATGCCCCGACGCCCACGCCCTCGGTCAGGGGGCGCAACAGGACACAAAGGAAAAAGAAAAGACGCCCGATCAGCCTTCACGCTGACGGACGCCTCCCTATCCCGCATTCCCCCATTTCCCGAGACTCACGGCCTGAACCCCAGAGGAATTCGATAACGCCGTAAGCCTCGGGAGATGGGGGAACTTTTTTCGGAGAGAGCCTCTCCAACGGTTCCTTCCCTACCACTCCACCACAACCCTTACCTGCTGCCCGGCCTTGTTGGTGAACAGCAGATAACCTTCCCGGTGCCCGAAAAGGAACACGTCTCGGGTGATCTCCACGTCTTTGCGGCAATATTCGGCGATGGAGGCAAGGTTCCCTTCCTTCCACCATTGCAGCGCCTGCATCCCGTCTGCGCTCTTGGGGGCGTTCAGGGTGGCACGGGCCAGGTTATCCAGCGAAACACGGTAGGAAAGCCGTTTTTTGACCTCCACAAGCATGTCCAGCGTGGGCAAAGAACGCAGATCGTATCCGGCGAACGGCTGCAGCACCGCGTAGTCGAAGCGCGACGAGTTGAACCCGATGACCAATCCAGCCTCTCTCAGGCGCTCGAACATGGCCGGGAGATCTTCCTGCTCGTATTCGGTGAAACAATCGCCCTTGGAATCGTACAGGACCGCCACGCTGACGCCCATGAGATCCGCCCGATGCCAGCCGCCCACCTCGGCCGCCGAACGCCGGGTTTCCACGTCGAGCACCATGAACCGCTCCGGAAGCGGCGCAACGATACGCTCAGAACTTCCCGCCGCCGGGCCTCCCAATTCAATATCCGCCGCCATAACGGTCTTCTCCTTCGGCTGTTCCGATTCCAGCCCGCTCACAGCCATATCCCCGCTCGGAGCGGGGGCCTCCATGATCCGCTCCAACAAAAACAACGCCCCCGCCTTGTCGATGGGCCGGTTTCCCGAGCCGCACTTGGGCGAGTGTACGCAAGACGGGCAACCCAGTTCGCAGGGGCACCGCAACAACAGATCCCGCACCGCCGCGAACAATTCCGCAAGGCGCGGGAAAGCCGAACGGCACAACCCCGCGCCGCCGGGCAACCCATCATACACGAAAACGGCGGGCATCCCGAGCTGCGCGTGCATGGGCGTGGAAATGCCGCCGAAATCGTTACGGTCCGCCATGACCATCAACGGCATGAGCCCGATACTCGCATGTTCCAGCGCGTGGATGGAGCCCATGAAATGCATGAGGCTGTCCTCGGTAGCCCGGCGCGGGCCATCCGGCACGCAAAACCACAAGCCCTCCGTCTCGAAAACCAACGGAGGCAGATCCAACGGCACGACGCAGATCAGCCGGTTGTCGGCAACGGAGCGCTGCTCATAGCCGGTAATCGTCTCCGTGACCCGCAGCCGCCCGAACGCGACGGGCGCACCAAACGCCGAGCCCGAGGCCTTCACTTCGATGATGGCGGTTTCCTTGTGGCTCCTGACCCTGGTATGCCAGTTTACCCGCTGTTGCGGCACCTCGCAGCGGACAACCCGCTCCGCCATATCAAGGCTTTTGACCACATACGTCTTCCCCCGATGCAGATAGACCGCGCCGGGGTGCGTCTCCTTGTACGCCTGATGCCCGTCCACGCTGCCGATGGGCTTGCCCTCGGCGTCCACAATGGTACACGACGCGCCGCAGCCCCGCAGATCCACATGCCGCTGCGGGCGCTTGCGGGCGGCCACCCATTCCCTGCCGTCCGCCGATTTGAGGAGCAGCCCCTCCCTTTCCAGCTCCCGCAACGCCGCCTGAGCGCCCGGCCCACGCAGCCACGGATCATCACTGGGCAACGGCAATTCCGCCGCCGCGCATTCAAGGTGCCGCTTGACGATGACGTCGTTGTCGGGATTGATGACCGCCCGTTCCGGCTCGCGCCCGAAAAACGCCTCGGGCTGATGGATGAAATACTGATCCAGCGCGTCCTCGCCCGCGACGAGCAGCACCGCGGATTCCTGCCCGGCCCGCCCCACGCGGCCGCCCCGTTGCATGGTCGAAATGACCGTGCCCGGATACCCCACAAGGATGCACACGTCGAGGCTGCCTATATCGATCCCCAGTTCCAGCGCGCTGGTCGTAACCACGGCAAGCAATTGCCCGTCGCTCATGCGGGCTTCGATCTCGCGCCGTTCCTCGGGCAAAAAGCCCGCCCGGTACGCGCTGATGCGGCCCGCGAAGCTTCCGGCCTTGTCAGCGGCCCACAGCGCGATGAGTTCCGTCATGCGCCTTGAACGGCAGTACACAATGGTCCGCAGCCCCCGCGCCAGAGCCGCCTTCAGAAGCGCGATGGCCGTCGTGGACGGGCTGTCTTCCGGGTCGATGAACACCATATGCCGCTTGCCCGTCGGTGCGCCCGATTCGCGGATGACAGGGATGTCCGCCGACTCTTGGGGGGCATTGAGGGACGTTTCCTTCCCCAACGCAACTGGCTCAGAAGAGGAGGAAGGGGAAAACAGAGGGGAAAAAGGGAAAGCATTCTCCGAGGGAAGCCCCTTTTCCTGCACCAGTTCCCTGCCCAGCAGATTGCCCGCCAGTTCCTCCGGGTTGCCGACCGTCGCCGTGCAGAAAACAAAATTGGGGCGGGCGGCGTAGCGGGCGCAGATCCGGTTCAGGCGGCGGAAAAGCTGGCTGATATGCGATCCGAGCACGCCGCGATAGGTATGCGCCTCATCCACAACCACCAGCGAGAGCGACGCAAGGAACGTCGTCCACTGCTCATGGAAGGGCAAAATCGCCAGATGCAGCATTTCGGGGTTGGTAATCAGGACATTGGGCGGGTTCTTGCGGATCTTGCGCCGGAAATGATCGGTCGTATCGCCGTCATAGATGGCGATGGACGGCCTCGCCGCTTCGGGCCAATGCCCGGTCAGCTCCCCAAATGCGGCAAGCTGATCCTGCGCCAGCGCCTTCAGCGGGAACAGCATCAGCGCCCGGCTGTCCGGGTCCTGCAAGCATTTTTCCAGTATCGGCAGGCTGTAGCACAATGTTTTGCCGCTGGCGGTGGGCGTGGCGACCACCACGTCGCGCCCGGCGCGGACAGTATCCGCCGTCAGCGCCTGATGGCTGTACAGCGACGCGATCCCCCGCTCGCGCAGCACCCCCGCAATGGCGCGGGGCCACGGGCGGCGCGTTTCGCCATAGCGGGCCTCACGCGCGGGCAGCACCCTATGGTGCGTCACCTGCCGCGCAAACCGCTCGGACGCCAGCAGCGACCGTATGTAATCAGCCACGTTGTTTTGCATGAACGATTGGGGAAAAAGGATGCCGGGGGAGGGGAGAAGGGACCTTTCTGGAGCAAGGTCCCTT
>ENA-ORCP01000212-ORCP01000212.1-human-gut-metagenome-genome-assembly--contig:-NODE-212-length-50757-cov-16.656215_pt1 | contig 50757 bp, 57 predicted proteins | sample MGYA00242990_ERZ507991 | MGnify/ENA primary metagenome ERZ507991 (study PRJEB26167, sample SAMN06115496) | human gut metagenome | host: Homo sapiens | place: China:Henan | collected 2015-05-07... | reverse complement strand
TTTCCGCTTACCAAAATATGTGTGATGATTACGTATGAAATTATATTTCCCTTTTCCAAAGAGCGGCTTTACCTGCCAATACAGTTCTTTGAACGGATATCCATGCCGGGCAGGCATACGACCAATCAGCGTCTTGCCAGAACCGATATGAAATGCCTCAATAAGAGACTGCGAAATGTAACCTGAATCCAAAACCAGCGAATCTATCACAATTCCAAGACTTTCTGCCACATCATTGAGAACATTCATAATTGTGCTTATATCTGGCAGATTGCCAGGAATAATGTCATACCATACTGGCAGTCCCGTTGTTTCATCAAGCACCAGAATCAGACGAACCATAGTGTCTGAAGCAGCTATGCCATGACAAGACAAAGCGTTGAAGGGATTATTCATAATATCATTGGGAAGAGGTGTGGAGTCAACATAGCACCCTTTTCCAAAGGCCGGGCAGCGTTTCTGCATATAGCTTACAAAGTTCTTGAAAAAAGCCAATTTTGTATGATCATCGCCCATCATAGAGAAATAACGTGAGTCAGTATGTAGGGATGAAAGTATAATATCTTTTAAAAGATAAGATGCGAAGGACTTCTCAATAAAATCGTCACAGGATATTTTGGACCCATCTTTCAGGACTCCGTGAAGCACATGAGCCAGAAAACGTTCATAGTCTAATTTTTTTTGAAAAATGGATTGGAAAACACTCAACAGGCCCGATTTTTCTAAAAATTCCAAAAGCAAATATGTATCGCCAAAAACGGTATGAATTTCCGGTTCAAGCATTGCATTGAACGGCTTTATTCGCTCATCACTCGGATCTACAGGCTGAAAAGAATCACTTACTGCATCATAAGCCGTTAATCCTCGTGTAGGGGACAAAAATATTCCATTTTTTCTATCTTTGCTAAGATACAGAACCTTCCCCAAACGCTCCCTCACACGATGCTTGGCATGATAAGAGCCAAAATTTCCATAAATGGTATCACAAATAGCAGCAGAACCACTTGCTATGGTTCCATCATCGTTAATGACCAGTTTTTGAACTTTTATAAAAGCCATTGCCATCACGCCTCTCATAAATAGGCTTATATAGAACTACAAATAGTATAGTTCTATTTGATGGCATAATCAATAAGAAACCGATAGTTTCGGATCAAATTGTGAATTCTATATAGCTGGTTTGTTGTGTAGTTCTACATTTTAGTTCATCTTAGGTTAAATGATTCCAAGCCTGCTCCATAGAATAACCTCCTTATCATTGATCTATGACTTTACGTATTTTCCGCAAGAGATCTTTTTTGTCTCTATAAGGTGTAGCAGTGAATGTGTTATATACATACTGGATATTAGTGAGCATGGTTAATTTTCCATTTCTGCACACAATGGGCGGTGGATATCCGGAGGCAGAAAGAATGAGAAACATATCTCCACTCACTTTCCCTACTATAATTGCTGACCAATTGCCTGGCATACTGCTATATTGATAACTTCCACTACTGCTCACTTCAAAGAGTTTAGTTCCCTGGGGTGTGTATACGATTATTTTACTCGCCCCACTGGCATCGCTTCCAAGCTTCACCGTGTAGCCATCATTTAGCTCATACTCCGTGGGAAAGTTTCCACTTTTAGCAAGTGTTATCTGTCCGCCTCCTAATAGGCCCGCCTTGGTTAACATCCCGGATAATTCCAGATCATAATACAGACTTCTTGGATAATCTTCCCATTTAGACCAATCTTTATCCCCATAATGATGGTAAATATCAATCGTCCCGCCACCCCTAGTGCCAACAGCATAAAAGACTGGGTATTTGGCAACTCCATCACTATCCACTACTGGATGATCTTCTGTGTAAATAACTCCCGTTGCCTTAAAGCCTTGCAAAGTAATAAACTTAGTAGGCTTCACATTCTGCTCTTTATTGGTGCTGTACTCCGTTTCCGTCATAGTAGGTCCCAGGAGAAGGCCGTCTTCACAAGCGTAATCTTCACTTTCTTGAACAATTCCTTCAAGCCTCCCTAAACCTTCCTCAAGATAATAGTTTGTTTCCCAGGCTATCCAATCTTTTACGTATAAAGAGCCTTGCGATTTCACAGAGGATAGATAACTTTTATAAGGGTTTGGGTTCAACTGATCAGAGTGAATCAAATGAACAAACCAATTATAAGAATAACCATCTGCTGAGATTCGAATACTTGCGGAAAAGGTTCCGTCTTTGTATATAATTGGGTCTACCACAAAAAGAGAAATCGTCCTGATGTATGGAGTAGGTATAGGGATATTCTGTTCATAGTAATATTCCACCGCTGTACCTAAATGGGCTGAATCATTTGTTGCTGCCGCAATTCTAGCATTTAAGCTACCAAGTTTACTCAATGCCTTCCCTATGTACGCATCTAAGTCTATGGTTTTTACAATAACTCCATTTCTTCGTATGAGGAAAGGCTCCGCAAACCGATACCCTTGCTGATTGTAATCTCGGTTTGTAGTATAGACCCTATTTTGATAAATTTTTCCTAACGTGTTAGAGAGAACGTGAACCCGCCAACGTTTGCTAACATTACTACTGCCTGAATAAGCTCCTCTTCCTGTTTCTAGCGTCAAAAGGCTCCCATCGTATCCGACGCAAGCGCGGCTTGGTGTGAAAGAGCCCAAACACTCTCCCGTATTTAGGTTGTACCAGTTTCTGCCGCCATGATCATCAATGATATAAACATAGGCATGTTTCTTGTCCCCTACGTAGCCATACACATTGTGCCCTTCGAAGAACATCTTGGATTTTCCATTTTTCGTGATTTCCATTACACCCATGTTAGGTGTTTCAGCCGGCACATAAGCAACCACGGGAAGAATCGGATCTTCCAGAACCGGGGTATAGGGCATTTCCCCCGCTGTTTGATGCCCATAAATTGTTCTTCCATTGGTCCAAACGTAATCTCCAGGGGATACGTTGATATCCCCCATCGTTTTTAGATATCTGCCTTTGGCATCATAATAAGCTCCCGGCTCAGTAGACTCCGCTAAAATCCGTACTCGTTCCATGGCTTTATACTCCTACAATGACAGCGGTGTTTTTATAAATTTCGCACCACACATACATGCCGTCTTTGATATTCACATCCACCGCAATCTCATACGGGTAGCTTCGCCCCTTGGTATAAACAAAATCCCCAGAAACCTTTCCCCGCTGGATGGTTGATTCTGTTTTCGATGCTTTTTGCTTCCGCGTGATGGCAGCAATCGTTTTCTTTAAGCCTAAAATCCCATTCATTAAAACCACCTCACCAATTCCACGGTCTGCCTGCATTCTGTTGGTGTTTTCGTTACCTGGTTCGACTCCAAGAAATAGGTATGCCCATTCAGGATAACTTTGTCCGTAAAATCAATAACATGCTCATACTGCCAAATGCCCATAGAAATTCTCTCTTCCGTTTTTCGATTCAGCCACTCAATGTCCTTGGTTAAAGAGATTAGGGTGTCTTCATCTTTCACAGGAAATTCTGTATCAAAAAGAGCAGCCCCTATGAGAAAGCCGCTATCTTCATTATCATCATATTTACTTCCCAGATTGAGGTTCGACTGGTCGAGCACATACTTGCTCGCTTTTCCGCCAGGCTTGCCGCTGCTTACTGAGGAGCTTTGGAAAGAGCCATCCCGAAAGACAGAGGTCCCATACCAGCCATTACCTATATATACGTGTTGTGTCACCGTAGTTGAAGTATCTGTGGGGTTCGAATTACTGGTGGTCACTTCTGTTTCTGTTGCCAAATATCTATCATTTCCTGTATAAGCATACTCATAGGTGGTAGTGACTGTGCTTTCTTTTGTAGTCATGGTTTTGGACTTTAAATAATCGTCGTAATCATAATCATAGGAAGTCACCACATTTCCTTCCGAGGTTTGCATCACTTCATGCACCAATAGCCCGCCGCGATAGGTACATTCCGCTTCCCCAAAACGAATCGTCCCATCAAAAGGCATCGGCTCAATTCCTTTTCTGCTATGTACCTTCCTGGTTCCTTCTCCAGACCACACCGAGCGCATCAACTTTCTATCCACCATAGGCCTGCTGTGCTTGGTATTGGAAATATCGATGGTATGTGGTTCGTGTCCGCGCTGGATAATATACAATGTGTCTCCCCGTAAGAAAACATTTATCCAGCGCTGGGGAAGGTTACTCATCCAGCCAAAGAGCCCGCCTATGATATTCTGGACGGTTGCCCCCATTCCGGCATAGTTGTTTTCCGGTACAAAGTCATCAATATCAATCTTCAGGTTCTTCCCCAGGATATGGGCCACCTGCTTGGCATGCTCTTTTGCGGTATAGGTATGGTTAAAATAAAGAGGCACTGTGTAGGTAAAGGGCGTATACAGCAGCTTGTCGATATCATACATGCCAGTGATCTTATGCATAAGTCCGCTGGCAGAAGATTCATACACCAGAAATTGATAAGCAAAATCTAGGAGCTTTCCCTGAATGGATGACTCCAAAGGAAGATCCAGCGGGGTTGTCATTTCAAAAGTATCTGTCAACGCTCCCTTCTGGATTCCTATTAAAATCTCTGAGGGATTCACCGCGTGAAAAGTATAAGGAATATGAAGGGTCGTATCTGCATTCTTTATGGCAGACTTACGCACGTTTCTTACACAGTCAAAGTCTATAGCTCCCTGTGAAATTACAAGCAAAGAGACGTCCGCATTGATTTCTGCTACAACCGTTGCCATACCTATCCCCTCCTATCCTAGGTAGTAGTTGTCGTATTGTCGTAAATATTAGCGGTACAATGAAGTGCCGTTGTGATATCTTTGGCAGGTTTTTCATCCTCTGCTGCCGACACTTTGACCCAGAAGATGATATTGGTTTCCCCAATCGTGCCGGATAGGGTCAAAGAGCTGCTCCAATTCCCTCTGAGTTTCATATCCTCGGCAGTGGCCACTTTCCCGTCTACCGGTGTACCGTCTGTGATAGCAAAAGTAGGAGTCGTCCTTGTGGTCCCATCACTTCCCAAAGGCCCCTGAATCAAAGAGGCTCCTGGCGTATGGCCGCTTCCTGCCACTTTTTCTGAAATGGTAATTTCTGCCCCATCATTCGTCGCGGTGTACAAAGTAGACATTCGGTTAAATGCTTGCACCAAATACATAGCCACCTGCTCCAGGGTGCTGCCGCCGAAGTCCTGGTTATAGACCAAAGTAACATCCCCCAGCGTCACTTCTTCCCCTCCCGCACCTAATGTCGTAAGTGTGTACGTATTGCTGGCCGGGATGGAGGCGTCTTTAGCCAGTTTCCATTTAGCTACGTTGCCTCCAGAAGCTACATATTCGCTGCCATTGTAGTAATAGGGCGTAATTGTCACCCCACTAGAATCCGTGGTATAGCCAGAATCACAGCGAACGGCGCATTTCACAATAGTCTCGGCTCCTTCTGCCGCATCCAGCGTGACGGAAAGCGGGGAGGTAAAACTTCTCGCTTCAGAGATTACGGTGCCATCTTTCTGGCCCACGGTTGGATTATTTGTATATATATGAAAGTAGTCCGCCATTTAGCTTCCCTCCTTATACTCGCCAGAATTCCAGGTCCAGTTTGTGATAATTTTCATGCCTATCAACATAGCTGTCCTTCTTCACTACCACCCGCATATTGTCCCAGGTCATACCGGCATGATCGATTAAAGTCACTTTTGTTCGATGAATCCAGTAGTTGTAGACCTTCACATAATTTTCATAGGACAATATGACAGTGGTGCTAATTGTATCCCCACTATCCACATGGCCATAATCTTCCACAACAACCCCATCAATCGTCTGATGGATTTCCTGCCTATCATCAGGCACAAAGCTCCAATCCTCCGGCCTGCGGAAGGCCACAGCATCACCAATCTTCAGTTTCATTCTTAGCCCCCCATATCATAGGAAAAATCCGACTGACGAGCAGCTTCTGTCACAGCCCGATTGACTCTGTCTGCCACTTCATTCGTCATATTCTTCACCATCTCGTTATCTGAATAGACGCCTCCTTCAATCGTGATGTTGGTCGTAATAGAAGGAGAAACCCCTGGAACATCTCTATCCAAATGGCTACCGCGTACAACAGGAATGGTACTTTCCTCCAACCGTCTCGCCCAGGATTCAGATTCCAGGCCAGGCATGAGGTTATTTTTTACGGAATTCATAATATTAGAAAAAAGGCCCACTTCCTCTGGTGAGGTTCTGTCATTTTCAATTCCCAGTTTCTGCCGCATGGCCATCAGGATTCCAACCCTGGCGTTGTTGATTTTTTGCGTCATGCTTCCAGGCCCGGCCATGGCGTTTCTCATAATATCCAGGTATTTCCTGTTTTCCCTAAACATAGAAAGGGCTTCCTGCTGGCGAGCTTTCGTCTTTTCATGCTCAGCCCACTCGGTCGCTTTCACTTCAGAAACGCCCTTCTCAATCCAGGCCTGCTTCTCCCTCTCAATGTCATCCAGGCGGTTCTGCAGCTCAGATTTCCAGGAAGAGTCGATTTGGGAGATCACATTGTTGTTGAAGTCTTTGTAGACTTTTGCCTTCTGTGCTTCAGTGAGAGCAACAATCTGAGCTTCCTCCACACCTTCCTTACGAAGCTTCTCCGCCCTCTGGTCGATGTCATGAAGCTGGTTCTGTAAATCATTGTGGGTGGCTTTATAGAGTTCGCTGGAGATATCTAGCACGCTGGGAGTAGCAGCCGCTTTTTCCTTCTGCCGGGTGGCTTCTTCCACTTGTCTTCGGGTCGTTTCCGCATCCTGGGTCGTTCCCTGTGTTTCCTTGGGGGATTCTTTTGCCGCCTCCGGCTGTTCTTCCTCATTTTCTGGAAGTCCCCTCGCCTTCCTATAGGCCCACCGAGCAAAGCGGGCCATGTTGACAGGCGTTGGCATATATTCGGAAATGGCAGAAAGGCCGGGACTCGCTTCTTTCACGTCTTCAATAGATTTCTTAATATCCTTCAGGCCATTATCCACGTCCTTTAGAAGGCCGGCCACATCTTTGAGGCCATCAGTCACGGGAGGGAAGGCTTCTTTCCAGATGCCCGCCACATCCATCACAATCTCCCCGGTATCTCCCACAATGTCCATGACCGTTTTGATAGTTTCCTTGTTATCCCGGATATCTTCCGTAAGTTCCTTAATGCCATCATTCACTTTGGGAAGAATCTCTTGCACCACAGGAAGAAGGGCGGCTCCAAGCGAGCCGGTTACCTGATTCATCTCTATCTGCATTTCCCGCCAATCAAGCATCATTTCGTGGGCTTTATTGGGGTCGAGAAGTCCGGTGGTAGGAAGGTTTGCCATGCGGCTTTGGATTTCATACATCTGGGACAGAACCGGAACCAGCTCGGCCCCGCGTGAGCCAAGAGTCTGCGTCACATATTCATTCTCAAGCCCGGCTGCTGCTGCATTTCGATAGCCCTGCGCCAAGGCCAAAAGCTGCTGGTTTAAGGGCAGCATGTTTCCATTGGCATCACGAAGGGAAACCCCATAGGCAGAAAGGATGGCCGTCATTCTGGCACCGCTTTCTCCCCCGCTTTGGATGGTCTTATCCAGACGGATCAGCGCCGGCACAGCACTATTGGCATCAGCTCCAGCCATTTTGAAAGTGAGGGACATCTTGGCCGCTTCCGCATTGGTGGTATGCATTTTCTGTGCCAGTTCATAAATGGCATTTCCAGCAGTCATGGCACTTTTGGCAGCAGCAAGGGCGCCGGCACCAACAGCGGTGACCACGCCTAAGGCCTTACCAACAGGACTTGTCAGCATACTAAGGGCGCCGATATCACTTGCTCCTTGTGTAATGACGGACATGGCAGAAGCACCATTGATGATGCTATTCACCATGCGATTTCCTGCTGTACCTTCTGTCCTTGCAAGCTGGGTCCTTCGTATCTGGGCTTCCAGATTGGCATACGCTTTTCTTTCATTCAGGAGCCTGGTTTCAAGCCTTGCACTGGCAGCGCTATCCCGTCCCTTTTCTAGGACCACTTCCCGGTAGGCCGCAGCAGTCAGCTGCAGTTTCTGCCTCTGAATTTCGAGCTGCCGGTTCAAAGAAGCTGCCTGAATATCCAGCGTTTTGAGGCGGTCTTTTCCTTCATCGAGCCCGGCAAGGCTAATATCCGTCTCGATTTTTATCTTCTTGTTTTCGTGGTTGAGCCTGGACATGGCCTTGTCTACCGTTTTGCCGGCCAGGGCAAAGTCGCTCTCCAAGGAGGAAATATCCAGCCCCAGCTTGGTATAGAGTTCCGTCACCGTTTCTTTGGCCATCTTTCATCCCTCCTTTCAGAAAATTCCAACCTGGTCAATGGGCGTAAGAACCGGGGCACTTTCCAGCTTGCTCTGAACTACAAAGAGATCCAGCACGTAGGAAAGGCCTGTTTCCATGAGCTCCTGCTCCGTCCAGTGGTATTTGCCGTGAATCATAGAAAGCCAACCCATCATGGCTTCATACGGGGTCAGATGGAGTTCTCTGGCCCCGCCTCCCCGTTTGGGATTTCAGAGAGTTTTACATTCACCAAAGATACAATCCATGTGAGGATTCTTCGGTAAAGCGGCTTCAAGTCGGTAATCGCCATTTCCCTTTCAATCCTCTCGGCAGTCACGTCTTTCCCAAAGACCGACGCCACAAGTTCAGCCATGCGCTCCATGTAATCTTCGGCCGGGATGGTATCCGTCCCCGCTTCAAAAGCCACAAAGTCATGCCAGGCTTTCACTTTGGGCGGGATGGCTTTGTAGGTGATTCCGCCCAGAACAATGAATGGTGTTTTTACTTTATCCATTTCCTGCCTCCTTCTTAAGACCCGCTACCACCATTTGAAGTTGTGCTGCCAGAAGAAGCAGTAGCCGCCTCTACGCTTTCATACCAGGAGGTCGCCGTTGCTGCTTCAAAATCTTTCCCATCTTCATCGGCCACTCTCTTCCAAGCGGAATCGTAGGTACGAACTACAAAGTGGCCGGTGATTTTCGCTGTATTCCAATGCACACTGGAATCCTTGGTCTGATAGTTTTCCTCGGGCTCCCCAAATTTTCCTTTGAGGAGTTTCACAAAGCGCCGATTCCCGTTGGATTTCACCGATTCAAAGAGGATGGCCACATAGGGCGCTTCATCCGTAGACTTGAAATCCATGACGCCTTTGCTGACGGTATGTCCCAAGAGAGCCGCCATATCTTCTACAGCAAGTTCTGCAGTATCGATGGTCACTTCAATATCTCCCAGGTAGGAAGCAATGTCGAAGGGAGCATCATCACCGTAGAGGGTATCCACCCCAGAACTTGGTTTGACATCAATCGTGCGAACACCCGGAATGGAAACTGGCGTGTCATAGGTAACGCCAGTGGCATCGTCTGTTTTGAGCAGCGCGTAATGTAAATTCCTGACGCCAATCAGTACACCTTTACTCATATTCAACCTCCGCTACAATAAACCGAAGGATAGCAGCTCTTATCCTGCCATCCATAATTCTGTTTGTACTCTCCCTGGTCCACCCCAGGGAATTCATGATTTTTTGTACTCTTAGTACGATTTCACTATCTGATCCGTTACGGGTAAGTACTGAAATCTGTACTGTTACCCGCCTTGCGAGTTCTAAGTCGTCACCAAACAAGTGAGGAACATCGGATATAACCTGATAACACAGTACCGGGTAACGACCAGAGTAGGACGTAAGATCTGCCCGGATACCTTCTTTGCCATCTGCCAGAAGTTCTGTGAGCTTCGTGTCTTTGGATAAAGCCTCATATACTTGCTCAACCAGATCCATGGCCGCCTCCTTTCTCTACCGCCTTTTTCAATGCGCGAACGAGCCCTTCGTGGTATTCATCTCTGTGAGCATCCAGGGCCGGGTAGAAGAAAGGCTTGTTGATTTTCGGACTGAATTCTACATACCGGGCATAGGGAACGCCGTTCTTCTTGTTCTTGGCATCGGCCACAATGCGAATAGCGGTCTTTTTCTTGTTCCAGGTCCAATGGATAGAATCACGAAGGGCCCCAGTATCTACCGGAACCCTCGCCTTCATATCCTGTACAATTTTCTCCGCCATGACTTCCATCTCTCCCCGGATAGCATTCACAGCTTCTTCCCCATAGGATTCCAGGATGCTTTCCATATCCATGTATTTTCTTCTCATAGGCCCTCACAGATTCTTGACTTCTTCTACGCATTCCACGTAGGTGTATTTATGCCTTCCGCAGGCATCCGTAGGCGGCGAGATGGGTACATAGATTTCTCCATTCACCCTGAAATGGGTCTCCGGTGAAAGATCGGTTCTGTACCTAAAAACAAGAAGGATTTTTCGCGTGATGTGGCTTTCGCTGTTTGACGTGCTCATGCCAGTAGCATGGACTTCCACGTATGCCCAAACGATAGGTCCTTCTGTATAGGTGATGATTTCGTTGCCACGGCTATCAATCGCAGCCTTTGGGTAGAGAATCGTAAGGCGGTTTCTGAAATCGTCGATAGTGAGCTCTTCAAGCAGCCGTTCTTCTGTAGTCATCAGAATCCTTCCTTTCGAACACCAAAGAGGAGGTAGCGAAGCATCATCGTGAGCTCATGGTAGTCTGCATTCTCCCTATGTTCATAGAGATAAGCCGTCCCATAAAGCACCGCCTGTTTCACCGAATCCCCCATGGCTTCCATCTCCTCCATTTTATCTGCCCTTATGACATCTTTGCAAAGATTTTCCGAGGTGGAAATCAAGCCCGCCACCAGGCTGTCTTCTTCCTCCCCATCAATCCGCAGGTAGTTTTTCGCTTCTTCCAATGTGACGAGCATAATTTTCCTCCTTTGCTACTTGGAATCAGGTGCTGGCCTTGATCTGCAAGCACTTCACGGCTTCCGGCAGAACCAGGAGGCCATCCACACGTTCTTTCATGAGGTAGCCCACCATGCCGTTTCCAGCGAAGAGTTCTTTCAGTTCCTGCAGGGAGCGAACGCCACGGTCGCCAATGTTGTAGTAGCTGAAGTCACCGAAGGCGATGGCCTTAGCCCCAGCAGCCTGCTTCGGCGCAAAGGCAGAAGTGTGAAGGGTATATCCCAGGAGGCGATCCGGTTCGCCGGCCTGGTAGGAAGGCTGCCAGATGTAGTTGTTATTGTTGTCCTTGAGCTTGCGAAGGGCGGCAATAGTCTGGTCGTTCATAATGAAGGAAGCGTTCTTTCTGTAGGGGCGCTTCAAGGAATATACCAGCTCGATGATATTGTCAGAGGTAATGGAAGCGGCAGAAGTGGTGACGCCAACTTCTGCATCCTGGAAGAGTCCTTTCGGCTTACCAGTTCCATCACCATTCAGGAATGCATCTTCTTCGGCATTGGCCAGAGCTTTGCCGAACTGGGTAATAATGTAGTTTTCCAGATTGAAAGCGTTATCATAGAGCAGTTCGTCAGTGATTTTGATTGCTACATGGAGCTTGTGGGCATCCAGCAGTTTCTGACCGAAGGTAGCATCACTGAACTGGATAGCCGCGCCTTCTTCAATCCAGGCAGCAGCCGGCTTGGTGGCCGCGATGTTGATTTTATGTTCACCGCTGGTGGTAATGGTGGTACCAAGGGTTCTCATGATGTTTTCTTCATTCAGCACGTCAATCAGACGGCGGTCGTATTCTTCCGGCACCAGGTAGCCACCATTGGCATCGTTTCCCTCTTCCAGCACATCAGAGACCTGACGGAAGTTGGTACGAAGAGCGGTCAGCATGGAAGATTTGTATTCATCCGTTGCTCTAAAGCCACCTTTGCCTTTGGGCTTAGATGGATTATTCTTCACCGGGCTGGTGGTAGGCTGGTACAGCTTATTGTCCAGGGCTTCCTGACGCTGCAGGCGTTCAATGGACTTGGTATAGTCCATCACTTCTTTTTCCATCTTGTCATAAGCCGCAGCATCTTCTTCAGAAAGCTTGCCATCCTTATCTGTATGGGAATCCAGGAAGGCTTTTGCTGCTTCCCACGCTTTGGCTCTCTTTTCGTACAGTTCTAAAATGTTCATATGTGTTTCCTCCTTAATGAGAAATAATAAAAAGCCTCTGTTTCAGGGGCTCTGCATCAACACGGTTATCTTCTTTTTTGGGTTCCGGTTCCTTCTTTGGCTCCTCACTCGGCCCAGATTTGGGCTGAGTGCTGGGCTCAGATTTGAGCTGAGTGGCTTTGGATTTTCCAAACTGTGATTTCAGTTTATCCACCAGAGAATTGGTGACGGAAAGACGGGAAAACATGAGGGCCTCTGCGGTATCCTCTTTTTCTTCCTCCTGGCCGCCGGAATAAAGAATGGAATCCGCAAATCCAAGCTCTACGGCTTTCTTGGCATTGAACCAGGTTTCATCGTCCATGAGCTTGGAGATTTTATTGCGGGAAAGACCAGTTTTGAGTTCATAGGCATTCATGATGGAAGCTTTCACTTCGTTCAGCATGTCGATGGCCTTCTGCATATCACCCGCATCTCCAAAGGAAAGGGTGGCCGGGTTATGAATCATCATCATGGCCACGGGAGAAATCTCCACCGTATCTCCTGCCATGGCAATCACGGAGGCTGCAGACGCCGCCAGAGAATCAATGCGGACCGTAACCTTTCCTTTGTATTCTTTAAGCATGTTGTATATCTGAGCAGCCGCAAAGCAATCGCCTCCCGGAGAGTCAATCCAGACGGTAATGTCCCCGTCTCCTGCATTCAGCTCATCACGAAAAAGACCCGGTGTGACTTCATCGCCATACCAGGTCTCATCAGAAATAACTCCTTTAAGCTGCAGCTCGCGGCCTCCAGAAGCTTCGTTTTTACAAAATTTCCAAAATTTATGCTTCACTCTCGTTCCCCCCTTTATTAGCAAAAAGGCCTGCATCTTTGAGTTTTGTCATATTCCCATTGATCAGGTATTCATCTCCGCCTTCTTCCGCGGGAATCCGGTTCATATTTTCCAGTTCGCGGATATCATTGGCGGAAAGCCAGCCGTTCTGTCTTCCTACGGCATAGCCATTCATGCGGCTTTCATAGTCCCCTCGAAGAAGCCCGTCCAGGTTGTACTTGATGGTATACCTGGTCTTTTCGCTTGGAAGTAGAAGCGCCTGCGAAAGGGACTGCTCCCATCTGGCTACCCAGGGGCCAACGGTATACTTCACAAATTCCAAGGACTGCTGCTCGATATTCGAGAAGCTGGACTTTTCCAAGTCCCCCACCATGTGAGGCGGTACCCTGAAGATTCGTGCAATCTCGTCAATCTGGAATTTCCGTGTTTCGAGGAACTGTGCTTCTTCTGGCGGAATGGACATGGGCTTGAAGGTCATGCCTTCTTCCAGAACCGCTATGTTATGGCTGTTTCTTCCGGAGAACTGCGCATGCCAGCTTTCACGAAGGCGCTCCGGGTCTTTTACAATGCCGGGGTGTTCAAGCACACCGCCAGGCGTTGCACCGTTGGCAAAGAAGGTAGCGCCAAAGTCCTCGGCTGCCATGCTCATGCCTATCGCATTTCTGGCCATGGCGATAGGTGAATAACCAATGAGCCCATCATAGCCAAGGCCCGGTATATGGAGAACCTGCCAGGCGGGAAGTTTTACCTGCTCATACCGATGACGGGCACCGGCTTCGTCAAAGTATTTTGTGTAGGTATACACAAGGTTCCCTTCTTCATCCCGGTCCACTTCCATGCGGTCAGGCATCAAGGGATAAAGACCTACTACCTCACCCATGCCGTTTCGAATAATCTGGGCATAGGCATTTCCCCAAAGAAGCAGATGGCTCATCAGGGTTTCCCGGAAGATGAAGCTCGTCATTTCAGGATTCGGCTCATCATGGAGCAGGAAATACAGCGGGTGCCTTGGGTCCTTCTCCTTGCCGCCATCTTCCGTAAAGCGATAGACGTTAAGCGGTATCTGGGCGATGGCCTCCGCAATGATTCTGACACAGGCATATACCGCAGACATCTGCATGGCCGTTGTCTCATTCACATTCTGCCCGGTGCTGCTCCTTCCGAAATGGAAGATGCTGCCACCGGTGAAGAGGTCCTTCGGCTTGTCCCTGGAATGGAATAACCTCTTAAAAAATTTCATAACCATCACTCTCCTTTAAAGTGGTAAAATGAAAACAGAGTATAGCAGGATATTATCGGATATTTTCTAGAGGAGATGCATACGATGAAACGCTTTCTAGCAGCAGCCACAGTCGCCTTATTTTTAACCCCGGTAACAGCCATGGCCATTTCTTTATCTGAAATTAAGGATAATCCAAGCCAATATAAGCAAATCAGTTCTAGACAAAACTCAGAAATGTATTTAGACACTTCATCAATTACGTCCCTTCGCTATGACCCTCCATACTATTCTATGAATGCCAAAGCATATATCGTATCTTATGGTACAAATTCAATTGATGAGTCAACATATATTTTTAATTATGATTACAATAGAAGTGCAATTAGCTTAATGAAAAATGCACTTAAAACGTACCCTTCTGTCACGAGTGATGACCTAGTCAAAATTTGCATGAACGAAAAAGGGGCTAATTCCGGGGTTACATTTAGCAAAACTGATGGAAAATGGTGGAAATTGGATGGAACATTTATCGAGAACGCCGATTCTAAATACAATGAAAAAGTGGTATTTAAAAGCGGCATTTATATGTTGGCTTATTCTATATTTGAACATTATTACAATGAGTCCTTTTAATCAATTCCAATGATACTAACGCAAGTATAGCCTTCAGACTTATGCATGACCATCGTCTCATTCACACCCTTTCCGGGATATACAATTAAAAAAATATATAAAATGGGAGGGATATACATGAAAAAACTACTTGCTTTATCAGCCGCTCTTTTCCTAACACCCTTGTCCACCTTAGCTATTTCATTATCCGACATCCAGAGCAACCCTGATCAATATGTATTAGTGTCTCAAGATTCTGAAAGCGCATGCTATGTAGATTCCTATTCAATTGACTCAATACGATATGAGCCCCCGTATTATGCAATGAACGGTACTGTATATTTAGTTCTCTATTCCTCAAACTCGATTCTTAGATACACCGTCACCGAAACATATGATTATAATCGGTGCAGCAAATCTCTTTATGTTGCAGAACGAAAAGCGCATCCAAACGCCAGTAAACAATACATTTTTGACCTTATGCTTAAAGAGATGCAGATGAATAATGGTCTAACTTCTTATACCCAATCTACAGATATCTGGGATTTAGATGGTAACTTTTTGGTTTCTTTATCAAGTGATGATATGTATACCCTTGATAACATTTACTCTGTATCACCTGTATCACAATGCACTTTAAATAGCCCGAGCTACCATGTAGCCAATTACATGTTTTTCAAAGGATATAATGAATACTTTGGACCCAGGTTTTCCTCTAAAAATCTTTATTAGTATGTATTGTTTTCTATAGAGGTGCACCATGAAAAAGCTATTACGAATCGCTGTTGCAAGTTTATGTCTGCTAGCTGCTCCATTAGTGACCAGCAATATTTCCCCTACTTTTACAGCAACTGTACAAGCAATGGATATGTACCAAGACCCCAATGGATTTGCCGATTTACATTGGGGTGAAACATTGGAGGCGGTACAGGCAACCCACAAAACTAAATTTGCAAGATATGTCAGTGGTACTGCTTCCTATCACATTTATATTCCTGATGCTCATGGAAGTGTATATTTTTCAGGGCCGGTAACTTTATGTGGTGTTTTCAATGAAAGCAAACTCTATGGCATAATTATCCCTTTTAGCAAGGAATTACTGCCGGAGCGCTTAAAGGGGATGACAAAAATGTGGGGAGCCCCAAAAATGTATAAAAATGTATATACCTGGGAGGGTCCATTTTCCCTAGTGTTGGTGGCTGATGGCCCCAAAGCTGCAACCGTTTCCATCGTTCAAAAACAACAGAACGCTAAATCATAAGTATTCCTCTTTCATCATAGATACTTTCACCACCCATTCCACCGCGAAGAGCGCGGTCCAAGCCCATGATCATGGCAATGGCACCGTCAATCTTCTCGGTGGATTTTTCTTTGTCTGCCTTTATATTCCCTGCAGGGTCTGTCCGGATAAAAATGTTATCCATCATCCAGCGAAGTACCGGGTGGCCGCCATGGGCGATACGCTTCTCGAGGACAATCTTCATGAGCTCCTTGGTCGGCGGGCTCATGTCTTTAAAGCCCTGCCCGAAAGGAACTACCGTGAATCCCATACCCTCCAGGTTCTGCACCATTTCCACGGCGCCCCAGCGGTCAAAGGCAATTTCCCGGATGTTGTATTTCTTCCCTAATTCCTCTATGAATTTCTCAATGTACCCGTAGTGGATGACATTTCCTTCTGTAGTTTCCAAGTACCCCTGCCGCTGCCAAACGTCATAGGGCACATGGTCACGCCTGACTCGAAGGTCAAGCGTTTCCTCTGGCACCCAGAAGAATGGAAGAATCTGGTATTTATCCTCTTCATCTTCTGGAGGGAAAACCAGCACAAAGGCAGTAATATCCGTCGTAGAGGAAAGGTCCAGCCCTCCATAGCACACCCGGCCTTCGAGACTTTTGGCGTCTATCGGAAAGGCGCAGGCATCCCATTTATCCATAGGCATCCAGCGAACAGACTGTTTGACCCATTGGTCTAGACGAAGCTGCCTAAAGACGTTTTCTTCTCCTGGGTCCTGCTGGGCGGATTCACAAGCTGCCTTGACTTTATCTATCCCCACCGTAATTCCCAAGGACGGGTTCGCTTTCATCCAGACCTTGGGGTCCTTCCAATCATCCTTCTCATCTGCCCCGTATATTACCGGATAAAAAGTTGGGTCTACTTTCCTCCCTTCCAGCAAGTCTTTGGCTTTCTGGTGGGTTTCATAGCAAATGCTGTGGGTATCAGTGCCGGCAGTAGTGATCAGGAAGAAAAGCGGCTGCATCCTGGCATCCCCGGAACCTTTCGTCATAACGTCGAATAGTTTCCTGTCCGGCTGGGTATGAAGTTCATCAAAAATAACCCCGCTCACGTTGAAGCCATGCTTGCTGTAAGCGTCAGCGGAGAGAACCTGGTAGAAGCTGTTAGTCGGATAAAAAATGAGCCGTTTCTGGGAGGCTAGAATCTTAACCCTTTTATTCAAAGCCGGGCACATCCGCACCATGTCGGCAGCTACCTCGAATACAATGGACGCCTGCTGTCTATCAGCAGCACACCCATATACTTCTGCCCTTTCTTCTCCATCCCCGCAGCAAAGGAGAAGGGCCACGGCAGCAGCCAGTTCACTTTTCCCCTGCTTCTTCGGAATTTCAATGTAGGCCGTGTTGAACTGCCGGTACCCATTGGGCTTGATAGTTCCAAAAAGATCGCGTATGATTCTTTCCTGCCAGTCGATGAGCTCAAAAGGCTTCCCAGCCCAGATGCCCTTCGTATGGCAGAGACATTCAATGAAGGACACCGCATAATCCGCTTTTGCTTTGCTATAGGTAGAACCTTTCGCCATAAATCGCGTAGGCGTGTAATCTTTCAGTTTTCGGTTCATGGTACCTCCTTTTACCCATTCAAAAAGCCCCCGGAGGGGCTCTTTCCTTTTAGTGCTCTTTTCTCAAAACATCAACCACCCAGCTCGCCATGGGGTGTTTCACTCCGGTAGCCTTCTCTTCAATCAGCCAATCCTCGATGATGTAGTGGACCGCTTTGCCGACCTTGATAAACCGGATGTCCTCAAACCCCTTAATGGTAGACCGGTAAACTCTTGCTGTGCGGCTCTCGCCATTGTAGCTCTTGCCGTCCCAGCCGGCGAAGGTGAAGGTGACCTTTTCGTTGGTCTTTCTGAAGAATTCTTCGAAGTCCTCTCTTCTAATGGCGGTGTTGTAAACCAAGAGGTCAAACTGGCTTTTGAGTTCGGAGATTGATTTGATTGCTGCTAATTTCATGGTAGTTCCTCGCTTTCTTATACCTTTATTTTTCTTTGGGGTACTCCCCTTTGCTGTGTATATATATCACTCTAAAGGCACAATATAGCAAGTTAAATATGTAGATTTTATCGAGGTTTTCTACCATTTCTTGAAGGAAAAATTCTATGCAAAAAGCCCCCGAAGGGGCACCTTTTCTTATTGTTAAATTTTCATCAAGAGAGCTGCATGCTTTTCTTCCGTAGGCTCAATTCCTGTGCCTTCGTAAAGAACCGTTGTGATTCCGCAAATTCTGGCTCCTTCGGCCTGCCAAACTGCCAGACGGCTAACCAGGTCGCCCCAACTGCTTGAAATGGTGAATTCGTTGATTCCAACCCTCCGGAGTTCCTTCACCAAGGCCGGAATCTTTTCTTCCTCCACCAGGTCTTTGAAATCCAGGTGTTCATTCTTTTCGAAGGTGTTCTTGTAGGCCCAGAGGACTTCCGGGTTCCATTCCCCTTTGGGAATCCTGTGTTCTTTCCAATCCTGGGCCAGTTTTTCGTAAATTGCATTTTTCATTTTTGCTTCCTCCTTTAAAATCCTGGGGTTCGACCCCCTTTGTTGTGTATATATATCACTCTAAAGGAGGATAATAGCAAGTCAAAAATGTAGATTTTATCGAGGAAAATAGCACTAAAAAAGCCCGCCCCAGGCAGGCTCTTTGTTTAGTTGTATTTCTTCAAAAGGGCTTCATAAAGCTTCTTGGCTACTGCGGTCTTCGGGTGAATGTCCCAGCCCCGTTCGTAGGCGCATAAGGTTTCGTACCCTTTCATAATGAAGAGTTTGGAAATCCGGCCTCCGTCGATTCCGAACTCGGAGCCGATGTCGTAATGCTTAACCTCGTACTTCATTCCGTTGCTTGTTCCTTTTGTCCACATTGTTGTTTCCTCCTTTTGAAATCCTGGGGCTTTGCGCCCCCTTTCTTGTGTATATATATCACTCTAAAGGGAGGAAATAGCAAGGAAATTATGGGTCCAAAGTCACATTTAACAGTTCACACAGAATCAGAATTTTCCGGTGAAAATGAAATGAATGTATTTCCTCTGGTTCTTTTTCAGGAAGGCCAGGAGCGCCGTACATTTCATCTCCCTGGCAATAGCCTTCACCTGAGGCAGGTCAAACATATTTGTGCGCCCCGTCTCCCGGATCTGAAGGATGTCTCTCCTCACGTCCTCCATGCCATCGGTTTCTGTGTGGAAGGAATCCACGCGGGGTATCAAGGAAAGGGTGGATTTGTTTTCCCACCGAACCATGATGCTTCCCATGTCGTCGACGCCCATCACAATGCCCTGGGTGCCAGGAGGTGGGGCTTGCCTATCCTCCATGGAATCCAGAACCACCAGCGTCCCCATCTGATATCTTTTCCTGAGCATTTCCAGCTCCTTATCCGTTGGCAGTCTCATTTGGGAGCACCTCCTTTGAAAGCAGAAGACCCGCTTAAGTTCTTAAGGAGAACCTTTCTGGCGTCCTTCCATTCCTTCCCCACCATTCCCAGGCGAAGGAGGAAGCACCGGAAGGCATATTTTTCGTTCTCTACCGGCTTCTCGCGGGCATTGACCCTCTTCAGAGAGCGGGCCAGCGCAATCATTTTCTCAATGAAGAACGCGTAGGCCATGCAATTCGTGTCGTTCGAATCGAACTTGAACCAGGGAATGCTGACCACCTTGTCCGTCACACGGATAGGAAGCTCATCGACCCCGAAGGCCTTCTTGATTAATGCTTCCTTCGCGGCCGTGAGCTTGATGAAATTCTCCAGGGTCCTGTCGTCAATCTGGCTTCTCGGGTAGCTGACCGCAACCCCTACCAGCGCTTCTTCCCCGGATTCCTCCGTCTGCGGTGCGGCTTCCTTTGCTTCTTCTACCTCAGATTCAGGTTCTTCTGGCGCTTCTGCCTTTGGCGCAGGGTCCTTGTCCTCTTCGACTTCTGGTTCAGAATCCGCTGCTTTCTCAGCCTCCGGTGTAGGGCCCTCTGGCTTTTCCGGTGGTTCCCCGTGGAATCCTCTCTTCTCCAATTCTTCGAGAAGGTTTTCCACTTCTTCGGTATCTGCTCTGTCGTCAAAGGAAAGGGCTCCGTTCTTGTCTACCAGGAAGTAGTCAATCCGATAGGCGAATGTCGGGGTCTTCAGGTATTCCGCTTTGGCCCCGGTGATTTCGCAAATAGCCTTGACCAGGGCTTTTCTTTCCGGCCCAGTTACGTTGTAGTTCACAGTGAAAATGTTGTTTGTCATGGTTTTTGACCTCCTTTTTTTGTTACTACATATATCACTCTACGGGCCGGAAATAGCAAGCAAAAATGTAGATATTATCAATGGTTTCAGGTATATTTCAGGTCAAAGAAATAGCCTGCAGCCGGGTTTGCTTTTTCAAATTCAGCAAGGTACCGGAAGCAGGCACTCTGCTCTCCGTTGCGCTTTGCAAATTCGCGGAGGCTCATTTTCTTATAGAAGTTTGGCTGATTGCACCAGCGGGCGATAGAGATATACACACCTCTCCAGGGGCTTTCTGTATAACGATAAAACCGCATCACGTAAGGCAGGCAATTGTATTTCACCAGGATTTCAATGCGGTATAGCAGTTCAAAGATATCTCGGGTCCAGAAATCATTGTCCCATTTCCCTTCCCGATCATAGCCACAGAAGCAATAAAACTTGAGCGGCCTATCTGTGTACCGTCTTGCCATGACAATCTTTCTCTCAATGAGCCGAGCATCCTTTATGTTATCGAAGGCAAAGGTGAAGTCGCCAGCGTATTTGCTGGTAAAAAGGAGATCACACATTTCTGGCGTGAGCAATCTTTCATCAAGCCCCTGCTTGAACTTGAAGGCTTTCCCTGTAGCGCGGAGCTCCAGGAGCATTTCCTTCCAGTCCGGGTGGCCCAGGAAGTTATCATCTAAAAGGCTGATCCGCTTCCTGGACGGGTCCACAAATTCAGAGAGCGGGCTGTGCTTCATGACGTGGGTATAGTTTTTATTCACGCAGAACGGGCAATGCCTGAAGCAGCCACGGGTCAGATAGCCGATGGAGCTATTCAGGTATTCGTCGAATTCCTTCTCATTCTTCCCCTTGGCGATTTGCTGATTCACAAAGCCATCATACAAATGGTAATCGGGCATGTGGTGTTCAATGGCATATGGCAGCGGAGGGGCTTTGTCGTAGAAGAAACCGGTACCTCCATAAATGACATTTTTCATTTCCAGTATTTCCGGCGGAACCGGTGTATCTAAAAAGACCTTAGCCAAGTACACTTTATCGTACTGGTCAAGGCCTTTATAATCCATCTTCAGTTCCACGTCGTTTCCCTGCTCTTTTTCATAGGCAGAAAGTTTCATACATACCAGGTTGGGGAACCGGTGTCTTTTTCTCCCCACCAGGTCTGCATCAATGATTGCTATCCGGCTCATCAATTTTCACCTCGTCATAGCCATAGGTCAGTCCGTCTCGCACCACTTTGACATCCTTGGTGCTGCCAACCTGTTCAATGTAACGTTTCACAATAACGTCACAGAATTTCTCGTCGAGTTCAATGGTCCTACAGATTCGTTTGGTCTGCTCACAGGCGATAAGTGTACTGCCGCTTCCACCAAAGGGATCAAGCACAATGGAATTGGTCATGGAAGAATTCATAATGGGATAAGCCAGAAGCGGGATGGGCTTCATGGTCGGGTGGTCTTTATTCTTCTTGGGTTTATCAAATTCCCAGATGGTGGATTCCTTCCGGCCGGCATACCAGCAGTGCTTCCCTTTTTTCTTCCAACCAAAGAGAATCGGCTCATGGCGCCATTGATATGGCGAGCGGCCAAGCACCAGGGACTGCTTCACCCAGATGCATGTACCGGAAAGGTAGAAGCCAGCATCAGAAAAAGCCTTCCTAAAATTCAATCCTTCCGTATCGGCATGGAACACATAGATAGAAGCGTCGTCCGCCATGCTCTTTTCCATGTTGGTGAAGGCAGCGAGCAGAAACTGGTAGAAGGCATCGTCCTTCATGTTGTCATTCTTTATTTTCCCCGCCGAGCCCTGGTAGTTTACATTGTACGGCGGGTCCGTGATTACAAGATTGGCCTGCTTGCCAGCCATCAGAAGGTCATAGGATTCTTCTTTGGTGCTATCCCCGCAAAGAAGCCGGTGCTCACCCAGCTGCCAAAGGTCTCCGGGTTTGGTCATGGTTGGCTTCTTGAGTTCTTTATCTACATCGAAGTTGTCGTCTTTTACGCCATCCTTCATGTCGTCTTTAAAAAGGTCATCCAGCTCTTCAGGGTCAAAGCCGGTCAGAGAAACGTCAAAATCCTCGCCCTGGAGGTCCGTGATAAGAAGCATCAATTTATCTTTATCCCAATCGCCGCTGATTTTATTCAGAGCCACATTGAGGGCTTTTTCTTTCTCCTCATCCATATCCACAACAACAACGTCAACTTCATCAATGCCCATATCTTTGAGCACTTTGAGACGCTGATGGCCGCCGACCAGACGGGAGGTTCTCTTATTCCAGATGAGCGGGTCCACATACCCAAACTCATCAATGCTCCTTTTCAGTTTTTCATATTCCTTATCCCCCGGCTTCAAATCTTTACGGGGATTATAGTCAGCAGGAACGAGGTCTATGACTTTCTTTTTTTCTATCTGCATACCGTTCTCCTTTTCATACGACAAAAAGCACTCCCAGGAAATTTCTGTGAAGTGCCGTAAACTCTGTGATGCTTTATTTAGTTTTTCCCGTCATGAGAACGAAGGAGCCGCTCCATAATATCGTCCTGCGGGCTTTCCCCTTTATACTCGCTGGAGCAGTTGTCCTTCACAATCTGGTAAATCTCATCCCACAGGTGATTCGTCTGAGACATATAGCTTTGGGACATGGCAACGTAAGGGCTCTGGATGGCATTCCCTGTGGTCGGGTGTTTGGCCAGAAAGCCCCACTCGGTGACAGCCTCCTCGCACTGAATCCAGCGAGCTGCCGACATAGCATAGCGCTCCAGGAGATCAGGAGAGACAAAAACGGCGCAGCCCCTTTTCTCAAGCCACGCCCATGTCTTTTTATAAATATCCGCAGCCAGCAGCTTTTTGCCATTTTTCTGTTTGGCAGAAAGCATTCTGGATGGCTTTGGCATCTCTTCCCCTTTTAAATCTTCCATGTTTTTAAACTCAATCACTTGCAGCGGACGCTTTCCCGGATTTCCTTCATTTATTTTGTCAGCAAGGGGCTTCTGAGGTCTTCCAGCACCCGGTCTGGCACCGCCTCTGTTGGTTCCATCCTTTGCCATTTCTCTCCTTCTCACCTCCTGGGGCTATTCACCCGTTTGAAATCGCGTTTTTATGCGTGAGGGCCCTCGCCCGTTCCGATTTTATCGGCGTTCCGATATTTTAGACCCCCCTACCCTTTGTCGGGTGTGACGGCTAATGTAGAAATTTTTTATTTCTACCTTCACCGTTCGTTTGAAGGTAGTCGCTTGTTATGCCATCTGTCACCCATCTCCGCAGTGATTCTAGAGTGACAAGACTTACAAAGAGACATCAAGTTACTGAAGTCATGTGTTCCTCCATGACTGAGCGGTAGCTTGTGGTGAACTTCCTCCGCTGGTGTCATTCGTCCTTCCTTCAAGCACTGCTCGCAGAGGGGATGCGAGTGAATGTAAGCATCTCGTATCTTCTGCCAGCGTGAGCCATACCGCTTCTTTTCTTCTTTGGACCGTCCATATTTTTCATACTGCCTATTCACCAGCTTCTCGTGCTCCTCGCAGTACCTTTTCTCTGTAAGCCGAGGGCAGCCAGGATAGGCACAAGGCTTCTTTGGTTTTCTTGGCATCTCTTTACCTCCACGAAAAAAGCCCTCAGGATTTCTCCCAAGAGCTTACAGTACTATCATAACACAGTAATCAGCAAAATTCGTCCGCGATTTTACTCTCTTTGCTTTCCACGAAAGAAGCCCCTGAGGTTTTCCCCAGGAGCTTACGTTATCAGTATAACACATCAAACCGTGGATTTCGTCCGAGATTTTACCTCATTTCCCAAAGAGAAGAACTGAAAGCCGGCTTAATGCCTTGTTCTTCTTGTTGTAGGCTGTGCTCCGTTCCACATGGAAATGGTCACAGATAGCTTCGATGGCGTCGCAGCGACTGACGGAATCAAGGTAAAACGTCTGAAGGACATACTGCTCGTCCTCATCCAGCGCATCCCAGGCCGGCTGGAACCACTCCATGTAGGCCTTGGCCTGGGCATAGCGGTCACGAAGGATGGAAATGTCATCCAGCCCAGAAACGAGGCGGGCTTCTCCAGCTTTCGGGTCATGGGCTCCAGGAAGGCCAGTCACCTTAGGCGAACCTACGCTTTCCATATTTTCATAGGCTTCCCTGATCAGCCTATCCGTATTCTGCAGAATCGTTTTCATGGAGCCATAGTCGTTCATGGCTTCAATAGTTCCGTTTCTCTTGTTGAAGTATTTCACCAGTACGTTCATGTTATTCTCCTTTCAGATTAGCTTTCACAGCCGCAATCAGGGCTTCCTGTGTCTTATTCTTTGACTGAAGTGCCCGCATCACTTGTTCATCTATGGTTCCTTCTGTCACGATATGTTCAATGATAACTGTGTGTTTCTGTCCCTGCCGCCAGAGTCTTGCATTGGTCTGCTGGTACAATTCCAAGGACCAGGTGAGCCCAAACCAGATGAGTACGGAGCCTCCGGCCTGAAGGTTGAGGCCATGACCGGCAGAGGCCGGGTGAATAGCAGCCACTGGAATCTTTCCTTCATTCCAATCAGTGATGTCCTTGGAGGACCGGATTTCACGAATGGAAAGCCTTTCTTTCATTCTGGCCAGGTCATGCTTGAACCAGTAGGCAATGAGGATAGGTTTCCCGTTGGCTGCTTCTACCAGGTCTTCCAGGGCATCCAGCTTCCTGTCATGAATGCGGATAGGTTTATGGTTATCGTCATACACCGCGCCATTTGCCATCTGGAGAAGTTTCCCAGAAAGGGCGGCGGCATTAGCAGCATCGATTTCTTTACCCTCAATCGACAGGGCCATTTTCTTCCGAAGCTCGTCGTACACTTTCCTCTCTGCCGGTGAGAGCTTCACATGTACTTCGTTCATGATGAGTTTTGGCATAGGGAGGAAATCCAGGGACTTCATAGAAATGGTCATGTCACCAATCAGCTGGTAGATTTCTTTGGCAGCTCCTGGGCGAGGCTTGTAGGAAAAAACCATCATCTGGTTTCTCTTGTCAGGCTCAAAGAAGGCTTCCCGGTAATGGCTGATATACCTTCCCAGGCGCTTTCCCATATCCAGCAGCCGGAACTCCGCCCAGAGGTCCATGAGGCCATTTCCTGAAGGAGTACCGGTAAGGCCCACGATTCTTTTGATTCGCGGCCGGACTTTCAGAAAGCTCTTGAAGCGCTTACTGGTATGAGACTTGAAGGAGGAGAGCTCATCAATCACAACCATATCGAAGCGAAAGGGCACTCCGCTTTTGCTCACCAGCCAGTCCACATTTTCTCGGTTGATAATGTAGACTAGGGCTTTCTTCAAGAGCGCCTGCCTTCTTTCCTCTTCGGTTCCTACCACCACGGAGTAGGTCATGTATTTCAGATGCTCCCATTTCTCAATTTCTGCCGGCCAAGTATCTCTTGCCACACGAAGCGGAGCGACTACCAATACCTTGCTGACTTCAAAGAAATCAAAGGCAAGGTCCCAGATGGCGGAGAGAGCAATCACGGTTTTTCCTAATCCCATATCCAGAAAGAGCGCTGCTTCCTTGTGGGTTTCTATATGCTGAATGGCATATTGCTGGTATGCATGTGGAATGAATCTCATCCGTTTCCGCCTTCTTCCCCATCCTGCATGTGTGCTATCGAATCAAGCATGGCAGGAATTTTCTCTGGGTCATCCAAGACGTATACGGAAAAGCCCAGCCGCCGAAGCATGGCATGACGGACCTCCTGCAAAGGGCGCGGCTTCTTTCCTGGGGCTTTGACTTCAACGAAGGCCATCCTTCCGCCCGGAAGAAGGATAAGTCTGTCAGGCATTCCGGAGAAGGAAGGGGAAACAAACTTCAATGCCATCCCGCCCCGTGCCTTGGTTTCCATCACAATTTTATGTTCGATCATTTTTTCTCTCATGGTTGATACCTCTTTGTGTCACCCAGTGACTCCTTAAAACATACCTTTCTATAGTAATTTTTAAAAAACTATCCTATAGGAAATAATAGTATTAGGAGTCACTGGCCGTCACACATTACTAATTTTCATCTGGGTGACGGCCAGTGACTCCTCAAAACATAACTTTTCTTATAGTAATTTTTCTAAAAAACTATCCTAAAGGAGGTTTATATTTGAGGTGGCATTTGCCGTCACCTTTCTGGTTTTTCATCCGGGTGACGGAGAATGCCTCCTCAAAACATAACTTTTCTTATAGTAGTTTTTCTAAAAAACTATCCTAAAGGAGGTTTATGTTTGAGGTGGCATTTGCCGTCACCTTTCTGGTTTTTCATCTGGGTGCCGGTCTATGCCTCCTCAAAACACAACTTTTCTTATAGCAGTTTTCCCAAAGAAAGGTTTTCTGAAGGAATGTGGATATTCAAGCGTTACTCTTCTGACAAAAATTCCTTTACCTTAAGGTGAAGGCCCAGAATATAACGCCCGTCCTTCTTTCTTCTTCTTTCATAACCTCTCTGCTCCAAGGTTTTGATGAATTCGTTTGCAGTACGAACATATTCACCGGTCCTGTTGCAGAAGGCTCTGTATTCTTCATACAGCTTTCCTGATGAAACAAAGCCATTGGGAGCTTCTTCGCAGCAGTCTTCAATGAAATGAGTCATCCAGTCGTTTTCTGCACGATATTCGCTAATGGCTTTCTTCACGCAGGCCGGCTGATCAAAGTTGAACCCGCACTGGATAGCTTTTTCGGCTCCTTCCATAATCCATTTCATGATGTAGGGAGAAGCATGAGCCAGAAGGTACTGAGAGTAGTTTTTGATGTCCTTTTCCCCGGTGATGGTAGCAAGGAATGGAATGACGATAAGTCTTCTCCAAATGCCCGCGTCCATGGCTCCAACCCTCGGCAGGTGATTCGTGTAAAGGACGAGAGTGTGAGAAGGCGTGAAGCTGGCCGGGTCCTTGTATTTTTTCTCAGCGGCAATTCTGTCGGTGGAGCAGAGCTGCTTTACCACGGAGGTGGAAATACGCATGCCTTCTTCAAGCTCGGCCGCAATAAGGAGCCGTTTGCCTTTGGCCTCAGCCAGCTCTGGCTTCACGTTTCTTCTGCAGTTGACGGTAAGAGTATCTGCAGAAATGTTCCCGCTATAGTCTCCCAGCACTCCTGCTATGGTATTCCAGAAGGTTGACTTGCCATTGGAACCTTCGCCGTAGGAAATAATCATGGCTTCCAGCTCTACCTGACCGATGGCACAAAGACCAGCAATCTTCTGCACATAATCGATGAGCTCCTGATCCCCACCAAAGGTTCGATTCACTGAATCAAGCCAGATTTTCTTACCTTCATCTCCTGGGGAAGCTGCGGTAATCTTTGTAATGAGGTCTCTAGGATTGTGTTCCTGTCTTTTTGCGGTACCCTGCCGAAGGTCATAGGTGCCATCCGGGCAGTTCAGAAGGAACGGGTCCCCATCAAGGGCGTCATAGCTAATTTCCAGCATGGGTTTGGCGGCCTGCAGAGCAGACACCACGTATTTCATGTCACGGCGTTTCATAATAAACTTCTGATACTGCAGAGCGGCCAGATAGTCTTCAAATGCTTTAGCCTGATTTTCCCCGATGCGTCGTTCCAGAGTTTTCCCGCCGCTCCGGATATCTTCATCTGAAACCCCGCCTTCCTTTAAGGCTTTCACGGCATTCGCCAAAGCATCCTGCGCTTCGGCAAGCTGGAGGTCCAGGAATTCCTCCATGGCTCCCACGGCCCTCTGCTTCGATTCCACCCAGCGTTTTCCGTCATAGCGGAGGTATTCTGTGGCCGGAGTGTATTTCAGTTCGCTCCCGTATTCTCTGACCAGAACCTTGGCCTGTCCAATATCTGAGTAATCGGATGGCTTCAGGGGCTTTACGGTACCAAAGTCGTTGTTGTACTTCTCCGGACTGATATACCCTTCCTGAGCAGCTACCCGTTTCCCGAAGCGAAGGGCACTCTGCCAGATGTGGTCGAGTTCCTCATCTTCCAGCGGCGGATCGCACTTTTCTGCTTCGTCCATGAAGATTCCATAGGCTTTGTCAGTCGGCCCATAGCGCTTGATGACGCGGCCGGCAAAGCGGCTCATGGTGCTGTTCCTCTGCCCTTTGGGGATAGTCCCGATTTTCTCCGGAGGCACTACCATTTCTTCAATGGTCTCGCTTCCGTCATGCCAGAGCACGGAGTCCGCGGGCGCCCCATAAAGGAACCGGGCAGAGTCCAGCGCGGCGCTATCAAAGAAGGGCCAGCCGCGGCAGATTCTTCTTTTGAGCTGGGTGTATGCCCTCTCGTCAGTTGTTTTCTTGATAGGGAAATACACATGGAACCGGGGTCTTGCACTCTTCCCGTCCTTTTCTTTCTCATTATTTCTGGATGGAACAACAGCAAAGGCGGTATCGGGGAACATATCCTGCAACATTTCAGGTTTCACCCAATCATCTGGGTTATCTGTATTGCCGTTATCGCAATCCATCACGACAACATCGGAAGCAATAAAGTTCTTCCTGCTTCTGTAGCTGTCTTTGAACTCTACAGCCACGTGGTCGAAGCCTGCGGCTTCCTTCAAATCCTCCGTATTCCGGATGGTTTTCTTTTCCGGATACCGGCAGTTGAAACTCGCCCCGCTAAGAGAGGAAGAAAAAATATCAAAAATCATTCAGGTCACCTCACTAAAATACTTGACCAGCTTACCCTTTCTCTGGGCGTACCGGATTTCCTTCTGCATGCCCTCGGAGATGGTTTCACCAAATACCCAGAGCTCATCACACTTCGAAAGAAGCACAATATCCATGAAAAGGGCGAGGGACCTTTCGGTCCTATCGTCCAAGAACTGAGGAAAATACAGATGCGGGGCCAGCGGGATGCACCCCTTGTCCACGGCATAGCGGCAATAAGCCCTTGTCCTTTTCGTATTGCCTTCCACATCACCGGAGTATGGGGAGCAGATATAGACCAGGGGCTTAAAAGGGAACTTCTCCGGTTCAATGTTCCGGATAGCTTCGTAGGCCGTAGGGTCCATGTAATGTTCGGCATTACGCTTTGGGTCCAGTTCCATGGTGTTTCCTCATCATTTTCTCTGCGCATTTGTCGCAGAATACCGATGTGCCATAGAGGTCTCCCCCGCTGGAGAGCACATCCTCAAGGTCCACTGCTACCTCACTCCCGCACCGCGGGCAGCGGCAGAATACATTTTCATCGGTGATATCGATGCTGATTTCCGCACCGTCATTGATTCTTTCTTGGACGTAAAACATTTTTATCCCTCCAGGTTGGTTTTGTAATAATTAGTAAGCAGCTGCTTACGGGTCTGAAAATCGATGCCGGAATAGAGCAGGCCAAAGTCCAGATGCTGCAGAACCTCCAGAGCGGAGATCTGCTGTTGATTCAGATACGGCCTAATGCTCTGTCCTTTGGCGATGCTGTTTTCCAGGCGGAACTGTTTAGCAGTCTTCCCCAAAACGATGCGATTCAGCATGTCGCATTCGTTGCTGAAGTGGTAGGGTTTGGGATTTTCATGCAGCTGGCAAATCATGCTGGTCAGAAGTGGAAACTCCTCTCTGGCGGTAAGCAGAGAATGGATGCATGCTTCCATTTCGTTGAAGCGCTGGATGTACAGCTCTTTAAAGCGCATAGCCTTGGGACCGGTGTATCCCATGACCAGTATCGTGAAGCCATCCCTGGTCATGAAATAACGAGGCAGTTTTCTTCCTGTGGAATCCCGATAATAGCTGAGCTCAAAGTTGAGCTCAGTGAACTCCTTACTCAATCCAGATGTGGATTCAGTAATCTTGGCGATGTCACGAAGTACGTTCTTGTGCTGCTTTTCGAACGCCTCAGCCACAAAAAGGCTGTCTACCATGGCCACGCCCCTCTGGTCTGCCAAAATACCGTAACTGTTTGGTGGAATGAGAACTTTCATAAATCCTCCTTTGTAAAAAATACAAGTCTGAAGGCGATTTACCTTCCACCAGTAACAGGACGGAATTCACTCTTTTAAGTACCAACTTTTCAATCTTTTTTATAAAAATCACATTCGTAGCCGTCAGCCCGGAGAAGAAGTCCCGGTGTCCAGGACGGTGTTCTACCCATTTTTTCGCAGATATCCGCTACTTTGGTGTCACGGCTGCATTCGATAATGAGCTCATCATGGACGTGCCCCGCTATGTAGCATTGACGGAGTGTCTTCATGGCGTAGCAAAGAATGTCACGGCTGATGGCTTGAACGATATTTTCCACAAACTTGGGTCCATAACTTTCCAGCCGCTCCCACTTCTTGGTGGCACCGATTCCTTCATAAGTTACGGCTTCCCCGCCAAAGCGGTTCTCCCCTATCTGCGGTTTGACATAAGAAAGGCAGCGGCCGCTGGGGAGCTGGATAAAGAGCATGCCGCTCTGCCAGAAGAAGCGGATATTTTTAAGCGTCACAGAGACGCGCTCCTTGATGGCCTTCTTCACGGCGGCATCTACCTGCCACCAGAATTGAACAATATGAGGGTTGGCAGAGCGCCAAGACTGAACCAAGGGTGAAAGCTCTTCTTCCTTCAGCCCCATGTCGATAGCACCCATAGCCTTAAGAGCTCCTACAGAGCCACCGTACCCGCAGTTGTGTACGAGGCATCCCGATACGGTAAAACGGTGATATGGTCCGGCATTGCAGATGTCATAAACTCTAGTCATAAGGGGCCGGCCATTCCCCTTTGACTCCACTAACGAGCAAACTTTCAACAGGTGAAGCCCCCGCTCTATCACTTCTCCCAATGGCAGAGGGTTATTGTTTTCCAAGGCATACACGAGATGGTCTGGCGTAGCCCGAAGCCCTTCATACTGCACAGTTTTCTTTACTCCCTGACAGATAACCCCATCATGTGGCGCCCAGTTATTTCCGTCCCATACCCGGTCCGCCCTGGTGACTTTTTCAATAGGAATCAGTCCATGGTCCGTAAGAACGAGCTCACCTTCTGCAATACATGCCAGTTCAGCAATCTTGCCCTTCTGCCGGAGTTCTCCATTCACGCCGTGCTTCACTACCGGCACCCCAAACATCTGACTTGCTGTGGAGCAATAGATGTCCTTTCCGTCTGCAAAAGCTTTAGACTTCCAGATCTCCCCGGCCAGCCACGAAAGCACGCGAGCTTCAATGGATGAGAAATCGGCCACAACGAATTTCATGCCCTTCCTTGGCACAAAGGCGGTCCGGATCAGCTGTGAAAGGACATCGGGAATGGAATCATAAAGAAGATCCAGGGCCTCAAAGTTTCCCTGGCGCACCAACTCCCGAGCCTCAGAGAGATCTTCCATGTGGTTCTGCGGAAGATTCTGCAGTTGGATATGGCGCCCGGCGAATCTTCCCGTGCGGTTTGCCCCGTAGAACTGGAACATTCCCCTGGCCCTGCCGTCGCTGCAGGCGGTAGTTTCCATGGCTTCGTACTTACGGACGGAGGACTTGGCGAGCTTCTGCCGGAGTAGCAGGACTTCCCTCACCGGCTCGTTTGCTATTTTCAAGAGCTCCTGCACGTTCTTCTTTCCCAGGGAATCCGTATCGATGCCGTTTCGGGAAAGCCAGTCCATCATCTGCATGACCGAGTTAGGATTCACGAGACCGGTCTTACGTTTCAGTTCTTCCACCAGGGCACTCCGTGATTTTTCGTCGATAGCCAGCGCTTCTCTGACGAGCGTCCTATCGATAGCGATTCCCCTGTCGTTGATTTCCTGGTCGATGTGGTATTCGTCCCACACGGATTCCGGCACAGGATACCGTTTGAGCTTTTCCTGTATGGCCATCTCGACTTCCACATCCCTTTGGTTGTAGGACTTAAACACGGCCCATTTATCCAGAGCGTGATATGGGTAATTCCTAGTCCTTCCTCTGTTGGCCTTGGTTGGCCGGCAGGGTGTACAGAAATAACGGATGAGATCCTTGCCTTCTTTCATCTTCTGGTCCTCCAGACGAAGAATGGCCCCTGCCCCTTCCAGTGAGAGCGGCAGTCCCATGTAGGCAGCCCAGATGCGGGAGCATTTCCAGGAATAGGGAGAAAGGTACATCTTCATAGCTTCATCGTCCGTGTCGTCCCTTTTGAAGTAGGAAGGATAATTTTTCCGAAGCCAGCAAGATAAACACACCCTTTCAAACTGCGCATTGAACGCCCATTTTATTACCTTTTTATCTGTCAAGGCATCCAAGACTTCTTCAGGGACCCTTTCACCGCAGGCGATATCCACCACCTGTACCGGACCGTGGTCTATCGAATACCCCAGAAGGAGAATGTCGAAATCCGGGGATTCGGCATAGCGGTACACCCCGGCCCGTCCAAGGTTCACGCTGCTGTAGGTTTCAATATCCAGAGATAATGTTTTCATGATCAACCTCCATATAGAAAAAAGCGGCAGGGTTTCCCCCACCGCCTTCCTTTACTTACCCTTTGTCCGGATTTCGTCACAAATGTTACTTAAAACTTCAATCTTTTGATTGTTGCCTTCAGCACATTTAATCAGGTACTCCATATTATTCCTGAGCTCGTTTTTCTCCTGTTCACGCCGCTCCTGACGTTTGGTGTAATAATCTGTGAAGAGGATGCCGGTGCTGAACATGCCGATAATGAGCAACAGGGAAAAGATGCCTTCAATGATTGCTTCTTCCATCACTGTTTCCTCCTATTAGCTCAGAAAATCTTCGTCATCGGCAGAAGCAAAGTCATCTTCCGCCCTTACCTTCCCGCCGAGCGGTTCACCATCACGGATTTTCTGCAGGTTATTGAGGCCGCAGGCGATGCCTTTATTCCCGTTGGAGTTGAAGGCATAGAAGCTGATGGAGGCTCTTCCGTAAACCCCGCTGTATACTTCAGAGCGTTCGATGATATGCTGGCAGTCGGCATCTACGATTCCTGGCTTCGTAGAAGAGTTGGCATTGATGAAGTAGCTGTTCTTGTAGGCTTCGTCTCCGGGGCGTTCCAAGTCGCCGTCACGAAGCGGGGTCTTGATAGCTTCGAGGGATGGCACGACACGTCCGTTTCCTTTGAGCTTGGCTTCCCCTTCTTCATAGGCTGCCTTGATGGAGGCACGAATCTTATTGACGGTCTTGGTATCAGACTTAGGAATAATGAGGCTGACGCTGTATTTGGGCGTTCCGCCGTTGATAGATTTCGGTTCCCAGACGTTGGCATAAGACCAGCGAGTATCTGGTCCAGTGATAACTTTGCACGGATTGACATAATTCTTAGACATATTGATTTCCTCCTAATTTACATTTTTAAAATCATCTACTGCTGTATGCAGGGCCGGACGCTTATCCGATTCAGGAACAAGGACCGGTTTGCCCTGCGGTTTTTCAATGAGTCCTTTAAGCAGTTCGTCAAACTTCTTCTTTCCGAGCTGCTTCGTCATGGCAGTGATTCCCAGAAGTTTCTTTTCATAAGGGTCGAATCCTGCCTCTTCGACTTTGGCGGCTACCGCCTCCTCGCTCACATAGCGACGGTTGGACCGGCCTTCCACCAACTTCCAGCCTTTCCAGGATTTTCCCGAGAGAGCCTGCTGGAGAGCGTATTCCTTGACTTCTCCGACCCAGTTTACGAGCTCATCCGCCTTGGAGAGGACGATTTCAATTTCTTCATCTTCCAAGGTGGAAGGCACCGCGAAGTCGTACTTGGCAAGTTCCAAGTTGTATTCTGCCCGCTTCCGGCAAGTAGCCTTGAGCTTGCAGAACCGGCAGTGGTCACCGGCCTTGTACTCCCCTTTGCCCTGGGCAGCAAGTTCAGCGGTCGGCTTCAGGACGGTGTCCGCCCAATGAAGCAGGTCCGCCCTGCTCATAGCTGCCGTGCTGATGTTTTCACGCCTCGGTTGGAAAATGGTCATGGTTACCTGCTTGATATCATAGATACCATCAAAGAGGTTAAGGGCTCCAAGTGCATAGCACATCATCTGCGGATTCTTTTCCGCTTCGACAAGGACGCCCAGACCATATTTGAAGTCGATAACCATCAGGGTATCGTCAGCAACAATGACACAGTCACCTGTCCCGAATCCGCCCGGTACCCATTGGGAGAAGTCCAGCCGCTGCTCGACCATGATGATGGGGTCCTTGCAGTACTGCTTTGCAGAAGCCAGACTTTCCATAACGAACTGGGCATATTCCGTGGCGCATTCTTCCATTTCCTCATTGTAAAAAGTAAGGTCTTCTGTTGGATTCTTCACATCTTCACCCAGTACCTTTTTTACTTTGTATTCGCAGAGGGTATGGGCATCTGTCCCCTGTCGGGCATATTCAGAGGACACATCGGGAAGATTTGCACATTTCTTAGCCGATGGTGGACATGCCAGCCAACGGTAGGCGGAAGAAGCAGAAAGCAATGCGTGTTTATCCGGCATGACCGATCTCCTCCAGTTCTTTCATGAAATCTTCGTACCGGCCATGGTCTACCTCAGAGAGTTTCTTCGCCCCATATTTCTGAATGAGGTTTCTCACATCTTCCGTAAATCCCTGCCGGGATTTGTCTGCCGCGACTTTCCTTACGTCTTCCAGGGTCAGTTCCTTTTTAGCAACCTCCTGAACTTTCTTTTCCGGCGGCTGTCCAGTCTGCATGACTTCTGCAATTTGCAGAAGAGCCTTTCCGCATTTTTCCAGTTCAGCAGCCAGCTCTGTGATATGTTCCTTTGTCATAGTTGAGTCCTTTCGCTTTTCTAGTTTTCCTCAGAATCATGATGTTCCTTGCCGCCCGTTCAGCGGTATCACTGATTTCCATCAGCATGCTGGCCAGTTCCCTGTCCAGCTCATTGTTGATGGCCCGAAGCGTCTCCGGTCTATTTCTCATGGGTCTCCCCTCCTTCCTGAAGGCTTATCTTTTTGCCCTTCATCAGTAACAGGACAGAAGCGGTTTATTTAAGTACCTGATTCCAAAGAAAAAATCCGGCCATTTTGTATGACCGGATTCATTACCTGTTACTGAAAATCTTTAAGATGCTCCTTCAGGAGAGCAAAGAGCTTATGTTTCCGCTTGTTTACAGCTTTTTGACTTAGTCCGACTGCTTTTCCAACAGCTGCTTCGCTATAGCCATTAGCAATCATCGTCAAAATCGTTCTGTCGATAGCCTGCAATGCTACCAGTTCACGACGAAGCGCTGCCAGCAGTTCTTTCTTCATGACGATTTCCTCTAAATCAAAATCATCGGGGAACTCCAATTCGAAGTCTTCATACATCTTGTCAGCCGATACTTCATCCGACCCATGTCTCTGTCTGCGCTTATCCTCGCGCCATAAGGGCCGCATGAATTCACGGTATACTGCTTCGCTAACCGGTATGAGGATCGCACGAACCGTATGATTTCCAATTTTCGTCCAGCGAATTTTATAACCCCTGTACTGCATTGGGATAACCATGCCCGAAGTAATTTCCAAGGGTGCATAATATTTCTTTTCTTCGTTTGTCTGTAGATTGGCCATGTGTGGTCTCCTTCACATCACGTGAAGTGAGAATCCACACAGGCAGCCTGTCACAATTGACCATAAAATGTATCCTCACTTCTTATGGCCAACCATCCCAGTAGGCTGGTATCGACTTGTTAAAACGTCTCTCGGCTCTGGGCACACCCGCGTCCGGGAGTGAACGTTGAGACGCTTTTCTTCTTGTTTTCAGGTACTCGAAGAAATGATAAAATGTAGTTAACTTACATCTCTACTATACAAAACGACTTTCTCCAAATTAGATGATTTAGGAAACCGTAGGAAAAATAGGAAAAAAAAGAAAACGAGGAGACCTGCCATGTTGTTCAAAGAGGTCATACACGCTATCCATCCTTACCTCATGAAAGATGCAGACGTTCCTGAATTCATGCGCAATTTCATCCAGATGATCTGCAACATACCTGAAGAAGAATGGTACACAAAAAGAGACCCATCCTCAAAAGAAAGCTATACGGATGCGTCCCTCAGAAAATTTTATACATCAGGTCCCAGTAAGAAGCTGGCCAAAAAGATGTTATCTCGTTTAACGAAAGATAATTTTATAGAATCAATTCACGAACCAAACCGCGAAGATGTTGTACTGGATGGTTTAGCTAATGCCATAAAACCATTTACCGATGGCGTAACCAAGGAAAATGTTGGTGCAGAATTATTTGAGCTACTAAAACGCAGCCTTGAAGAAATTGTTGATCCGACATTAGAAAACACGCGCCGTGAACAAGAAGCGCGAAACAAATCAAATCTGTTAAAGGGAAAATATGGAAGCGGATTGCTGGATGATTGCAATAACACTTGCTCCATGCCAGGTTGTTCGCATCATCTTCAAAAATTAGCTGATGACGGAAGAAGCAATCCCGATTATGAAATACTTGTCATTAATGAGAAGAAATCACCTTCTTATCAAAATATTTGTGCCGTTTGTCATGATTGCTTCGAAAAATATATTTTGAAGCATACAGCAAAAGAACGTAAGGAACTTGAATCAGTAAAAAAACTGCAGATGGATGCCAGAGATGCAAGAAGCACAATATCTGAAATTGACATTGATGAAGGCATTAAGAATGTTATCGAGAGCCTGGTCAACTTAAAGCCCAACACCAGGACCTCATTAAATTATGAGCCGACATTCATCGCAAATAAGATTGATGAAAATGCAAATTTCCTATTGGCGGAAACTGTAAAAAATTATGTTACAAAATTCTTTTTCTCTATTAATAAAGTTATGCAAAACTTGTCGCGTCAGAACCAATATCCAGACGAATTGATCCGTGCAGAAATAAAAACTATTTGCAATCGCCTGGAAATGAAGGGACTTTCGCAAATTGAAATATATGAAAACATATCCCGTCATCTTAATCGCATAACAAAGCAGAATATAATCTATTGCAATATAGTTGTCTGTTATTTCATCCAATCTTGTGAGGTATTTCATGATATTACCAAATAAATTATTTTCATATAATGACAGTATCCTGTCTAAGCTTCCCAGTGTTCTATTTGTTCTGGATACCCCAAAGTCCCCTGTCGAAATTCTGCGTCTATGCAGAAACATTAAAGGACCCGTTGAACTCGTTGATATCCTAGATTGCCTATATGCTCTCAAAAAGATCAGATTAAATGACAAGGGAGAGATTCAAAGATGTTGAAAGAAATATCCTGCCACAAATTTAAAACAAAAAAACACCCATCAGAATCAATATATTTCCACCCCGGCTTAAATGTTGTACTGGGAAGTGAAGACGGAGCAAACTCGATTGGAAAATCCACGATGCTTTTGATAATCGATTTCGCATTTGGTGGATCATCTTATGTGAACAGTGATGCTGTAACTGAGTTAGGAGATCATGAAATATTTTTCACTTTTAGTTTTTCTAACCAAGATTACAGATTCTCCCGGAATACAAAAACCCCAAACATAATTCATGAATATACGTCTAACAATGTTGCTAAGGAAAAAAGACTGAGAGAATATACTCAATGGCTTTCTCAGAAGTATAAAATGGATTATCCTGGAGTTTCATTTAGAAAAACAATCAGCCGTTTTTTCCGAATCTATAAGAAAGGGAATATTGATGAAAGACAGCCATTAAAAATTACAGAATCGGAAAATAATACTATAGCCATCGATGTTTTACTCTGTCTTTTTAACCATCATTACGAAATTTCATATTATCAGAAACAGTTCAAATATGCCCAAGACAGAATTACTGCGTTTCGCGCAGCACAAAAATATGATTTTATATCATCAACGATTAGAAAACAAAAGGATTATGAGAAAGCACAATTAAAATTAAAAGAATTATATAAGCAAAAAGAAGATCTAGCCGTTGCAAACAATTCCGTTGTTGATACAAACGAAGTAAAGAAAGCAAATCAAATAAATGAACTGAAACGTTCTCTCCGTGATGCCAGAAAAGAATTGGAACAGAAGAAAACCGATATTCATCTCGTTGATTTAAATCTTCAACTTGGTGTTCAACCAACAGATGCAGATTTGAACGCTCTTTTAACATTCTTCCCCAATGCTAATATCGAAAAGCTGACTAAAATTGAAGAATTCCACCATAAGATACAAGCTATACTTAAAGATGAATTGCTTGCAACAAAGACAAAGATGAAGCAAGAACTATTGCCTCTTCAAAATAAAGTGGATATAATTCAGGCTCGTATAGAGCAGATCAAGCCATCCATGGCGTTTAGCGATGAATTTCTAACTGCATATACTAAACTTGATCATGAAATTACCGCTCTAAAAAATGAATGCAATAATTTTACTCAGTTAAAAAATTTGTCCAAAGTCGAAAAAGATACCAAAAATTCACTTGAATATCAGACCACTGTACTTTTACATCAGATTGAAAAAAGTATTAATGATGAAATGGCCAAAATCAGCGATTTTATATCTAACAACAAAGATAATGCACCCATTCTTAGATTGTTAAAAACTAATAGCTATACATTTGAAACGCCAAGAGACTCAGGAACCGGTACAAATTACAAGGGAATGCTTATTTATGATTTAAGTATTTTAAAATTAACTCCTCTACCAGCTCTTGCTCACGATTCACTATTATTCCCCAACATATCGGATGAAAACTTACGGCGGCTATTACAACTGTATGCATCTATCAAAGACAAGCAAATATTTATAGCCTTTGATAGACAAGACAATTTAGGACCAGATATTTCTAAACTGCTTAATTCTCATGCAGTTATAAAACTGGGACCGAATGACGAAACTCTCTTTGGTATCCAATGGGGAAAGAAACAATAAAAAATAGCAGTAACGGTAAAAGAAATTATCGTTACTGCCGTTTTTTATTTTATAGAAATTCTATTATAACATCTTAAAATCTTCCCATAATTTTGCGCACAAAAAAGGCTGGCCTTTTGCCAACCTCGTTAAAAGCCTTGCTATATGTGAACTTTTAAGCCATAGGCCCCGATAGATATGATGCATCGCCCCGATGGCTGCGTTCTCGGTCGGCAACAGGGCAAAAAAATAGTGCCAATAATAATTCATAAGCATTCTTATTATTTCTAAATCCTTTCTAATTCCTATGGCATTAACGATAACTCTGTATCGTTAACGCTATATCTATTTTTTTCCCCCCCTCAATTCTTGACTGTCTGCCATCCTCTGTTTCAGAGCATAAAAAAGCCGGTCCGCAGACCGATTATCGCTAAATATCACTATATATTGGGGATTCCTTCATACACGCCCTACATTATATTGTATCAATCTGAGGAATCTTTGCTCCAGGAAGGTGAGGTCTTCGGGAGAAAGTTTCTTTCTCTCTTCCCTAAGAGCAATGAGCTTTTCTTCCACTGCCTCATCCTGTTTTGCTTCAGGGATATAGTATTTCCACTTGGCCTGCAAGGCTGCATCGGGATGGCCTTCCAGCCACAGGCGGCTCAGACTGTTTTCCACCATGTACCGCACAATCCAGTCGGGAGTAAAAAGCTGGGTGGCCGGGGCGATGGTATCTTTTGTGATTTTCTTATTCTTCTTCAGCCCATCGAAAACGTCCTTCTTCGGTTCCGTATTGTAGTACTGGTACATCCAGCCTACGATCTGCACCTGTTCTTTCCAGTCTTTTTCGGGGATATCATGGGCCAGGCGGTATACCACCCCTTCCCTGTCCATGACGGGAAGGCGGAGGAGAAGTTCCGTGTCGTCGTCGGTTTTTTCAAAGAGCCGGGGCAGCAGGGTATGAAGCTGGTTGCACACTTTGAGGAAGAGCATGCCGAAAAGGGCGTCGCTGTCATTTCCGTTCTTCATCTGCCGGATGCGGCGCATGTCATCATCCGTAAAAGGAAGGCGGCTGTTTTCGGGCCAGGTCATGAGGTCCGGTTCCACCTTTCCTTCGGTCACCGAGGACAGGGGGCGAATGTGGCCGGGAAGGTAGTCATTCACTTCCATGAAGCGGATGGCAATGAGACGGTTGAACCAGGTATAGGCGATTTCTTCCATCACCGCATGGTAGCCGTCCTTGTAGTCCCTGCCTTCGGCGGCCTTAGTGATACGGGCGGCCAGACGCTCCCTTTGGTGGATGGTTTCGCCGGAAATGACCACCGCCCTGGCCCTGCCGGGCACGTTAAAGTACTGGTCCTTTCCCGATTTCAGAGGCTTTTCGATACCCTTTTCGGTGATACCGTAGAGGGCCGCTTCCTTTTCCGTGTCCTGTATCAGTTTCTTCCTGGCCCAAATGGCAAAGTTCCTGATGGCCGTCTTGTCCATACCTGTCTCCCACCTTTAGAAATGAATAATAATGGATTTCTTTTCTTTCAGTTCTTTCTCCAGCTGTACTTTCAGTTTCTTCAAGTACCCGTCGATGTCCTCTTCCGAATGAATCTTCCAGGAGTAGTCGGTGAATACATGGCGCAGAGGCACATCTACCGGCTCCCGCAGCACTGGTTTGGGAACCGGCTGAGCCGGTCCCGTTCTTGTAATCTCAGGCTGTGGATTCACGGGCCGATGTTCTTTTTCCCATTTTCTGTCCAACGCCGGAATGGTGCCTGTCAAACGCTGGCGAAGGGCATCAGCCTGGTCTTTGAAACCATGAAGGGAAGCCAGGTTCCCCGCTTTTTCCGCCTGTTTGTCCAAGTCATTGAAAAGGGCGCCCCAGCGGGCAGCGGTTTCCTCTTCATAGGGCTTGCCTTTCAGTTCATCCATGGCTGCCCGTCTGGAGTAGTTCATATCCCCCTGTACTTTGACAAAGGCTGCATCCATGAGGTCTGAGAACGCTTCCATGAATTTTTCCCGCAGTTCCACCAGTTCATGAATCCGGCCATAGGGAACGGGCATGGCAATGATTGCCCTCATGTCTTCTGCCAGCTTTCCCACGGCGGAGTCATCGATATAGGTGCGGCTCTTTTCAAACTGGCGAAGGCAGAGCAGGGCGTTATCGAAGATTTCCTTCTGTTTGGAATCTTGGGCGAAGAATTTTTCCACGTCTTCATAGTCCTCCGCCAGGTCTTCGAAGTCCTCTTCCCTGTCATAGAGGGTCTGGTAGAAGGAAAGGGGCGATGTCTTCCCCTTCATCTCTTTCAAAAGGGAAAGTCCCTGCCGGATGACGTCTTTTCCGGGGTAGGAAGAGTTTTTCTGCAGTTCCCGGATGCGCTCCATGTCCCTTATCATGTTATCTGTCCGCCGGAAGAAGTCAGCCATGAATGTGTCTTCGTCCCTGCTGGCGTTGCTGTTCTTAAAGAGTTCCGCCATAATGTTCTGGGCGGCCTGCCGGCAGGTGTCCGGCACTTTTACTCGTTCCTCCATGAGGAGTCTGTCCAGCCAGGGCTTCTTCATGAGGTAGTCGAAGATTTCCCCTTCGCTCCGGTTCCGGAAAGTAATGGTTTCGCCGCTCACCTTGAAGGTAATGTCGCCCTTGTGGAAGAGGCGGGCCAGTATCCAGCGGATGTCCATTTCATTGAAGCCATAGGGCGCTTTCACGAACTGGTCTTCCACTTTCTTTCTGGAAATGGGCATGTGGCCCATGGTGTTCCGGCGGATGAAATCAAGCACTTCCGCCTGGGCCAGGGCGTTCGGTTCACTGTCTATCATAGGCATGTTTCCGGTAATGCCGCCTCTGATTTCTTTTCTGATATCGCTTTCATCCATGCCGGTGTCGATATAGCTCAGGCTGGAATAGGTGACGGTGCACAGTTTCTCCAGACCCTCATTAATGCGGGCAGCGGGGTCCCGGGCTTTGATGTCCCGTCTTTCGCCGTTCACATAGAAGCGGGCATTGGTGAGGGCTTCTTTCAGCTCCTGCTCCGCCCTTTCTTCCCTTTCCCGCCTTTCTACTCTTTTTGCTTCCAGAATGCTCCGGTAGCCCGCTTCGTCGGATTTCGTGCCCTGGTTCAGGAATTTCGTAATCTGCAGGGCCGTGCGGATTTCTGTGAAATACTCCATGTCCTCCGGCAGTACGATGAGGAGCTGGTGGGATTCGGCGGATTTCATGGCCATGATGGTATTATTATCCCTGCCGTGATAGCTGCCGGTAATAATATGGATGGCCATGTCTTCGCCCTGCCCTGTCCTGCCGTAGGCCTCATCGTCGATGTACTGGCCCAGGGGGAAGAAGTAGCGGCCCGCAAGGTAGGCGGGATGGTATTTCTTTTCTTTATAAATGGTGTCGAAGAGGATGGAGTTCATTTCCTTGTACACGTCCCCCGCTTCCACTTCAATGTCGCCGATGGTGCGGTTGATGGTCTGTTCTTCGTCGGAAAGGAAGGTGTAGCGGTCACCGTTCTTCTGTACCAGCATCTGGCGCAAAGGATTTTCAGAGATTTCTCCACGTCTTCCTTCATCTTGATGCGGTCACAGGACACGTTGTCTATCATGAGGGTGGTGATATTTTCCAGATTCGGCTCCAGGGTGTCCAGGTTCTTTATCATGAAGAGCACCTTCAGCACGTCCACGGTGAAGCAGTTTTCTTCATGGTCCGGATTGATTTTCTCATTTTTCAGGGCGTTGCTGATGACGCTCCGGTTATTGTGGTCCAGGAAATCCTCCAGAGGGCCATAAAAGGCGTAGTAAGGCATGAGAAGGTCCTGGTCCTCATTCATGTGGTTCTGGGCGGACTCCTTGAAGAGGGAAAGGAGGGACCTTTCGCCGCTGGAAAGGTGTTTACCGGAGGCGCCGGATTTCCTGACTTCCGTCAATGTCTGTCCCAGCAGGCTGAACTGGTAGGGCACGAAGGGGAAAACGGCGGCATAGTCTTCCTTATTTTTATAGAGCTTATGCTCCACTTCCCCGGTGAAATGGAAGAGATTCTGGATTTCATTTTCCTTTTCTTCATAAAAGGCGGTGAGCGCATCGGTGCCTGCTTCCGTCTTTTCCAGGATACGTTTCTTGATAACCGTATCGGCATCGGCGGAGGACAAAGAAATGCGGGTATCGAAGCGGCCCTGAATCTTGGAGAAGTCCTGACGGAAGAATTTGTCCATCTTTGTAATGGAGTCCACGGCCTGCTGGCTGGTCACCACAATCCAGGCGCGGCCTTTGCACTTGGTGCCCAGCTGCTCCGTAATGGTCTGGAGGTTCAGCATGCGGTCCGGGTCCTGGGATACGTACTGCCCCACTTCGTCTATAAGAAAGACCATGCGGCTTTCCCTGCCCCGGCTGTCCAGGTATTTCTTCACCCTTTCCGCAAAGTCTTCTATGCTCATGCGGTTTCCCCGCTGGTCCGCCTTTTCGCACCAGTTCCGGGCGGCCTCTTCGCTCATGAATTTCATGGACGTCAAAACACCCACCACGTCGTCATGGAGAAAATCGAAGTCGTCCCTGTCATCCACCCAGGCGCTGCCGGTGCTTTCCATGTAGCGGTCCTTAAATTCCTGATACCGCCCTTTTTCATCCAGCTTCCGCTCCAGCTCCGCCACGTAGGGAAGGGCACCGCAATAGCCGCGCATTTCATTAAATACGCGGATGAATACGTCAAGCAGGCTGTCTTCCCCCTGCTGCTTGCTGCTTTTGGCGTCGATATTGAAGAGGATGACGTCGGTGGGAATTCTTTCGGCTCTATGGATATCGGCTATCACCTTGGGGTCGCTGATTTTCCTGTCGGCGTCGAAAAAGTCCACAGCATGGCGTCCGTCGATTTCCCGATTTTCCAGAAGGTAGGAAAGGATTTTCAGGAAGTGGGATTTACCACTGCCGAAGAAGCCGGAAATCCACACGCCCATTTTTTCCGTCTCTCTGCCTATGGAATCGGCATAGGCATGGAAGAATTTGGCAAAGTGTTTTTTCAGTTCGTCGGTGACTACATATTCATCCAGTTCCTGCTTCACCGTGGCGTCGTCTAAGGCGTCGGCCTTGATGACTCCTTCCAGGCTGCGGTCGATGGGTCTTACAAAAATATCCTTGATTTCCATAACGTTCCCTCTTATCTCACAATGCGGAATGCGCGGTAGTAGTTGTCTTCATGCATTTCGCCGAATATGCGGAGTTCCTGCTCTGTGTATATGCCGGGGTAGAAAAGAATCATGGGGGTAGCCATGAATTCCTTGGGCATATTGTAAAAGACCTGATTGAAGATTTCCTGGGCCCGAAGGATGGGATAGCATTCCCCTATGCCCGTCAAAAAGAGCACAGACTTTGGGTCCGCCTTTTCCTTCAGGTACTCCACCAGCCGGTTTTCTGAAAGACCATTGGCGTCGTTGGACATACGCAGGGTGTGGTTGATGGCCCGACTCACCGCCGGAAGGCCCTTCTTGATTTCCATTTGGTAAACTTTATCCAGAAATTTCTTTTCTTCCAGGTAGTCTATCATCATATCGTACAGGTCAAAAATCTGGAGCGGCACCAGGCCGTCCAGTTTCCGCCGGATGTCTTTGATGCCCCGGCGCACTTCCATTTCCCGGCGAGGATCGTAGTCGAAAACCCAGTAATTCACTTCATTCGCTTTCCCGCCGCCGGTGCGGAAATCGGGATTCCGTATCTTCGTTTCCAGTATTTCCAGCCGTTCTTCCAAAGTCTTCGGACTTCCCAGGCCTGTTTCCATTTATCTCTCCCCTTCCAGCGCTTTCCGGATGGCGGTCATGCCGTTTCCATCCAGGTATTCTTCTATATCCCGGTCCACAAAGACCTTCCGTATGGTCTTCTTTCCGGCGGCCCCTTCCAGAAGGCCCCCTTCTGAAAGAAAAGTGCGGTAGGCTCCGGCCATGCGGCGGAGCGTCTTCTCCTGCCATTTGGCGGCCCGCTCACTCTTCGCCTGCACGTCCCGGAAGAACATGCCGAAGTCCTTCTCCGTAAGCTCATGGAGGCCGGTAATCATCTTCTCCCGCACCACATAGTACACAAACTCAAAAAACATGCGGTCCCAGTTCATAATGGAAGCCAGCACCAAAAGCCGCTGCCCCGCCACATCTTCCTTCAGGAAAAGGGAAACAAAGGGCCCCTCCATGGCGCTGATACGGGAAGAAAGATGGTTAAAAATCTGGTCCCGCCGAAGGGCCGAAGGCGCGCCAAAGAGATTCTCCGCCCGGTTCTTCTCCCTGATTTCCCCAAGGCTCATGCCGCCTGCCAGAAGCTCGATGATTTTCCTCTCCTCACTGAACCAGAAAGGATACTTCACCAGCCCCATGCTGTAATCTTTCACGTCCATATGGTCACTCCTGATAAAGGATATAAAAATCCCATGATATAAACATTTTAACACATATAAGAAGGCTTTGGCATCCTGCGGGAAAAAGGATAACGCTGCGTGCCCGCCTTCCCGCCTCCCAATCGTCATTCTGAGCGAAATGAAGAATGGTCGGTCGACCAACTAAAAGAAAGGCCCTTTTTGGGGCAGGCTAAGGGCCAACTTTGGTCAACTCGCGCATTCTATGCAGAATGCGCGCAGTAAGAATCGCAAGTGAAAGAAATATCGATAAATACCAGTCGGCGGGAAGGCTGCCGCTAAGCAGTCACCCCAGAATTTTTCGGACCTATCCTCAGCCCTATCGGGCAGCTCCTTCCTGAGGAAGGAGCCTGCGTTACGTACTTTCCCCGTTTCTACGTAAGTCACGCTAAGCATGGCAATGAATTGGCCGCCTTTGGCGGCCACCCCCTATCCGGCTGCGCCGGACTTCCCCCTATTCAGGGGGCAGAATAGGCCTCTCTACGTTTACCCTTGGTGTCATGTAGCACAATGCTGAGTACCCATAGTGCCCCCAGCTCCGCTGGGGGCAAGGTGGTGGCGTCAGCCACCAAAGGGGGCCTCTCCATTGCCTGAAAGGGCAATTATGATGGTTTGAATACAAGCTCATTTCTACGATAGAAACTTCCTCTATGCAGGAAGGTATATAGGGCAGTATCCTTGCCTTCCCTTCGTTGATAGCAAAGATAAAAGCACCTGCATTTCTGTAAGTGCTTCTATCGTAAATTACTTTTCTTTGAATTCTTCTTCAATTTCTTTCATCCGTTTATCGTATTCTTCTTTTGTAAGAACTCCATTTTTGAGTCCCCAATTTATCCCGTTAATTTTATCTTCTTTGCTTCCTCCGACCTTTACCACTCTGTACGCAGGAGGGTCCTTCCATCTTCTTGCTGTAAAAAGTTTCTCGCTCATTTTTCTGCCTCCTCCATGTAATAAGAAAATACATTGCAGTTAAATGCTATCCCGCTGCTTTTTCATTTCCCTCTGGTAAATCCTCTTTAACTATATTATACAAAACAGCAATGCCAAGCCCTGTCATTTCATGAAATTATATTTCATTTCTAATTTGAAAATAAAAAACCTGCAGCGGTTTTCCTCTGCAGGTTATTTTTAAATCAATCACAGGCTGCCCTTAAATTACTCATCGCTGTCGTCTACCACACCCATCTGTCTTGGCCAATAGCTGCTGTTTACCAGCTTTGAAGCATAAGCTGCCTGGTGAATCAGTCCGGCATTAGTAAAGCAGGAAGGGTTCAAAGTACCCAAAGGGCGGGTGAACCCTTGATAGGCGGCAGAATTAAGCCCCACAAGGCCAGTCATCCCGGACAGGGCTCTTGCTTCTTCCTGCGTTGCCCCCATGGCTTCTGTCATTTCACGGACTTCCAAAGGCGGTTCCATGGCACGCTTCATTTCTTCTGCCAGTTCTATAGAAATCAGCGGTTTTCCCATGGCTTTTTGCAGTTCTTCGCTATGCAGTAGATTCCATAATCCGGAAGAATTTTTTGCTGACATTACCTGCAGTTCATCACTATTCAGGAGATTAAACATGGTAAATTTGGGGAAATACGGTCTCAATTCATTTATTAGCTTCGTCGTAGCCTCTAAGAATCCGGTAGTTCTAAATGCTTCTGCAATCCGCTGCATGCTTTCCATAAGAGGAGAAACATAAACTGCCTTCGTCAATGCGGACACATCGATGGAAGCAAACGCAGAGAACGGCATTTCTTCGTCCCAGCCGGTATTTATCCGCTTTTCTGGAAGACGTACCTTCTTGGGCACCTGCACTTCCGGCGATGTTTCGGTCCCATTTCCTTTGACTGTCTCATAGACCGTATCAACGGTAAGAACATCATGAAGCCCGAAGCAGGCCATTTCCAGCCGGTCAAGGAAGAATTCTTTTTCCTCTTTTTCTTCGTCATTCTGTGCATTCTTCAGCAGATTCCGCCAGGAAGAAATCAGGCCGCGCACTTCCTCTTCCGTCTTGTAACGGTAATGGCTGGCGCAGTCTTTGATGAACTGCTTCCAGGCTTCATTCTGCAGCAGATGGGGGCCCCTTTTCCGTTTCAGATACTCTTCGATGAGCTTATCTACGGACAAAGCGGAACCGCCGATAGATTGATTGTCCAGTTCCGGAAATTTGCGGAAGGCCCGCTGTATCCTTTCCATGACCGATTCGGCTTTGCACAGCAGGTGGATGGACAAGGTGTTTTCACTGCTCTCGCCATACTGGAGCACGGCTGTGGCATAGCCGTCTCCATCGGTGTAAACAGCGCGTACATGGGCCAGGGAGAGATATCCGGTGTTATTTCTTTTACCGGAGCCCATTTTCACCGGCAGAAGGATATGGCTGCCCGGAAAGGACAGGACCTGCCCTCTCTTCGCCGTATCAAAAAGATTCACGCGGTGCATGAGCTGCCCGCTCTTCCTGAATACTCGTTCCATCTTTTTAAGATAGGTTTTGATGGCCATATATTCTATCTGCGGCACCTGGTTGCCATAGATAAGGGTATTACACGAAGAGTTCAATCCATGATTAGATGTTTCCGGAAAAATACATAAAATCTCTTGAATGGTATTCATATTTTTCCTTTCTCCAAAAACGACTTTTTATCTACCTGATAAAATAAACTTCCCCTGCATTTCCGCTTTTCTTGATGAACCATCTTCTTTCCCCTGTTCGTAGAACTTTTTCAAAGCATCTTCTTACAACCATCCCGTTTCCAACAAATAAAATTCCCTTTTATTTCCTTGGTAATTTTATCTGTTAACCATAGGATGCCTTATTTATACATAAAAGTAAACCGTTTGCATAGTTGGAATATCATACTATGTATAGTAGATTCGACAATGTAAACTCTACATATAGTATTTTATTGTCATATGTAGATATTGTTATTATGCAATAACGCGTATAATATTCCTTTTTTCTTGAAAGAAAAGATTTATTATGTCTCCTAAAATCCAAGACTGAATAAAGAATTTAAGAGCCGCTAAAGTATGCTGGATGCCGCTGAATACCGCTGGATACCGCTGAATTTGCCTTTTTTCATTTTTTGCTCTAAATAATAATCACTCTTGTTCTATCAAATGGGATGTTCACAAAAGTAAAATTTATGCATTTTTATCGGGCCAGAAGCCTGCAGTTATCGTCATAATCAAATGTTATTGAACTTTTTTATTAAGACATATAAGGATAAACAGGCAGAGCATAGAAAACAGCCAAATAGGATGAAATTTAACAACATTCTGCCAAATATGATGGGCTGAAAATTTCCTCATACTCCATAAATTCTTGATTTCCTAAAGGCATAAAAAAATCCCCGCCCAAGGTGAGCGGGGATTTTTTTCATTTCTTATCCTACATCGGTGAGGTCATAGGTATTGACCAGGCGCATGCCGGAGAGGCTGGTGGAGAGAAGGCCTGCCACTGCCTTTCCTGCATCCAGCAGCTCATTATCAGAGGCGGTGAGCTTGATCTGGTTGAAGGAAATGTTCTTTGTAGCTTTCTTTCCGCTTGCGGTGGTACCGTTTTCAACGATCACCTGCAGTTTGATGTCGGTCATGTTTTTTGCTGCTGCCATGATAGATTACCTCCTTACGCTAACTCTTCCGTGGTGGTGGTGGAAATGGTGACTTTTTCAAGCTCCGTCACTTCCGCCCCGCTGCGGGTGATAAGAATGGGAATCAGTTTGGCCGCTGCCGCGTTCACTTCTTCCCTGGTGAGGCTGTCCTTGGGATTGGCCAAAGTGACAGTCATTGTGGACTTACCGGATGTTCTGAATACAAGATTGAGCGTTTTCATTTCGCTCCCCTTTCCGAAGGGAACCACTTACAGATTTTTCAACCCCTCGGCCGCCGGGGTTGTTCTGTTTCTCATTTCTCCCTTCTGGTACTACTATCGGGGTATCTTTCATTTCTAGACCCCCTCAGGCAAAATATTTTTTGAAATTTTCATCATTTCTGGCCAGGGCCTGGATTTTCCGTTTGTGCTTGTACACATTCTTATAGGAAATGTGACAGATTTCACCGATGGTAAGCCAGGAGTACCCCTCCATGCGGAGGCGGAGCACCTCCTCCTGCCTCTTTGTAAGATGGAATCCGTGAATCAGTGTGTCCACGTCTTTTTCCGAAAGGGAAGGCTCCTCCATTTCATACCAATTCTGGCGAGCTCCATCGAGCTGGTAATCCCCTGAAAGGAGACGTTCCTTCACTTTCTCGTCTTTGACACCGCTGTGTTTCAGGAGCATTTCATGCTGCCTCATGTAATTCAAGGCGGCATAGGTCAAATGTTTCTTCACATAGGCCGGGAAAGGAAGCCCCCTTCCTGCATCAAAGAGAGGAAGTTTTTCCAGGAATACAAGCCAAAGGGTCTGGGCCATGTCTTCGTACTCAATGGTCTCATAGGCGGTTTTCGAGAGCTTGTACACCAGAGGACGGAAGCATTCACATAAATCCCCTTTCGCCCTGCCATCTCCCTGCTGTGCTTTCAAAACAAGAGAATCAATATAGTCGTATTTGTTTGTCATTGGAGATTGTCCTTCTCCGAAGCGCGCTCCGGTATGTATTACCGGCTGGCCATACTATAGCATGGCTTTTTTTGACTTATGGTCGTATTTTTCTCATTTTTTACTCATAAAAATCGCTTCGAGCTTCCTGAAGGTCAAATTTCCATCTTTCACAAAATCCGAGACTATGTTTTCATTCTTTCCTGCAACTTGAAAGGATAAAATCACCCATTTCCTTTAGCAAACTAAAAAGCTCCGATAAAATCGGGGCAAATAGGTGCTAAAAAATGAAACAGCGGACTTGACAGGTTTTTGAAATCAAACCTGCCCTGCCGCTGTTTCAAGCAATAAAAAGACAGAAAAGCCCATCAGGGGAGTATCCAGGTAAGTTCAACCAATGAATCAGGCGTCCGCGCCTTGGCCCTCCCACCTGCGTGGGTGCTGCTCGGATCATGTCGTCAGAGAGAGGAAAGTCCTGCGATCGCTCTTCCTTATTGCCTTTCTGTCTTCATTTGTCTTACGTTTTCTTCTGATTTCCCGGCCGGGTGGGCAGAAGCAGAGGGATAAAAAGTGAAATTTCCTGATTCCTCCTCATTCTTTAGCCCTGCTCATTACCATGGATAGACCAGAACAGTATGGAAATCGGATTCGTCATCTCCAGAGGCTTTTCACCCCTCTGGTATTAATATCGCAGAAGGTTTCATTTCTAGACCCCCTCTTTGAAAAATTTTCAGTAAAAAAACTCCTTCCTGCGGAAGGAGCCTACGTGTAGTGGGCGGCCTTATGGACACGCCCTTCGGGCGTGAGGGTTGACGGGCCCTCGGCCCGAAGGTTCTTAAGGTTCATATGTTTGACAGCGGCTTCGCCGCTGAGCGTTGTGGTATCGCCCTCCGGGCGATGAGTTTTATATGCCGCTGACGCGGCGGTGGTGGGCGTCTTTTAAATTGTATAAGACGCCTCTTATGATAAAACCAAACAACCGCGCCCTTGGCGCGATGGGAAAACAGGCAAACCTCGCTCGTTCGTGGAAAATGCACCCCTTCTGCCTACGGCACCTCTCCACGGGAAAGCGTCTCACGAAATTTTCAGTCGCCTTATGGCTCCCT